>Ga0079224_100006387_pt1 | contig 15623 bp, 16 predicted proteins | sample Stecom2015_FD_80414 | JGI IMG/M metagenome (GOLD analysis project Ga0079224, IMG submission 80414) | Agricultural soil microbial communities from Utah to study Nitrogen management - Steer compost 2015 | ecosystem: Environmental > Terrestrial > Soil > Agricultural land | place: USA: Utah...
ACGGAATCGTGACTTCTGGCGGGTGACCATGATCGATCCGGGCGCGAGCGACCTGTTCAGCACCGTCTACGCCCGCGGCCCGATGGCCCTGCAGGCGCTGCGGAACGTGCTCGGGGACGACGCGTTCTTCGGTCTGGCCAGGGACTGGGCCGCCAGCCCCGGTCCACGCACCGTGGAGCAGTGGATGGCGGCGGCCCAGGCCCGGACGGCCACCGACCTGGAACCGTTCTTCGACACCTGGATCCGCTCCGAGTCCGTACCCGAGCCCACGCCGGAGAACGGCTTCCCCTGAGGCGGTATTGTGCTGCCTCGGGTTTCGGTCGTCGCACTGCGACACAGCGGTTGACTCGTCGCGGCGGCGACGGAGCCGACAGCCGCGGCCGAGCATTCGGGGAGTCGCTACGAGGGAGGAACGGGTGCGAGAGCGCCGGTCGTCGACGCCGAACTCGCCCGTGACCGGGCGGATCCTCGGCGCAGCCGGCATCGCGATGATCGCGATCGTCGTGATCGGTGTGGTGCTGGTCCTGGTCAACCGGCCGGGCGCACAGACCACCGCCGAACCGGCCGGCTCGCCGCCCCGGCCGCCGGCGACCTCGATGGCGAAACTGCCCCGGTCCTCCGAACCGCCGATCGAGAACGAGCACTCCGAGGCTCCGGACGACACCGACGTCGACGGACGGGAGGAACGCCCGGACCGCGGCAACGAGCAGGAGCGGGCGAAGCCGAGCCCGTCCCCGAAGCCGACCCGGACATCGAGCCCGACACCGACGCCACCGGCCCCGACCCAGGACTCGGGCAATGCCCCGGAGCAGCCCCGGCCGGGAATCACCTCGGCGAACCTGCCGGCCGCGGAGGACCTGCAGTGGCGGACCGCCGGCGAGTGGCGCGAGGTCGGCGAGACCACCGACTTCGGCGACCGGCCGCCCTCGGTCTGCCTGCCCTCGGTCACCGTCCTGGCCAACCCGACCACCATGCTGCGGCGCGACTTCGTCCTGCCGGACCGCGGCCATGCGACGGCGGTCGTGGTCGACTACGCCAGCCACGCCGAGGCCGAGGAATCCTACGCCGAGCTGGGTCGGAGCGTCCGCGACTGCCCCGGCATGCTGCGACAGCAGGGCTATCTGCAGCCGAGCCCGGTCGCGGTCAAGCCGGTCCCGCTGCCGGAGGGCATCGTCTCCGAACATCTCAAGCTGGAGTACCAGGAGCGGCACGGCAAGCCGACCACCGAGAGCATCGGGCTGATCCGGGCCGGCAACCGGGTGCTGATGCTGTCCATGGTGACCCCGGCCGACGACACCAGCTGGGCCAAGGGTCCGGACGGCCAGCCGCAGGGCCAGCCGATGCTGCGCACCATCCCGACCGCCGCCGGCCGCCTGATCGCCTAGTTGTCAGAACTGAGTTGCCCTGGAGGGCAACTCAGTTCTGACAAGTCGGTCCAGGGTGTCGCGCAGGTGCCGGTCCAGGTCCGCCTTGACCCCAGCCGCGTCGCCGGCCCGGATCCGATCGAGCAGCCCGCTGTGCGGATCGCGGTCCGGCGCCGCACCCGCGTCACCGGTGACCGCGACCAGCAGCTCCAGCGTGGGCCGCAGTTGCTGCCAGAACCGCACCAGCCGATGGTTGCCGGAGGCGGCGCAGAGCGCGTCGTGGAAGGCCAGGTCGGCGACCGCGTAGCCGGATCCGGTGTCGGCCGCGCGGGCCAGCTCGGCGGCCGCCCGCTCCGCCTCGGCCAGGTCGGCCCCGTGGCGCCGCTCGACCAGTTCGTCGACGGCGAGCAGCTCCAGCGCGCCGCGCAGCCGGAACAGGTCCCGCACCTCGTCGGCGCCGAAGGTACGCACCCGGACCCGCTTGTTCACCACCGTGACCAGTCCCTCGGCCACCAGCCGGCTCAGCGCCTCGCGAAGGGGACCGCGACTGACGCCGAACCTCTCGGCCAGCGCGGTCTCGGCCAGGTGCTCACCCGGCGCCAGCCGGCCCAGCACGATCATGCGGCGCAACTGCTCGGCCACCTGATCAGCGAGGCTGGACTGCTCGATCTTGGCGATGTGCACCTCACCACTCCTGGCAACTGTCACCAGTCAACGTACGGACGGGGCAGGACACCGTCAACCGACGCGACGACGCGGCAGCGCCGGGCGCCGGGGATCACCCGGCGACCGCGGCACCGCCGCGTCGTCGCACGTGCTGTCGGGCCGGGTTCAGCGGTGGGCGCGATTGATCGCCGAGGTCACCGCGCGGAGCGAAGCCGTGACGATGTTGGCGTGGATACCGACGCCCCAGACCACCTTGGCGTCCTCGCCCTCGCCGACCTCGGCCTCGACGTAGGCCGCGGCCATCGCGTCGCCACCGGCCGAGAGCGCGTGCTCGGCGTAGTCGTGCACCCGGACCTTGTAGCCCAGCGAGGAGACCGCGTCGACGTAGGCCGAGACCGGGCCGTTGCCCTCGCCGGCGACCTCCTTCACCTCACCCCGGTCGATCACCCAGGCCGAGACGGTGTCGCCGTTGTCGCCGCTGGTCGCCCCGATCACATGATCGAGATGCAGCGGCGCCTCCGGATCCAGGTACTCGCTGGAGAAGATCTCCCACAGCACCTCCGGCGTCATCTCGCCGCCGTCGGCGTCGGTGCGGACCTGAACCACCTGGGAGAACTCGATCTGCAGCCGGCGGGGCAGCTCGAGGGCGTGCTCGGACTTCATGATGTAGGCCACGCCACCCTTGCCGGACTGGGAGTTCACCCGGATCACGGCCTCGTAGGTGCGGCCCACGTCGTGCGGGTCGATCGGCAGGTACGGGGCCTCCCAGGCGATGTCGGCGACCTCGACGCCCTGCTCCCGGGCCTGCTTCTCCAGATCCTCCAGCCCCTTCTTGATCGCGTCCTGGTGGGACCCGGAGAAGGCGGTGTAGACCAGGTCGCCCGCATACGGGTGGCGCGGGTGGACCGGCAGGTTGGTGCAGTACTCCACCGTGCGACGGATCTCGTCGATGTCGGAGAAGTCGATCTTGGGATCGATGCCCTGGGAGAACAGGTTCATGCCCAGCGTGACCAGGTCGACGTTGCCGGTCCGCTCGCCGTGGCCGAACAGGCAGCCCTCGACCCGGTCGGCGCCGGCCATGATCGCCAGCTCGGTCGCCGCGACCGCGGTGCCGCGGTCGTTGTGCGGGTGCAGGCTGATCGCCACGTGCTCGCGGTTGTGGACGTTCCGGCCGAACCACTCGATCAGGTCGGCGTAGGTGTTCGGCGTGGACATCTCCACGGTCGCCGGCAGATTCAGGATGATCTCCCGGCCCTCGGTGGGCTGCCACACGTCCATCACCGCGTTGCAGACCTCGACGGCGAACTCGGGCTCGGTGCCGGTGAAGATCTCCGGCGAGTACTGGTACCCGAACTCCACGTCACCCAGGTACTGCTCGGCGTACTTCATCACCAGTTCGGTGCCGCGGGTGGCCAGGGCCAGGCACTCGGCCTTGTCGATCTTGAACACGACCCGGCGGAACAGCGGCGCGGTCGCGTTGTACAGATGGATGGTGGCGGATCGGGCACCGATCAACGACTCGGCGGTGCGCTCGATCAGGTCCTCCCGAGCCTGGGTCAGCACCGACACGGTGACGTCGTCGGGGATCCGGTCCTCGGTGATCAACTGCCGGACGAAGTCGAAGTCGGTCTGGCTGGCCGACGGGAAGCCGATCTCGATCTCCTTGTATCCCATCCGGACCAGCAGCTCGAACATCCGGAGCTTCCGGGCCGGGGTCATCGGGTCGATCAGGGCCTGGTTGCCGTCCCGCAGATCGGTGGACAGCCAGCGCGGCGCCTCGGTGATCCGCTGGTTCGGCCAGGTCCGGTCCGGCAGGTCGATCGGGGTGTAGGCCCGGTAGCGGTGGACCGGCATCGGGCTGGGCTGCTGCACCGGTACGGACTGCGGACGCGTCGCGGAAGCCGGTGTCGGGGTACTGCTGGTCATGGAATCCCTCGCTGCTCGAAAGTACTGAGTCGGCCGGACGCGCGAACTCCGCAGCGAGGGTGCCGGCCCTAGCGGGCCTCGCTGCGGCAGCGAAGGAGAAGCGACCGGAAGGTCATGACCGACACAATAGCCACACTCCGCGGGATTGGCCACCCCGCCGGTCGGTCCCCGGTCAGCGAGCCCGGCGTCGCTGCCTCCGCAGCGCGAGCACGAAGACCAGCACCACCAGACCGCTCAGCAGGCCGATCACCGCGAAACCGCTGCGCGGGTTGCTGATCGTGAACGCGCCCAGCCAGAAGATCAGGTCGGCGACCAGGACGCACCCGGCGGCACCGGTCAGCGCCCCGTTCCCGGGCGGCGGCCGGGTGGACAGCTCCAGGCGCGGGCCCGGCCGGACCTCGCCGTACTGGACCAGGTCGGCCAGGTCGACCAGGTCGTTGATCAAGCGGGTCGTGTCCCAGCCCGGTAGTACGCCTTCGGCGGTGACCTCGAGCCCGTCGCCGGCGAACGTGATCAGCGTGCCGCGCCCCTCGGGCCGCCGGACGAACCAGTGGAGCACGGCCGGCGACAGCGCCTTCCTGGCCGCGTCCGGGTCCTCGGCCAGCACCCGGTAGCGCCGGTCGAACTCCGGCACCCCGGTCCGGGTCTCGGTGAGGGCGAGCCAACGGTCGGTGCGGATCGAGGACCGGTGCGGCAGGATCCGCAACCGCGGTGTCGGCAGCCCGACCAGCTGGACCGCGTGGTGCCGGGTCCGGCTGGTGCCGTCGGTCGGATCCACCTTGGTGAACTCGAGCGCGACGACGAGGCGACCGCGGTACTCCGCGGAGAACGCGTGATCGAACAGCTTGGACGTCTGCGAGTAGCCGTCACCGGTGATCGGGTCGTTGATCCAGCCGTACGGCAGCCCGGTGTCGGCGCCGAACCGGCGCACTCCCAGCCGGCGACCGAGATCGACGATCTCCCGCCGCAGCCGGTTCTTCCGGCGCCACGAGGCGATCCCGAACCCGAGCAGCGGCACGACCAGTCCGCAGAAGATGATCAGGGGGATGACGCCGTCCATGACGGCTCACGTTAGCGCCGACCGGTCCGGTCGGGCGCCCGCTACCGGGCTCCGCGGGCCTTTCTCCGTTCCAGCCACCGATTGAGCAGCACGGCCCCGCCGACCAGGCCGCCCAGGACCAGGATCACCACCAGGCCGCCGCCGGGATCGGTCAGCGTGTAGCCGCCGATCCAGACCAGCAGGCCGAGGACCGCCAGCCCCGCACCGACGCCGATCAGCGCGCGGTTGCCGGCCGGCGACCGCGGCTCGGCGACCAGCCGCGGCAGTCCGCGGGAAGCCCCGTACTGGACCACGTCGGCGAGCTCCACCAGGTCGTCGAGGGTGCCGACGAGCTCCCAACCCGGCAGCGGGCCCCACCCGGTCGCCTCGATCCGGTCGCCGGTGAAGCTGATCATGGTCGGGTACGGGTCCGGCCGGGCCAGGAACCAGTCCCGCACCGCTGCCGGCAGCTCGACCGAGCGGAGCGCCGGATCGTCGGTCAGCACGACGTACCGGGCGTCGAACGCCGGCTCCCCGGTGGCCACCTCGGTCAGCTGGGGCAGCGCGATCCTGGCGACGCCGACTCGTGACGCCACGAGGATCGGCGGTGCCTTGACACCGAGCACCTGGACCACGTGCCGGCTGGTGTGCGACCGGGCGACTCCGGAGTGCAGCGCGCGGGTGTAGCCCACGGCCACGATCTGCCGGCCCCGGTACTCGAGTCCGAACGCGTCGTCGAACGGCCGGTCGCCGTCGACGGGTCCGGCGTCGGCGAAGACGTCGACACCACTGCCCGGCGGCAGTCCCGTCTCCGGTGTGTAGCGGCGAGCGCCGAGCCAGGCGACCAGCTCGTCCACCTCGGCCCGGTCCTGCCGCCGGGCCCGGCCCGCAGCGACGATGAGGCAGCCGATGCCGGCGGTCAGGCAGAGGACGACGACCAGGGGCAGGACCGATTCCATGACGGCTCACCGTAGCGGGCCGGCGGTGCGTCTCGAATGTCAGTCAGTCATCTCATGATCCGGGATATCTGTTTGCGGCGACGGGGCGCGCCGGGGTGCAATCGAGTCGCAAGCGTGTGACGAGCACCAGCGCCAAGCCCCGGCTCGCTGGTCGGCAACCCTCCTCCGCGGCGGGGTGCCCCGGGTGAACACACGGCCACATCCCTGGCAAGCGCGGGCCGGAACGGACGTTCGTCCCAAGGCCCCGGAAGTGAAGAAGGAGCCTTGACGATGTCCGTCGTCGCCGAAACCCGTCCCGACGTCGCCGCCCGCTCCGGGGCCCACCGCGACCACCCCGTCGACGGCACCGCCGTCCCGCCGCTGCGCCCGGTCAGCGGCGCCGACCTCGAGGTGCCGCTGGTGGACGGATCCACCCGGCGCTATGTCAATCTCGACTACGCCGCCAGCGCGCCGGCACTGACCGAGGTGCTGGAGGCCCTGCACGAGGCGCTGCCGAGCTACGCCTCGGTGCACCGCGGCGCGGGGTACGCCTCCGCCGTCAGCACCACCGCCTACGAGCAGGCCCGCCGGACCGTCGCCGAGGCCACCGGCGCCCGCGACGACGACCTGGTGATCTTCACCCGGAACACCACCGACTCGCTCAACCTGCTCGCCCACTGCGTCCCGGACGGCGTCGAGGTGGTCTGTCTGGACATCGAGCACCACGCCAACCTGCTGCCCTGGCAGCGACGCGGCGCGACCGTCCGGACCGCGGCGCCGACCGTGGCGGAGACCCTGGCGCTGCTCGCCGAGGACCTCGCCCGGCCCGAGGTCGGACTGCTCGCGATCACCGGGGCCTCCAACGTCACCGGCGAACTGCTGCCGCTGGACCGGATCGCCGCCCTGTGCGCCCGGCACGACGTCCGGCTGGCGGTCGACGGCGCCCAGCTGGTGCCGCACCGCGATATCGACCTCGCCGCGACCGGGATCGACTACCTGGCCTTCTCCGGTCACAAGACCTACGCCCCGTTCGGCGCCGGCGTGCTGATCGGCCGGGCCGACTGGCTGGACGCCGCTCCGGCCTACCTGGCCGGCGGCGGCGCGGTCCGCCGGGTCCGGACCGGCGAGACCGAATGGACCACCGGCGCGGCGCGGCACGAGGCCGGCACGCCGAACCTGCTGGGCGCGGTCACCCTGGCCGCGGCGGTGCAGGCCCTGCAGGGGGTCGGCCGGCTGCGCCGGGACCGGCACGAGCGGGCGCTGCTGGACCGGTTGACCGAGGGCCTGGACGCGCTGCCGGGCGTGCGGCGGCTGCGGATCTTCGCCGACAGCGAGGACGCGGTCGGCATCGTGGCGTTCACCCTGGACGGGCACCGGCCGGACCTGGTCGCCGCCTACCTGTCGGCCGAGCACGGGATCGGTGTCCGGGACGGCAAGTTCTGTGCCCACCCGCTGCTGGACCGGCTCGGTTGCGCCGGCGGCGCGATCCGGGTCAGTGTCGGGCTCGGCTCGGGGTCGGCCGACGTCGATGCGCTGCTGGCCGGACTGCGTGAGTTGATCACCGCCGGCCCGTCCTGGACCTACGCCGAGCTCGACGGCCGGATCACCCCGTCGCCCGACCCGCGACCCGCCGCCCCGACCGGCGGCTGCACCAGCAGCTGACCGAGTTGTCAGAACTGAGTTGCCCTCCGGGGCAACTCAGTTCTGACAAGTCAGTCGATGTGCAGGGTGCGCGGCTCGCGGGCGGACTCGCCCAGCTGATGGATGCCCGCGACCAGGCCGCCGATGATGTCGCCACCGGCGAACGAGGACTGCATGGTGGCGGCGGCCAGCCGGCACTCGACGTCGTCGAGCACCCGCCGGGCCCGCTCGCCGGTGACGATCTCCAGCGCCCGGAAGCCCGGGTCGCAGAGCACCAGGACCGAGTCGGCCGGGTTCTCCAGGCTGGCGTGCAGCCGCTCCGCGTACCCCCGCGAGTCCTCCTCGGAGACGCCGAGGTAGACCGAGAAGGTCAGCCCGGACACCGACTCGGCGTGCTCGACGGCCTGCTCGATCCGGTGCAGCTGCTGCGGGGTGAGGTCGCTACCAGCGGGCACTGGCCCCACCCACCTCGGCCTTGGCCCGAGCCGGTTCCGCCTCACCGGCGGGCAGTGCGCGGGCGCCGCCGGACTCCAGCGCCTCGGTGTCGAGCCGGCCGCGGCCCAGCCAGACCGGCTCGGTGACGGCGAGCGTCTGCCGCTTGCTGGCGTTGATCAGCGCCGAGGCCTTGCCGAGCGCGAAGATCACCACGAAGGCCAGGCCCGGGATGCCGACCAGCAGGCCGAGGGTCTCAAGGGCGGTGGGCTCCTGCACCTCGGGCCAGCCCGATAGCGTTTCCAGGGGCACTACCATGCTCAGCAGTTCACTCACCCGGCATACGGTAGTCGATCACGCCCGCGGACCGCGGCCGGCTCGACTGCCACGGAAGGAGCAGCCGTGTCGGACCGCGCGTCAGACGCAGCTACCGCGGCGTCCCGGGTGGTGATGGACGCCGAACAGATCGCCCGGGCGTGCGCCCGGATGGCGCACCAGTTGCTCGAGGCCAACCGCGGCGCGGACGGCCTGGTGCTGCTCGGCATCCCGACCCGCGGCGTTCCGCTGGCCGAACGGCTGGCGAACGCGATCGAGGCGGTCGAGGGGGTACGGGTGCCGGTCGGCGCGCTCGACATCACCCTGTACCGCGACGATCTGCGCCAGAACCCGACCCGGGCGGTGGGCCACACCCGCCTGCCGGTCGAGCTGGACGACGCGATCGTGGTGCTGGTCGACGACGTGCTCTACTCCGGACGTACGGTCCGAGCGGCACTGGACGCGCTCGGCGACCTCGGCCGGCCGCGCGCCGTCCGGCTCGCGGTGCTGGTCGACCGGGGCCATCGACAGCTGCCGATCCGGGCCGATCACGTCGGCAAGAACCTGCCGACCGCCAGCAGCGAACGGGTCCAGGTCCGGCTCGCCGAGCTGGACGGCGTCAACGAGGTGACGATCACCCGTGAGGTGGCCCAACCGTCCGAGACCGAGGGGGATGTCGGCTGATGCGACACCTGTTGTCCGCTGCTGATCTCGATCGCCAGGAGATCATCGAGATCCTGGACCTGGCCGAGGAGATGGCCCAAGTGCTGCACCGGCCGATCAAGAAGCTGCCCGCACTGCGCGGCCGGACCGTGGTCAACCTGTTCTTCGAGGACTCCACCCGGACCCGCTCCTCGTTCGAGATCGCCGGCAAGTGGCTCTCCGCCGACGTGATCAACATCAGCGCCAAGGGATCCTCGGTCTCCAAGGGCGAATCGCTGCGCGACACCGTGCTCACCGTCGCCGCGATGGGTGTCGACGCGCTGGTGATCAGGCATCAGGCCTCGGGGGCGCCGGCTCAGGCCGCGCAGTGGATCGACGCGCAGGTGGTCAACGCCGGCGACGGGATGCACGAACACCCGACCCAGGCGCTGCTGGACGCGTTCACCATGCGTCGCCACTTCCGCGGCCGCGCCGGGGAGGACGGCGACGGCCCGACCGACTTCACCGGCCGTACCGTCGCGAGCGTCGGCGACATCACCCACTCCCGGGTGGCCCGCAGCAACGCGCTGCTGCTGCGGACCCTCGGCGCGGAGGTGATCATGGTCGCGCCGCCGACGCTGCTGCCGTCCGGGATCGACTCCTGGCCGGTCGAGGTGCGGACCGACCTGGACTCCGTGCTGGAGCGGGCGGACATCGTGATGATGCTGCGGGTGCAGCGGGAACGGATGTCGGGCGGCTACTTCCCCACCCCGCGGGAGTACACGGTGGGCTACGGGCTGACCCGGGACCGGCTGGCCCGGCTGCGACCGGAGGCGGCGATCTGCCATCCCGGGCCGATGAACCGCGGCCTGGAGATCTCGGCCGACGCGGCCGACGCGGCGAACTCGCTGGTCCTGGACCAGGTCGCCGCCGGCGTGGCGGTCCGGATGAGCGTGCTCTACCAGTTGTTGGGCGGCGCCGACGAGGACGCCGATCATGCCCGAGCCACCTCGGCGACCGTCAAGGAGACGATTCGATGAGCGCGTACCTGATCACCGGCGCCGACCTGGCCGGCTCCGGCCGTGGCGACCTGTTGATCATCGACGGCAGGTTCGCCGACCCGGCCGACGCGCCCGCCGACGTCGAGCGGATCGACGCCGACGGGCTGGTCGCGCTGCCCGGCCTGGTCGACCTGCACACCCACCTGCGCGAGCCCGGCCGGGAGGACGCCGAGACGGTCGCCACCGGGTCGGCCGCGGCCGCCCGCGGCGGCTACACCGCGGTGCTGGCGATGGCCAACACCAATCCGGTCACCGACACCGCCGAGGCCGCGACCCACATCGCCGCGCTGGGCGCCGCGGCCGGCCACGCCCAGGTGGTCCCGGTCGGCGCGATCACCAAGGACCTGGCCGGCGCCGAGCTGGCCGAGCTCGGCCTGATGGCCCGTTCCGCGGCCGGTGTCCGGGTCTTCTCCGACGACGGCCACTGCGTCGCCGACTCCCGGCTGATGCGGCGCGCGCTGGAGTACGTCCGCGCCTTCGACGGGGTGATCGCCCAGCACGCCCAGGATCCACGGCTGGCCGGGCCGGACGCCTGCTGCCACGAGGGCGAGATCTCCGGCCGACTCGGGCTGCCGGGCTGGCCGCCCGCGGCCGAGTCGACCATCGTGGCCCGGGACGTCGAGCTGGCCGAGCTGACCCGGTCCCGGGTCCACGTCTGTCACGTGACCACCGCGGAGACGGTCGAGGTGCTGCGCTGGGCCAAGCGCCGCGGCGTGGCGGTGACCGCCGAGGTGACCCCGCACCACCTGCTGCTGACCACCGACGAGGTGCTCGGCTACGACCCCACCTACAAGGTGAACCCGCCGCTGCGCCCGGCCGAGCACGTCGCCGCGCTGCGTGCGGCGCTGGCCGACGGCACCATCGACGCGGTGGCCACCGACCACGCCCCGCATGCCCGGCACGACAAGGAGCATGCCTTCGCCGACGCCGCGTTCGGCATGGTGGGACTGGAGACCGCGCTGGGCGTGGTGATCGAGACCATGCGCGACGCGCTGGGCTGGGCCGGGATCGCGGACCGGATGTCGGCCGCCCCGGCCCGGATCGCCCGGCTGGCCGAGCAGGGCCGGCCGCTGCGCCCCGGGGAGCCGGCCAACCTGGTCCTGGTCGACCCCTCGGCCCGGGCCGTGGTCGACGCCGCACGGTCGGCCTCGCTGTCCCGGAACAACCCGTGGCACGGTCGGGAGCTGCCCGACCCGGTCGTCGCCACCTTCTGGCAGGGCCGCCGCACCTTCGCCCGGGACTCCGCCGCCGTCTGAACCCCCGACGCCCGAACCCCCGACGCCCGAACCCCCGGCGCCCTAACCCCGCGCCCTGAAGCTGTCCAACGGCGGAGCCGACCCGATTGCAACGCTGCTACGACGACCCCGGTACGACGACCCGGTACGACGATCCCCGGTACGACGATCTTGCGCGGGCGGCGGGCGCGCACTCCGACGGGCTCGGGGCTGGGCGGCCGGTGCCTGGGCTCAGGCCCGGTAGCCGGAGGGTGCGCAGCGCCGCCAGGCCGGCCCGCCAGCGATCGGGCCGGCCTTCGGCCAGCCAGGTCGCCTGCGGCTGGTCGCCCCGTTCCCCGAGCCGGACCACCTCGTCGATCGCCTGCTCCCGGCGCCGGAGTACCGCCGCCCGCACGTCGAGCGACCCAGCCCAGCCGTAGCCGGTCAGGAACGCCTCGATCCGCGCGTGCCGTTCCGCCGGCTCGGCGAAGCCTAGCCGCAGCGCGTCCGGGTCGACCTCGAACGGCGGGAACCACTTCAGGGCGTAGGCGACGTCGTCGATCCGCTCGCCCGGTCGCGCAGCGTCGAAGTCGAACAGGCCGACCGCGCGGCCGTCCTGCCAGGCCAGGTTCGCCGGCTTCGGGTCGCCGTGACAGATCACCGGCCCGCCGCGGTGCGGCACCGACCAGACCGCATCCGGAGGCGGCCGCCAGCCGACCGTGGCGTCGTGGACGCGGCGGAGCAACTCCCCCGCGGACCGCACGCCGGCCGGACCGATCCGGTCCGCGCCCTCGTCGGCGCCCGCCTCGCCCGGGACCAGGCCGACGTACTCGTGCTCGCCGTCGTGGCCGAGCGGTTCGGGCACCGGGAGGCCGCGGTCGTGCAGGTGCCGCAGCAGCCGCTGCACCGTCGGCGTCCACGGCTTCGCCGGCCGGTGCACCACGTCACCGACGATCCGCACGACGCGTTCTGCCGAGGACATCCGCCCACCCTACGGCTGCCCCCGATCCGTCCGCGCCGTCGGCGCGAGGGTCCCGCGCTCGACGAGCACAGCGGGCTCCGGTGGGGCCGGAGGGATCATCTACCCTGGTCCGGTGCCCGACTGGATGCCCGGAAACCTCGCCGAGGTCGCGGTCTTCACGCCCCTCCGGATCGTCTTCCTGATCGTCGTCGCGGTGGTGGTCCGCTACGTCGCGCACCGGCTGATCGACCGCTCGGTGCGCCGGTCGGTGGCCCAGCCGCCCCGGCCGCGCTCCCGTGCGGTGGAGGCGATCGCGGTCGCCACCCGGCTGCCGGCCGAGCGGCGGGCGCAGCGGATCCAGGCCCTCGGCTCGCTCGGCAAGAGCGTGATCACCGGTGTCCTCCTGGTCGTCACCGTGATCATGGTGCTGTCCGAGCTGGGCTTCAACGTGACCACCGTCGTGGCCGGCACCTCGCTGATCGGCGTCGCCCTGGCGTTCGGGTTCCAGAGCATCGTCAAGGACTTCATGTCCGGCGTCTTCCTGTTGTTCGAAGATCAACTCGGGGTCGGCGACTACGTCGACCTGGAGAAGGCGTCCGGCACCGTGGAGGCGATCGGGCTGCGGGTCACCCAGCTCCGGGACGACGACGGCACGGTCTGGTACGTCCGCAACGGCGAGGTGCTCCGGGTCGGCAACTACTCCCAGGGCGGCCCGGGCCGGCCGCCCGAACCGGAGGAGACCGAGGCCGGGTAGGCCGAGCCGAAGGCCACCGGTGCTTCGCGGCGCTCCGGCACTGCGCCGGACGACGACGCCCGCCGACGCGGGGCGTCGGCGGGCGGGTTCGCGCGCGGCGGTGGGCGTCGACGGCCCACCGGGCCGGTCACTCCACCAGGGTCGCCTCGAGGGTGATCTCGGTGCCGGCCAGCGCCTTGGACACCGGGCAGTTGGCCTTCGCCGTCTCGGCCGCCTCCTGGAACTGCTCGGCGGTCAGGCCCGGAACGACGGCCTTCACGGTCAGCTTGATCCCGGTGATTCCGGTCCCCGGCACGAACGTCACGTCCGCGGAGGTGTCGACGGTGTCGGGCGGCGCGCCGGCACCGGCCAGGGCGTGGCAGAGCGCCATCGAGAAGCAGGTCGAGTGCGCGGCCGCGATCAGCTCCTCCGGGCTGGTCTTGCCGTTCGCCTGCTCGGCCCGCGCCGGCCAACTGGTCGGGTAGGTGCCGATCCCGGACGAGGCCAGCTCGACCGTGCCCGCGCCCTCCATCAGCGAGCCCTCCCAGTGGGCGTGTGCCGTGCGTACGGTTGCCATCGCGTTCTCCTCTTCGGACTGGTAGCGGTTTCGCGGCTTATCTTGCCAGGCAGCCACCGCGCCGCCCCGGCTGGGAAGGTGGGGAACAATGGGAGGCGATGACGCACACAGCCGACCGCCAGACCTTCTACCACGAGATCGGCGGACACGAGACCTTCGTCGCCCTGGTGCAACGGTTCTACCAGGGCGTCGCGGAGGATCCGTTGCTCCGCGACATGTACCCGGAGGAGGATCTCGGCCCCGCCGAGGACCGGCTGCGGATGTTCCTGGAGCAGTACTGGGGCGGGCCGACCACCTACAGCGAGCAGCGCGGCCACCCGCGACTGCGGATGCGGCACGCCCCGTACCAGGTCACCCCGGAGGCCCGGGACCACTGGCTGAAGCACATGCGGGACGCGGTGGACTCGATCGAGCTGACCCCGGAGCAGCACAGCACCCTGTGGTCCTACCTGGAGCGGGCGGCGCAGTTCATGGTGAACAGCTACGACGAGGACGACGCCCCGCCGGCCATGCCCGGGCTGACCATCCAGCCGCGCCAGTAGCGTGCCGATCGACACACCCCCGGCCCGCGGGCCGGTCCGGCTGAGCGTTCTCGGGGCGTTCTGGGGGTTGTGGTACGCGGTGTACCGCGGCTACTACGCCGCCGGCGGCACCGCCTTCCTGCCCGGCGTCGTCCGGCCGGGCGCCGAAGCGGAGTTCCGGGCGATCAACCTGTTCGGTGCGGTGGTGATCGCGGCCGCCGCGGCCCTGCCGCTGCTGATGCTCGCCTTCTGGTCCCACCGGTGGCTGCGGCTCGCCCAGCTGCTGGTCTGCTGGGGCATTGCCGTCGGCTGCTGCATGCACGCCCTGGTCGCCGCGCTGCAGCGGGTGCTCAGCCTCGCCGGCCTGGTGCGGGTCGACTATCCGCCGCTGTGGGCGAGCGTCGATCACCGGACCGCCGACCTGCAGGACCTGTTCTTCAACGAGCCCTGGTTCCTGCTCGAGGGGTTGGCCTTCGCCGCGATCGGCTGGGTCGTGCTCGGTCCGGGTCGGGCCCGCCGGCGCTGGGTCGGCAGCGGCCTGGCCGCCGTCGCGCTGTTGCTGATCTTCGGCGTCCTGGTGATCACCGGGCTGGTCTGACGGCGCCGGCCGAGCCGGAGTCGGACCGGAACGAATCCGACCGGCAACGCATCGGACCGGGAACGCATCGGACCGGGAACGCATCGGACCGGGAACGAATCGGACCGGGAACGAATTGGACCGGGAAGGGGGATCCGGATCGGACCGGTCCGAGCGACGGCTCCGCCCTTACCGTTCAGGCATGCCCACATCGATGCCGTACCGAACCATCGGGCCCGAGGGCCACCGGCGCCAGGTCAGCGCACTCTGCCTCGGCGCGATGAACTTCGGCACCACCACCCCCACCGACACCGCGATGGCCGTCCTTGATCGTTTCGCCGAGGCCGGCGGGACGTTCGTCGACACCGCCAACAACTACAACCAGTGGTTCGGCGCCGGCCAGGCCAGCGAGGAACTGCTCGGCAGCTGGCTGCGGTCGCGCGGCGTCCGGGACCGGATGGTGCTGGCCACCAAGTGCGGCGCCCGGATGGTCCGGGGTGACGACCCCGACGTGATCGCCCACTGGGAGGGTCTGAGCGAACCCGCGATCAACGCCGCGGTCCGGGGCAGCCTGGCCCGGCTCGGGGTGGACCGGATCGACCTGTACTACGCGCACTACGACGACCGCACCGTCCCGCTGGAGGAGACCGTGCCGGCGATGGTCGGGCTCGCCGCCGATGGAGTGGTCGACCTGATCGGCTGCAGCAACTACCAGCCGTGGCGGATGGAACGGGCCCGGCGGATCGCCGCGGACCTCGGATCGCCCGGCTACGTGGTGACCCAGTCCGAGTTCACCTACCTGTGGCCGACCCCGCTGGCGCACCGGCCGGAGATCGCCGGCCTGGAGATGTTCGACTACCTGGAGCAGCATCCGGACCTGGCCCTGGTGGCCTACAGCCCGCTGCTGGCCGGGGCCTACGGGCACGCCGAGCGCCCGCTGCCCGCCGATCGCGGTTACGCCCACGCCGGCGCCTACCAGCGACTGCAGACGCTGCGGGAGGTCGCGGCCGAGCTGG
>Ga0079224_100006388_pt1 | contig 15621 bp, 12 predicted proteins | sample Stecom2015_FD_80414 | JGI IMG/M metagenome (GOLD analysis project Ga0079224, IMG submission 80414) | Agricultural soil microbial communities from Utah to study Nitrogen management - Steer compost 2015 | ecosystem: Environmental > Terrestrial > Soil > Agricultural land | place: USA: Utah...
CTCGAAGGCGATCACATCTTGATTCTGGCAGATAAGACAGATGCAAACCGAATTCGCGATATCTTCGGCGCGAATGAGTCAGACGATCAAGACGACGCAGAAGCGTACGCGACCTAGCGCACACAAAGACGCGGCGACCGGACTGGCCGCCGCGTCGATTGCTACGCCGCGCCGGGCTTACTGCCCGGTTTTCTGTTTGACTAGCTCGACCACTTCCGGAAGATCTATCCCCAGTTCCCGCAACTTCTCGAGTGTCGGAATGCCGTTCTTATCCCAGCCGCGCCGCTTGTAAACAGCATCCATCAACTGCTCGTATTGCGCCTCGCGATAATCGCGCAACCGCGCAACCTTCTCTTCGAGCGTCAGCGCGTCGGGATCGATGCCGGTCTCTTCGCGCAATTGCTTGTCATAACGCTCAGCGCGGGACGTGTACTCCAACGGCGTGACCGGCCCCATCGCCCGGTAAGGCGGATAGTCGTGCTCGCGCGTGCCAAAGCCGAGCTTGAGCGCGAATACCCGTTGGAAGTTGTAGACGCGCTCGGACTGCGCCAGGAGTTCCGCAGCGCTGACCGGCGTACCGGTCAGGCCCTCGTAGAGCTCGCAGTAGTTCTTGACATGCTCCGGGACCTTGTTCGGTTCGTCCGTTTCGTTGTTATCTTCTGGCACGATGTCATTCCACGGCAGCTTGCACAGCCCGTGCAGGCTGAACCACGTGCGCCACAGCGGGAAATAGTGCAGCGCCTCAGCCTTGGCCTCAAACGTCGGCAACTGCTGTCGAACCATGTCCATGAAGATCAGCCACGCCTCGTCATGTTGCGCGCCCTTGAGCGCCATGCCATAGCCGCCCTGCTGCGCCAGTGACTCTTTCGTGACATACTCCGAGACTTCCATCCCCTTGACTTCCATCCCGATGTCATTCACGAAGTGCGGATCGGCGCCGTAACGCTCGATGAACAACTGCTTCAGATAGCGCACGCCTTGCCCGATATGGAAGCCGAAGCCCTCGCCGTTGGCAAGCTGGTGAAGCAACGCCAGCACCGCCTCGCTGTTCCCCCATTTCAGGTCAAGACCGCCGGTGGCCGCGCGGTCGATAACTCCCGCTTCATAGCACTCCATCGCGAAGGCGACCGAGTTCGCAAACGAGATCGTATCGATCCCATAGGTGTCGCAGTAGAAGTTCATCTCGATCACAGGCAGTGGGTCGAAGATACCGAGGTTCGAGCCTTCTCCTGCGATCGTCTCGTACTCCGGGCCATCCACCAGCACCGTCTCGCCGCGATAGGGGCCGGTTTGCAGATGGAAGTGGTCAACGCCATGCGCGCACGAAAGCGTACAGCCGTACCAGCAACCATCCGGCACACCCTGCGTGAACAAGTCTTCCCACACGCTCGCGTCAAACACCGACGCCTGCGGGTGCGTGCCATAGCGGAAGTTGTGGACAGGCAGCAAGTCGAAGTGATCCATAATCGGCGGCAGGTGGCCGGTACCGATCTTGCGCATGTTATTCTGCTTACCGTCCAGTTCGGAGATCTCTCTGTTGATGCGCCGCCCCGCCTGCCGGATCAGTTCCATATTTGCCGGGTGATTGCTCTCGCCAGTCATCTGGCTGTAGCGCACGACAATCGCCTTGATGCGCTTGTGTCGCAACACGCGTCCAGAGCCGCCGCGCCCGGCCTGCTTGAAGCGTACCTGCTTGCGACGGACATCGTACCAGCTTAGGTTCAAGCTCGCATAGCGCGAATGCTCCGCGCCCTGCCCCGCCGATAGGACCGATACACTCTTGCGGTTGCGCTCGTCTCCACCATACATCTCGGTGAGCTGCCGCGCGACCAGGTGCGAGTTCAACTCCTCCAGCGGTGCGTCTTCGATCGTCACGCGCCCTTCATCTCCGTCGATCACAATGATCACGTCGCGATCAGCGACACCTTGCACTTCGAGCGCATCCCAGCCTGCGAACTTCAGATAGGGGCCGAAGTAGCCACCCGCGTTACTGTCGATCACGGATTGTGTCAGCGGCGAGATGGTTACAACCGTTGACTTGCCAGAGCCGGGATACGCCGTGATCCCGCCAATCGGCCCGCCCGCAACCACCAGTTCATTTTCTGGATCGTCCCACTTCGTGTCGGGGTCGGCCGCATTCCACAGCAGCCATAGCCCGAACCCGCGCCCGCCGGTGAAGAGGTCCTTCATCTGCCGCGTGACCGGCTTGGCGGCAATCGTGTTGTCGGACAGATTAACGTAAAGCGTCTGGTTGGCGTATCCGCGCTCGACGACCGGCGTCTCATAGCGCATCTCGGCCAGGAGCGTGCGGCCAGCCCGCAATATTTCGGGCGGTGTCGTCAGCATAATCTTCTCCCATAAAGTCACGAAAGCTTATTATCTTCGATCATAATGGAGGATAGAGCCGTTGTCAGTCCGCCGGTACCGAACGTCCGCCGAAAATGGGAGGATGATCAGGGGTGATGGCGTGCTAGAATACGGCTGTCCGCATTGCGCACCGAAAGGCAGGGCCGCTGTGACCGCGCTTCACAAGTTGATCTTTGTTTCATCCAACGCCGAAAAACACCGCGAAATCCGCGACGCGCTGCGCTCTGCGGGCTGGGAGGTCGAGCGCGCGCCGGTCGATGTCGCCGAAATTCAGTCGCTCGATCCAGCGATGGTGGCCGAGCACAAGGCGCGGCTGGCCTTTGAGCACCTGGGCGGCGAGCCGATCCTGGTTGAGGACACGGGCCTCGCCCTGACCGCCTGGAACGGTTACCCGGGCGCGCTGATCAAGTGGGTGCTCGGCGCGGTCGGCGAAGAGGGCCTCTGCCGCCAGCTTGACGCCTGGGCGGACCGCAGCGCGGTCGCGACGGTCGCGCTGTGTCTGTACGATGGCGCTGACGCGCGGCTGTTCCTCGGCACGACACGCGGCACGATCACCAACTCCCCGCGCGGCAAACACGGTTTCGGATGGGACAGCATCTTCCAGCCTGAGGGGTATACGCAGACCTATGGCGAGATGCTCCGTGAGGCGAAGATGGGCATCTCCATGCGCGCGCAAGCGGTCGCCGCGCTGCGTGAATATCTGCTCGGTGGAGCGGTTTAGCTCGCTCTGGCAGATTCCAGTACAATAGTCCCTGAGCTTCATGGTTCGGCAACGAATCACCACACCTCGCGACGGGGCGGCAGATCGTGTCAGATTCGCAAACCTACCATCTGGACCGGCTGTATTACGGCGTGCTGGTCGACGAGAACCAGCAACAGTCCTCGCGCCCTGGCGTGATCGCACGCACCGCCAGCGTAACGCCTGCCCAAATCGCAGAGTGTCTTCGCGTGGGCCAGATTCTGCCGCCCGCGTCGAAGGACGCCTCAGCGGACATGCCTGGTACACTCGCGCTGCTGCAAAGCAACACGACCAACTTCATCCTGACCAAAGCGCAGCGCAGCGACGCGGGCTACCCGCAAATCATGTACGTGCTCGTCCCGCGTGAGGTTATTCGACAGCTTGGCGGCAACGTGCTGATGTTTCGGGCGCTTGGCCTCGCGCCGATGCCTGCGTTCGTCAGCGCCAGCGCGGACCTTCCGCCTTTTGAATTTCGCGCGCCCCCTCCCCCGGAGCGTGAGAACCAGCTTGACGCGCTGTTCGATCTCATGCTGTTCTGCCAGGATTCGCTGCCGATTATTGAGGGGATGCTCGCGGCGCTCGTGCAGGGATGGCCGCTCGTAATCTCTAACAGCCCGCGCTCGATCACACAGCGGTTGCAGTTCGTGCAGGGTCTGCTGAGCCTTCTACCCGTCCCGGCGCGAACCGGCATCACCTTTGCCACCCATGTCACCGATCCTGCCGCGTCACCCGCGCAGCTCATGTTTGCCGCCCGCGTAGATGGGGCCGAGGGAACCCTCGTCTACGACTGGGCGCGGGGTGAGCTGCTCACGAAACCGCCGCGCGACGCGTACAGCCGCTATATCATCTCGCAGCTACGGCTAGATCCGTCCCTGGTGGTTGACCAGACCGAAGAACTCGCGCGGACAACCGTCTGGCGCGCCATGCAGCGCGAGCGGCTTAGCTCGGTGCTCGCGTGGGTTGCGCGCCGCGCTGCGGTGGATCGCACCGTCCGCGATGGCCAACCTGCCGATCGGGCGCTGGTCGCGTCAATACTTCGCGAGGATCCAACATTATCGCCCGAAGCGCGGCTGGCGTACGTGCGCCATCTGCTGGCGTTCGCGCTGGCGCTGCGCGAGCCGGACTCCGCTGATGTCATCCCGGTGGTCGCGACGACGCATCCTGCCATTGTGGAGACCGTCTCCGAGCAGCTACGCGCCGCGTGCGACCAGGGGCACGCGTCGCTTGTGTACGAGATGCTGTCGCGCTGGCTGCTGAACATCCCCGAAGCAGCAGCACTGCCGTGGCACGACGTGCTGCACTACGCCGCGGAAAAGCGCTTTGAGGCGCTGCTATCCGAGGATGATCTCGCGCCCGCACAGGATTTCCTGATCGGGATGCAGAACGCACACCCGGCGTTGCACATGCAGCAGGCGCTGCCGCAGTTGTTCCGCGCCGCGCAGCCCATCGCGCGAGAGAACGGCAATCTGGCGCATGCGATGTTGGTCCTTGGCGCCGAAGTGCTGCCTGCTGCGTCGTTCCAACAATTACTGAGCGATCCGGCGCTAATCCAGCATTTTCCGCCCGACTTTCGCGCTGCGATCGGTACACTCCTGGGCGAAGCGCGGCCAACTGCGTCCGGCACGCTGGAGCGCGCTGGCAAGGTATTCGGGGATATCGGCCCGCTGATGACTGCGCGCCTCGCTGAGTGGGCCGTCTACCAACAGCGCACAGACCTGATCGATGCGGCGTGTCTCGGCGCGGTGCTGGCGCTTGCTCGATCGTCGCGGGGCGCGCCGCCCGCCTTGGTCGAGCACATCACGCGGGATTTCACCGACCTCCCCCAGTTCCTGCATCTGGCGCCACCCGGCCACCAGACCTTGATTGAGCTTCTGTTCCAGATGCGGCAGCCCGACCGCGCCATCAGTCTGTTAGAGCGCTGCCAGAACGAATTGTTCGGGCCAGAACGGCTCAACGAGTTTACGCGCTTCGCCGGGAACCTGGCGCAGTCCCTGACGCTGCCCACAAGCGATCTGATCGCTGCACTCGAACGGCTGGACGGCAGCCGCCTTCGGCCAGAGCCGCGAGCTGCTATGCTGCAAAGCGCGCTGCGGGGGCAGCAGTGGCGCGAAGACCTGGATTACGCTGCTCAACGTCTGACGGCCATGCTTGCCGAACGCCCACCGCTGATCCGCGTCGTGGGCGCGGAGAACACGCTCAAGCTGCTGAGCTATCAAGTCCGTGTCGAAAACGGGCTGAGCGCGCTGCGCGTAGGGACGGCGCTGACGCAGGAAGCGCTGCATGAAGGCAGCGCCAGCATCCCGCTGATGGCACAGATGTGGCACGTCATCGCATGGAATAGCGGTATGGCGCAGGCCGCGCTCGAACTCCTGCGCCGCTATGTACGGGGGATTCCGCTTGAGGACGCGCCGCGCGCGCTACGCTATTTCGAGCGCGAAATCGGACTGGATCCGGCCCGCGAGCTTCACGCGACAATTCTGGTGCGGCGTATCATCGGCGAGCAGACGCTGCCGGAATTTGTGGAAAGCGTCTGCCTCGCGGCGGCGCTGCTCACCGATCTCGCCGCGACTTACCACGCGGATAAGGTTCACCCGCCGCTGCACCGTCTGCGGCGCGACATTGACCAGATGACCGGAAATCTGACCGATTCTCAGCGCCAGCAGGTTTCGCGCAACACGCTCGCGCTAACACAGCAAGTCTACGAGTTGGGCCAACAGCGCACGCGCCGCGCGCTGCGCCAGCCCGCGCACCCGCAACTGATCGAAGGGACAATCATGCCCCGCAGCGGTGTCGATTTTTTGCGCTTCGCCGGTGGGCACTTCGCGCGCCACATCCAGCTTCCGCTAATACTAGACCGCGAAGAGATGGCGCACCTGTTTGGAAGCCGGTCCGCCGCGATGTTCCTGCGAGAGACGACCATCATCACGCAGCTTCTCAGCCGCTTGCAAGCCGCGTTCCGTGTCGGAAACGACGCTGTGACGCCCGAGGCGCTTCAGGCAGAGCTGGAAAGTCTGTGGAACACGTTACCCGCGGCCACGCAGCACCATTTGCACGACGATTTCGCTGTGGCTTGCCAGCAGCTTGCTGAGGTGATCACGCTCATCTCCGAGCGGTCAAGTGATCGCGTGTTGGGGAGTTCCGGCTTTAGCCGCCAGCTCGATGCCGGTCAGCGCCAGCCGCATACTGCGCTCGAAGCGCTCCGCTGGATCAGCGGCTACTTCGCGCGCACCCACCAGCGCCAATGAGCCGCCAGCCGTCTCGCCCACAGACGCAACCTCGCGTCACGCTTACTGTCTTCGCGCTCGTCGCTCTGTTGCTGCTGGCGGCGTGCAACAACACTCCGGCAGTCGACCCGCTGACAGGCACGCAGAGCGAAAGCACGCCTGTCCCAACGCCTGCCGCCGAAGCTCTCACCGTCACAGGGACCAACGCCTTAGGCGAGCGACTCCACGTGATCGTGCCCGCGATCACGATCGGCCAGCGCGCCGAGGCGCAAGCGGTGCGCGTGTTCGTCGCGCTGGTCGACCCGCAAGGCACGTACAGCTACCTGCTGTTCCCTGCCAACCGCTCCGGCGAAGACGCGGACCGGATCGCTCTGGTGGATCATCCGCTAGAAATCGGAATCGGTGCCAGTACGCCGTATGTTGCGCTGTGGGCGCTGGCCTTCCACACAACCGGCCACACCGCTGCTGAGTCGCAGGGCTGGGACGCGCTCGCTACCTCGCTGGCGCTCGGTTTCCGCGAATGGTTGCTGGCCGGAGACCCCGCCGACGACCCGCTGGCAGGCGCAGTCAACGCATCCGGCGGAACGCTCTACGCGTGGTATGCCGAGATCGACGTGCTCGGTCAGGTGCTGACACGTCTCGACCCGGCTGAGGGCTGGGGAGTCAATCTTGGCACCGCGACAGGCGTCGACGACGCGCTGGCCGTTGTGTTCGACGTGGACCACATTCCTGCGCCCGATGCCCCCACACCCGAGCTGGAGGAACCACCCGAAGATACGTCAATTGAGAATGGCGCCGCGCCAGACACGCCTTACACGCTTGTGCTTGACGAGACGTTCAACGACCCAACGAGCGCCGAACGCTGGTATCATGGCCGCGCGGGGACATTCATTAACGAGGTGGTCGGCGGCGGCTACCAGATTCGTCTGCTCGGCGCAACCCGGCGGCCTATCGCGCTCTCCTGGGGATCGATGAGCGGGCTGCGTTTCGGGCGCGGACTGATCGAGGCAGAGATGCGCATGGCCGAAGGCGATAGCGCGGACGCGACCTATGGGTTGTGGCTGCGCCACCAGGATGACAACAACTTCCTGTACGTCGGCCTTTCCAATCGGGGGGAATATCGGGTGGCGGTGATTGTTAACAATCGGGTGCAAACGCTGGTGCAAGACTGGCAATTCCATCCGGCGATTAGCACCGGGACTGCGTCAAACCTGATTGCGATCGAGTTGTTTGCAGACGGGCGGCACGATCTGAGCGTCAACGACACACACCTGTTGACCTTCCGCGATCGCACGTTTGGCGATGGATCGATCGCGTTCTTCTGTTCGGCGCGCACCACGCCCACCACCTGCCGCCTGGAAACGCTGCGCGTCTGGCAGCCAGCGAGCTAGCACGCCCGATGCCCGCCGACTTCACCCTCGCCGCATTTTCCGAGCTCTGCCAGCGAGCTGCCCCCCGGCGCGCGATGTCCGTCGCCGAATATCTCCGCGCTGCACCGTGCGCCCCGTTCGTCATTCTACGCTTTGACGTCGACTACCGCGAGCCATTCGCGCTGCGGCTGGCGCTGCTGCTGGCTCGCCAGCGTCTCCGTGGAACGTTCTACGTACGCCATCACCCTACCGGCTTCGACTGGGACGCGATCACTGCGATTGCCGCGCTGGGGCATGAGCTCGGCTACCACTACGAGACGCTGGATCGCTGCCGGGGAGATTTTCACGCAGCAGAGGAGACTTTCCTCGCAGACATCGCCGCGCTGCGGGCCCGAGGCGTGCGGGTGCAGACTTCTGCCGCGCATGGCGCCCCGCCGGTCACGGCTACGTATAAGGACAATCTCGCTCTGCTGCGAGCAAATCCGACCCTGATCAAGCGTGCAGAGTTACGCGGGGATGCGGTCGCGAGCATAGACTTCACGCGGCTCACGTACTATTCGGACGCAGGATGGCGCTGGCAGCGCTGCGACGGCACGCCGCCCGGAGTCGACGCGAGCCCGACCTCGCTGGCCGATCTGCTAGACCGGCTGGCGCAGCCGGATGCGGCGCTCTATATCAACATCCACCCGCAACAGTGGTTCGCGCGGGCGGCGAATGTGCGCGCATTCCGCTGGCGCAACCGGATCGGAAACCGGATCGTGCCCTGGCTGCGCGCGACGCGCCGGTCGCTACCCCGCTAGCAAACGCGGTACGAGAAGCAAGAGCGTCCCGGCGATCACCTGACAGACGATGCTTGCCGCCAGCCCGTGCCGGTAATTGACATAGCTATAGAGGAAATTCAGCACGACGAGCGCCGTGCCGATCACGAAACCCACAACCGGCGTTTCGCTCAGACCGAGGTTCGGGAAGAACATCAGCATCGACCACGCGCTCGCCAGCAGCGCAACGGTCGGAATGCTGTGCACGCGCTGCATCGCGCCGCGAAAGAACAATGATTCCGATAGCGGCATGACAAACGCGGTTGCTTGAAAGATCCACGTGTTCAGCAGCGCGCTATCGTCCTGCCCCATCGCAAAGAGACGCTCGGCAGTCACAGCCAGTGTGTCCCACCCCACCAGCATCAACCCACCGCCGGTGATCAGCCCTAGCCCGACGCCCCAGATCAGATCGCCCGGATCGGTGACTTTCATGCGAATCCCGCTGCCGAGCACAAAAGCCGTCGCGCCCATCAGGGCGAGCGCGGCCCACAGCGCCACATAGCGCGTATTGTCGGGGACCGGCGTCAGCCCAATACTGAGCGCCATCGCCATTAGGTAGCCGAAGATCGGATCGACGTCCTGGCGGCGGCTGCGCGGCATGAGCGAGTCATGCTCAGCAGAATCGTTTGATGAAACCGGCCACTCTTCCTCTGGCGGGCGCTGGATCGGCACGGCCTGCGGGGGATGGCCGGTGCGCAGACGCCGACGGTCCAGCGGCGCCATCGGGCGAGGATCAGGCGGCGATTCGGGGCGCTCATCAGGGCCAGGAGACGATGGATTCACGCGAGTTCCTTCTGGAGCGAAGCCAGCACATAGACGACATCTTCAGGGCGAATCCAGTAATGCGTCACCACGCGGAAGCCGCGCTCATCCATTGGCAGCATCAAGACGTTGTGCGCGCGCATTCGCTCGGCCAGGTCTGGCGCGCTGAGCGCGATATCATCCGCCAGCCGGAAGAACACCATATTCGTCTGCACCTGCGCCAGATCGAGCGTGATCTGCGGCATCTCCGCCAGACCCTCAGCCAGCAGGCGCGCGTTCTCGTGGTCTTCCTGCAGGCGATCAGCCATCTTCTCCAGCGCGATCAATCCCGCCGCCGCGAGCACGCCAACCTGCCGCATGCCTCCGCCGACCAGCTTGCGCATGCGCCGCGCGCGCTGAATGAACGGCTTATCGCCGACCAGTACCGAGCCAACCGGCGCACATAGCCCTTTCGACAGGCAGAACGTGACGCTGTCCGCCGCTTCGACCAGGCTGGCAACATCGACTTCGAGTGCAGCAGCCGCGTTGAAAATGCGCGCGCCATCAATGTGCAGTGCGAGCTCGTACTCGCGTGCCAGCGCGCCCACTGCGTCGGTGTATTCCTTTGTCACAGGGATGCCACCGACCGTCCCTTGCGTGTTCTCTAACGCAATCAGCCGGGTCAGCGGAAAGTGTGGATTTCCCAGCGCGCGCACCGCCGCCTGCATATCTTCCAGACGCAGCGTGCCGTCCGCCTGCACTGGCACCGTCCGTGGATGTACGCCGCCGAGCGCGCTGATCCCGCCCGCCTCGTAGATGAAGGTGTGCGCATGATCGCCAAGAATCACCTCGTCGCCGCGTCCGCAATGCGCCAGGATCGCAATGAGGTTGCCCATCGTGCCGCTGGCAACGAATAGCCCGGCTTCTTTACCGAGGCGCTCAGCAGCAGCCGCTTCGAGACGGTTAACGGTCGGATCGTCGCCGAAGACATCATCGCCTACCTCCGCCTCGGCCATGGCACGGCGCATCTCGTCCGTCGGCCACGTGACCGTGTCGCTCCGCAAATCAATCCACTTCACCCGAACAACTCCAGTCTGCTCGCGTTAAGAAGCCGCCCGAGGCAATTGCGCCGGGCGGCTTGTGTCATTCAGATCACTCAGAATATCAATATGGCCGCGACCACCAGGCACACGACCAGCACAATCAGCACCACGATCGCAATCGATGCGAGGCTCAGCGCGGCAGGGAGACACGCGATCGCCTTCGCGATGCCTTGCGCCCAGGGTGGCGCTTCGGCGGCGTCAGCATACTCGGTCGGCGAGCCGAAAGTCTCTGGCTGGTCGTCGTGGTGATCCGCGCCTGAGGTCATTTGCCACCTGTCCCAGTGTTAGTATTTCTTGACCAGCGTGCGATAGGCGGTGGGCTGGCGGGTTTGCAGCGTCTGGTGCTCCTCGCGGTGCCTGCGAATCTCGTCGAGGTCGATACGCGCCACAGCATACCCTTCGCGCGGCTTGTCGTCCTGCGCGGGCTTCTCCGTATCGCTCTCATCTTCTTTTTCGCCCTCTTTCGCGGCAGAGGCCTTCTTCGCGGGCTCGCTCGCAACCGTCGCATGTACTTTGCCGCGCGGCCCAACAATCATACTCTCGCCACCAAACGTAAGTGTGACGTCCTCGCCCACGCGGTTTGCGGCGGCGACAAACAGCGCGTTCTCGTACGCGCGCGCCTTGACGTAGGTGCGCCACTCGTCGATCTCGGACGCTTCCCAGTTCGCCAGCACGCAGAGCAGTTCCGCCCCATCCAGCGTCAGGGAACGGGCCACTTCGGGGAACGCGAGGTCCCAGCCAAGCATCAGCCCGATCTGCCCGATATCCGTCTCAAACACTGGCAGGCGAAATCCCTCGCGGAAGGCCATGCGCTCTTCGCCATGCAGATGCATCTTGTTGTACGTGCCGACCAGTTCACCGTCCGGCCCGACCAGCACCGCGGTGTTGTACAGGATGCTCTCAACGCGTTCCTTCATCACCATGCCGAACGCGATGTACACGCCGAAATCTGCCGCGCGCTGCGCCAGCAAGTTCACGGTGGGGCCAGGCACGCGCTGCGCCATTTCGGTAAACCGCACGCCAAGCTCATTTCCGCTGGTCACCAGCTCCGGGAAGACGATGAGATCGACCTTCTGCTGCGACGCAATCTTGGACACAAACTCTGACATCTTGACGAGGTTGTCCTCAACCTCGCCCAAAGCCGGTTTCATCTGAACGGTCGCTACAGTGATCTCACGCATGGGTTCTCCTTATTCGGGGGATGTCGACTTGGCCGCGCGTCGGGGCATATGCCGCCTCGCGCTTCTGGCAACCGAACCTAAATGTATCCCTGATGCGGGAAAAATGTCAAATGCGGGCGCCCGCTCAGAACAAGTGAGCGACTGCACCCAGCTAGCGCGGGAGCTTCTCCAGGACATTCGCCAGCCCAACTGGCAGCGGCGCCTCGACCGTGACCGGCGGCGCACCCTCGGCGGGCGCGAACGTGATCGCCGCGGCGTGCAAAAAATGCCGCTTGAGCCTGATCGGCTGCTTGCGCCGCCCGTACACACGATCGCCCACGACGGGATGCCCGATGAACGCCAGATGCACGCGGATCTGGTGCGTGCGGCCAGTCTTCGGAAAGACTTCAAGCAGGCTGAAGTCCGCATAATGCTCCAGCACGCGAAACTCGGTCAGCGCTTCGCGCTCGCCACGGCGCACGGCCATCCGCTTGCGCTGGTCGGTGTCGCGGCCAATCGGCGCGTCGATCACGCCTTCCGGTGTGTCAGGCGTGCCGAACACCAGCGTCAGATAGCGCTTGCGCACCAGCCGCTGTTTGAACTGCGCGCGCAGCCAGTGGAGCGCCTCAGCAGTCTTCGCAACCACGATTACGCCGGACGTGTCCTTATCCAGCCGGTGGACGATCCCGGCGCGCGACGCCTCGCTGAACGCTGCGATCTCCGGCCAGCGCGCGAGCACAGCGTTCACGAGCGTGCCCGACGTGTGCCCAAACGCCGGATGTACCACCATCCCCGCCGGTTTATTGATGACGGCCACCTGCTCGTCCTCATCGCACACGTCGAGCGGAATCGTCTCCGGCGCGGGTGTGTCATCGACTTCGGGTGGAATGGTGACGGCGATTATGTCGCCGCTCTCAAGACGATACGACGCTTTCACCGCGCGCCCGTTCACACTCACGTGTCCCTCACGAATCAGTGCTTGAATTTGACTACGCGAAAGTACCTCGTATCGCGCAGCCAGCGCCTTGTCCAGGCGCTCGCCTGCCTCCTCCGCACCAAACTCCACCATGTGCCCTTCATCTGCCATCTCAGCCACCTTGCTTCCATCGCACGCGCCCTTGCGACACCCGATCCATGCGGCTAGAATGCACATGGCGTCGTCGTCCAACAAGGAGTTGTCTGAATGCCACCAACCGATCGCTATGTTTCCGAGACGAACTTCTACGTCCGGTATGCTGAAACGGACGCAATGGGCATTGTCCATCACTCTATGTACATTGTCTACTTTGAAGAAGCGCGCAGCCACTTCTCACGGGTGTTGGGGGCGAACTATGCCGATTTCGAGCAAAGCGGCTACTGGCTGACCGTCGCCGAGGTCCGCGCGCGCTATGCGGCCCCTGCGCGATATGGCCAGCAGATCGCCGCTCGCTGCTGGATCGAAGACCTGAAAAGCCGCGCGATCGTGTTTGGCTATGAGATTGTCGACTGCGCGAGCGACACGATCCACGTCACTGGACAATCGCACCACGTCTGCATCACGCATGAGGGACGCGTCGCGCGCATCCCCGACACCTGGGCCGAAGCCATGCGGCGCGGATTATCGCCTGCCTGATCCCGCGCTACAACGCGCTTACCAATGCCACCGCGGCTGCCGCATCCGCAATCAACAGCACCAGCACCGCCACCACCAGCGTGCGTGAGCGGCGTCGCACTGGCTGTGCCGTGATCTCCGCCGGGATATAAGCGAAGTATCCCTCTGCCCCACTGGGTGCAGCATTTTGTGCGGCACGTGGCGGCTCGGGCGCCGGGTCCGGGGCGCGAGCGGGTGCTTCGACAGGTTCAGCAACGGGTGCACGAAGCGCCGGCTCCGCAGCCTGGGGCGGCGGCGCGACCTCATCCACATCGTCGTCAAACGAGAATTCGTGCCGCACGACTTGTGGTGCCGGAGCAAAAGCGGGCTCGGCGGGCGCCTGTGGCGCAGGCCAGACACGCCCATGATCCTCATAATCTTCCGGAGTCAGGGCAGGTATTAGCGCGGGGTCCGGCTCGTCCGTGTTGCGGGCAATGCTTGCCCAGAGATCGTCCGAATCGGGATCGTCGGATCGCGGCGCCAGTGGCGAATCGCCGAAGAACGGTTCCGGCTCGACCATGTACGACGTATCGCCGAACGGACTGACCGGCGCTTCGTTCACAAATGGCGGCGTCTGCGGAGGCGGTGACTCTTCCACGCCGAGATGCAACTCACTCAACCACGCGTCATAGTCCTCGCGGGATGGAAGATCCACTTGCTTGCCGCTGCCGTACACCGGCGCGCCATCATCGCGCGCCCACTCGACGCTGGTCGCGGGCGCTCCCCAGTTAGGCTCTGGCGCTGGATCGTCGGCGGGCGGCGTTTCATGGCTGCCACCCTGTTCGGCGAGTTGTCGCTCAATCTCCTCAAGCCCCTTGCGCGCGCGGGCGTGTGTTGGATTGAGCGCCAGCACATTCTCCAGGCAGGCGCGCTGGTCCTCGAGTGAGTCGACCATGCCGCTCAGCCACAGCCACGCGTCCTGATGGTTCGCATCCTGCCGCACCGCATCCAGCAGGAGATCGCGCGCTTCTGCCCTGCGACCGGCGCGATACATTGCCTTTGCCCGGTCGACCATCTCATCAACATTCACCATAGGCGTCCCTCAAAAAACCGCCCGTCAAGAAAAGAGCGTGCACCGGGCCGCGCCCGATGCACGCATCTTAGCACAACTCATCGCGCGGGAATAATCGCGCTCTGCGCCTAGAACAGGCCCTTCACGTTGCCGTCTTCGTCAATGTCGATGCTCATGAATGCAGGCTGGGTCGGCAGGCCGGGCATGGTGCTCATCTCGCCCAGCAGTGGATACACGAACCCTGCGCCGGCACTGGCGCGCACTTCGCGCACCGGGATCGTAAAGCCGGTCGGCACCCCCTTGAGCGCCGGATCATGGCTGAGGCTGAGGTGTGTCTTGGCCATGCAGATCGGCAGGTTGCCGAAGCCAATGCGTTCATAGCGCTCGATCTGCTGCTCGGCCAGCGGCTGATACTCGACTCCATCCGCGCCATAGACTTCGCGCGCGATGATCTCGATCTTCTGCTTAAGCGGCAGGTCCAGCGGATACAGGTACCGGAAATCGCTCGGCTTCTCACACGCCGCCACCACCGCTTCGGCCAGCTCAATCGCGCCTTCACCGCCGCGCGCCCAGTGATCAGACATCGCCACTGATTCGGCGCCCGCCTCTCGGGCAATCTGCTTGACCAACTCGACTTCAGCATCCGTGTCGGTCGGGAAGCGGTTGACCGCTACCACCACGGGCACGCCAAACTTGCGCGCGATCTCGATGTGACGCGCGAGGTTCGCGCCGCCTGCTTCGAGCAAGCCGAGGCTCTCATTGACGTACTCCGCGGCCAGCGGTGCGCCAGGTGTGACTTTCGGGCCGCCGCCATGCATCTTCAGCGCGCGGATCGTCGCGACCAGCACGACGGCGTCCGGCACCAGCCCGGAAGCGCGGCACTTGATGTTAAAGAACTTCTCCATGCCGATGTCTGCGCCGAAGCCGCTCTCGGTGATAACGTACTCGCCAAGCCGGAGCGCGATCTGGTCCGCCAGGACGCTGCTGTTACCATGCGCGATATTGGCGAACGGGCCTGCGTGGACAAACGCGGGCTGTCCCTCAAGCGTCTGCATCAGGTTCGGCATGATCGCGTCCTTCAGCAGGACCGTCACTGCGCCTGCGACGCCCAGGTCTTCAAGCGTGATTGGTTCACCGCTGCGGCTCGTGCCGATCACGACACGCGACACACGCTGCCGCAGGTTCTTCAGGCCAGTCGTCAGCGCGAGGATCGCCATCAGCTCGCTCGCAACGGTGATGTCGTAGCCAGTGCTGCGCGGGAAGATCGGGCTCGGCGAGCCGTCCTTCAACGAATCGTCGTTGAACCCAATCTTGATCTGCCGCAACGACCGGTCGCAGACGTCCACCACACGATTCCAGGTGATCGCATCCGGATCGATGTCCAACCGCTTCACGCCGCGCCGCGCCAGGGCTTCATCGCTCTGGCGGCTCTCGTGATACATCCGCGTGTCGATCGC
>Ga0079224_100006389_pt1 | contig 15620 bp, 11 predicted proteins | sample Stecom2015_FD_80414 | JGI IMG/M metagenome (GOLD analysis project Ga0079224, IMG submission 80414) | Agricultural soil microbial communities from Utah to study Nitrogen management - Steer compost 2015 | ecosystem: Environmental > Terrestrial > Soil > Agricultural land | place: USA: Utah...
GACGCCCCACTGCGCGCCGGGTGGGCTCCCGCCGTGCCAGCCCGGATCGCGAACCCAGTCGGTGAAGTTCCAGCCGTCGAGGGTGCGGAACAGCCCGTCCGGCCCGACCTGGGTCCGGTGCGCGTCCAGCACCGCCCGCACTCCGGGCAGCAGCGTCGCGACGAAGTCCAGGTCGCCGCGCCAGAGCGCGAAGTCGTGCACCATGCCGATCCACCACAGCGAGAACGGCGGGATGGTCTGCCGGACCCGGGACGGGTAACGGCGGGTGGTCAGCCCGCGTGGCGACCGGCTGCGGTCGAAGGCCAGCAGCGCCTGCCGGGCCAGCCGGTCGTCGTCGCTGGTCAGGTACGCCACCAGGCACTGGATCCGGGTGTCGCCGGCGTACTGCAGCTGCTCGTAGAACGGACAGTCCATCGTCGTCTCGTGCGAGCACTGCAGCAGGGTGTGGAAGGCGAGCTGCTTGACCTGCTCCAGCCGCGGGTCGTCGCTGCTGAATCGGCTCAGGTCCCGGTACGGGTAGTGGGTCACGGTGAACCCCAGCCCGGTCACGGTGAGCGCGCTGTCGCCGGTCTGGACCACCAGCTCGACGTACCGCCCGGCCTCCCACCACAGCGTGCTGAACCGCTCCTCGCCGCCGCCGGCGATGAACCGGTCGCCGACCGGGTCGTCGCCGGGCCTCCGGCCGGGCGCCCGGAACAGCTTGCCCTCGATCTCGTCCCGGTGTCCCTTCCGGTCGTCCGGCTGGAGCAGCGCCTCCTGCCAGTTCAGCTGCAGCACCGAGTCCCGGCCTCCGCGCAGGGTCAGCCACGGGTAGGCGCAGACGTAGTCCTCCAGGTCCAGCAGCACCCGGCGCCGGGTCCGCGGCGGTACGGTCACCGGCTCTCCGGCCAGCAGTCGCTGCCAGGACTCGACCTCGCCGGTCAGGCAGTCGGCGGCGCGGACCGGGACGTCGTCGGTCGGCCCGGCGGGCGGCTCGCTGACCAGCCGGACCCGACCGCCGTCGACCTCGTGCTCGTGCTGGGCGGGCAGGATCGCCGGCACCAGCAACCGGGTCGGCGGCACGTCGTTGGCGTAGTCGGCGGAGTAGGCCCGCTGCACCCGGACCGCGTCGGCCCAGGTCAGCACGTCCTCGCCGCGCTCCCAGCCCCACGGGAACAGCCGGCCGTCCAGCTCGCACTTCAACCCACAACCCCAGGCGGCGCCCTTGGGTCGGGTGCCGTGACCGGGCAGCACCGCGGCCTGCCAGGGCCCGGTCCCGGTGCTCAGGTCCGCCCGGTCCTCGGCGGCCAGCAGGAAGCCGTGGCCGCGGGAGAACTGCGCGTACGGGGCCTCGTCACCGATCGACCAGACCCGCGCGGCCAGCAGATGATCACCGGCGGGGAGCTCGAGCCGGTAGCTCTCGTAGTTCCAGTGATCAAGATCGCCGCGGTCCGGGCCGCGGCCGATCAGCCGGCCGTCCAGGTACAGCTCGTAGCGCTCGTCGGCCGACACGTGGATCGTGACCTCGGCCGGCTCGGCCGCGGTGAAGCCGAGCCGGTAGCCGGCGACCAGCGGGGCGGACGGCGCGCCGGGGACTCCGATCCAGTACGCCGGCCAATGACACCGATCGGACCAGGTGCTCCACTCCTCGAGGAAGGGATCATGATCGACAGTGATGCGCTGGGCGGTGGTCCGGTCCGTCGTCGGTAGGTCCATGACACGATCCAAGATCGTCCGGCCGGGCCCGCAGCACCGTCCGGCCGGATCGTCTTGACGACTGGGACGATCGGGTTCGATCGATCAGGGATGCAGCGCAGCGGGCAGCTCGTCGCCGAGCACTCTGGCCTTGATCATCGCACTGAAGACGTCCGGCAGCTCGATGTTCCAGGCGTGGCCGACGCCGTCGACCAGTCGTCCGTCGGCGTCCGGGAACGTGCCGGCGATCAGCGGGACCGAGTCCCGCACCGGCTGCTGCTCGTCGCCGCCGGCGACCGACAGCACGGGGCAGCGCGAGGTCGCCGCCTCGTCGGGCAGCCGGAACGAGGTCGCCTCCCGCAGGATCTGTCGGATCGAGCGCGGGTCGGCCTGCCGGGCGGACGCCCGGTAGGCGGGGAAGTCCTGCTCCGGCACGCGCAGGGTTCGGGCGTTGGCCCGGAGCAGCCAGTTCGACCGCAGGAACGGCGTCGCGGCCGCGACCGCGAGGGCGACCAGCCGCGGATGCGGGTGCGGCAGCACGCTCACCCCGCTGACGATCAGCCCGGTCGGCCACGCCTGGGTCGACGCCAGCCGCAGCCCGACGTAGCCACCGAGGGAGAGCCCGACCACGAACGCCCGGCCGTCGTCGGTGCGCTCGGCCACCAGGTCGGTGATCATCGCGGCGGTGTCGGCGACCGAGGTCCACGGCACCCGGTTGCTCCGCCCGTGCCCGGGCAGGTCGGGGATCAACAGGTGCAGCTCGTCGGCCAGTGCGGCGGCCTGCCGGTGCCACATCCAGCCGCTCACCCCGGCACCGTGCAGCAGCACCACCGCTGGAGCGCCTCGCTCGCCGGCCTCGGTCACGTGCAGCGTCATCCGCCGATCCTGGCATGCCGCCGGCGTCGCCCGGGCGCAGGCGCGGCTCAGGCCCGGTTCGGCTCGGGTCCGGCGAGCCGGTGCAACGTCTCCCGGCTGGCGTCGTCGGCCGGGAAGAACGCCTCCACGCCGAGCTCGGCCAGGGTCACGTCGTGCGGTGCTCCGAACGTGGTGACGGTGCTGATCAGGTTCAGCTCGCCGGCCGGGTGATCCAGCCGTAGCGTGATCAGCACGTCGCGCAGCGGGTCGGCCGGATCGGCCGGGGTCCGGCCCGCCGGATAGCCGCGGATCTCCTCCAGCAGTTCGGCCAGCCGGTGATCACCGGTCTGCCGCTGTTGCCGCGCCAGCCGGTCGATCAGGTGCCCGGCCCAGTCGGCGAGGTTCCGGATCCGTGGCGCCAACCCGTCCGGGTGCAGCGCCAGACGGTAGATGTTGATCGGCGGCCGGAGCAGCTCCGCGGCGACGCCGTCCAACAGCGGCGGGACGGCGTCGTTGGTCAGCCGCACGTCACCCCAGCGGTCCACCACCAGCGCCGGGTACGGCTGGTGGGCGGTGAGCAGGTGCTGCAGCGCGTCCCGGACCGGCCGGAGTTGATCATCCTCCAGGTCGGTGGCCGGGTAGCTGGGCGCGAACCCGGCGGCCAGCAGCATCGCGTTCCGCTCCCGCAACGGCACCTCCAGCGCGTCCGCCAGGGCGAGCAGCAGCTCCCGGCTCGGCGCGGCGCGACCGGTCTCGACGAAGCTGAGGTGCCGAGCCGACACGCCGGCGTCCAGGGCCAGGTCGAGCTGGCTGCGCCGCCGCCGGGCCCGCCACTCCCGCAGCAGCGGGCCGGCGCCGGGTGGTCGGGAGCGAGTGGTGGCGGTCATGGTCCGAGAGTACGCCGCCGAGGGAAGGGTGATCACTACCTCAGAGGTAATTGCCGTCATTACCTCGACGGGCGAGGCTGGGTCACGACCGAGATCACCGCAACGCTCAGAAGGAGATCGAGATGACGGACTTCACCCCCCTGGCCGAGCGCTACATCGCCTGCTGGAACGAGACCGATCCGGCCGCCCGGCGGGCCGCGGTCGACGAGCTGTGGGCGAGCGACGCCCGCTACGTCGACCCGCTGGTCGAGGCCGAGGGGCGGGACGCGATCGACGCCACCATCGCCGCGGTGCAGCAGCAGTTCCCGGACTTCCGGTTCCGGCTCGCCGGACCGGTCGACGGGCACCACCGACAGACGCGGTTCAGCTGGGAGCTGGGCCCCGGGGGCGCCGATCCGGCGCCGGTGGTCGGCTTCGACGTCGCGGAGACCGACGCCGACGGCCGGCTGCGCACCGTGTTCGGCTTCCTCGACCGGGTGCCCGGCTGATGATCACTCGACGACGGTGCTGGCCGAGGCGTGCCGCCGGATGTAGTCCCAGTCGTAGCTGACGCCGAGACCGGGCCCGGTCGGCACCGGGAAGGTGCCGTCCGGGCTCACGTCGTCGAGATGATCGGAGTAACCGCAGGTGTAGACCGGGGCGCTGAAATGGGCGCCGGACGGCCCGACCATGGACAGCTCGTAGAAGTTGGTGTTGCGGATCGCGGCCATGCAGTGCCGGTGCGCCGGACCGGGCGCGTGCAGCTCGACGTCCAGCCCGAGTGCCTCGGCGAAGTGCGCGATCTTCATCGTCCCGGTGATCCCGATGTCGAAGTCGGGGTCGGCGCGGACGAAGTCGGTGCCGTCGGCCAGCACCAGATTGGCCAGCGACTCCAGCCCCCGGACGTGCTCGCCGAGCAGCAGCGGGGTCTTGATCAACTCGCGCAGCCGGCGGTGGGAGTGCGCCGCCAGCCCGCCGTCGCTGTACGGGTCCTCGTACCAGAAGAACCCGGCCTCGTCGCAGGCCCGGCCGACCGCCAGGGCGTCACCGAACGTGGTGAAGCTGCAGGCGGAGTCGTGCATCAGCGCCATCCGGTCGCCGACCCGCCGGCCCAGTTCCAGGATCGCCTGGATGTCCCGCTCGGTCCCGCCGTCGGACCAGCCGTGCATCTTGTACGCCCGGTAGCCCTTCTCGTAGCACGCCTCGGCGAAGTCGGCGTAGGCCTCCGGGCTGGACAGTCCGCCCTCGTCGCCGCCGAACCAGGTGCTGGCGTAGGCCTTGACCCGGTCCTTGCCGCCGCCGAGCAGGCCGGCCACCGAGGCGCCGAGCCGCTTGCCGGCCAGGTCCCAGAGCGCGATGTCGATCACCCCGGCGCCCATCCGGTCCTCCTTGCGGAGCTGCCGCCGGATCTTCTCGTACGCCGACTCGCGGGCGAAGCAGTCCATCCCGAGCACCGCCCTGGCGCAGGCGACGGCCTGGGCCATCGAGTTGGCCTGGCCGCCGACGTAGCTGCCGGTCGCGCCGTCGGCGGTCTCGATCGTGACCGCCATCCGGGACCGGTGGGTGGTCGCGCCCGGCATGTCGATGCCGCCGCGGACGCCGACCATCGGATACGAGAACATGATCAACTCGACCCGGGTGATCTTGGTCGCCGAGGAGGCGGGGACGTCGCGCTGCGGGCCCTCGGGGCCGCCGTTCGGCTCGGGCCTGGCATTCGTCTCGGGCATGGCTGCTCCTTCGCGGTACGGCTGCGTGGCGACCCTAGCCCGCGACCGCGGCCCGGTGCCGCTCACGTCCCTGCTGCCGGGACCCGGGCGCCGAGCTCAGCGGACCCAGCGGTCGGCGAAGTCCAGCCAGGCCTGCCAGTCGAACGGGAACACGTCGTGGCCGCCGTCGCGGAGGTGGTAGCCGAGCGGGACCCCGGCCGGCGCCCGGCGTTCGCCCGGTCGCGGGAACGGGCCGGTGGTGGCCGCGGCGCCGCCGGGCCAGGCGGTCGAGGCCTGCTGCCAGGCCGTGTACTCCGCCTCCGGGTCGGCCCACAGGTCCTCCGACGCGCTGGCCACGTAGAGCGGCCGGGGCGCGATCAGCGCCAGCAGGTCGGGCTGGTCCGGCAGGTCCGGGTCGGCCCGGCCGTCGAACACGGCTCGCCAGCGGGGGAGCACGGCGGCGAAGTTCGGGGCGACCCAGTGCGGGAACCGGTCGGCCAGGGCCGCCGGGGTCTCGCCGACCTCGCGGGTCCGGGCCGCGCCGAGGCAGCCGGAGTCGTTGCTGATCACCGCCGCGAACCGGGGGTCGCAGGCGCCGGCCCAGAGCGCGGTCTTGCCCAGCCGGGAGTGGCCGTGCGCGATCACTCGGGTGGGGTCGATCTCCGGCACCATCCCGGCGACCAGCGCGTCGAGCACCCGGGACAGGGTCCAGGCCCAGAGCGCGATCGCGCCCCATTCGTCCGGATCCCGTTCGGTCAGGCCGTGCTCGGAGAACAGCCGGTGCGGCCCGGTGTCGAACAGCTCCGGGCTGTCCGGGCCGAGCTGCAGGTAGCACCAGGTGACGTTGGCCCAGCCTCGGTCGGTGACCAGACCGACCGGCCAGCGCCGCGCCTGGTCGCCCCGGGACGGTGGTGCGGCGCCCGGCGCGAGCCGCAACGGGTCGCCCGCCTCGCCCCGTTCGTCCAAGCCGCCCGGTTCGGCGAGGTCGAGCACGGCGGGATCATCGGTACAGGCGTGGTTGCCGCGGAAGTTCATCCCGCAGAACGCCGGTAGCGAAGCGTCCGGGCGGGCCCCGGCCGGGAGGTGGACCAGCAGGGTGAGCCGGACCCGGCGCCCGGCCGGCGCGGTCAGGTCCAGCCGGAGCTGGCGGCGCAGCCCCGCCGCCGAGTCGCCCTGCTCCAGCACGGTCCAGGACGGCCGCACGGTCGCGCCGGCCGGCGGCACCCCGTACACGTGCTGGGCGAAATGATCAAGAACGGTCACCGCTGCTCCTCCGATCCGAAGTCGATCATGCCGGAAGTCGATCAACGGCGAGCCGGTCACCCAGGGCCGCGGCGAGCGCCGGCGGCGGCGCGTACCGGGCCATCCCGGGAATGATCAAGGCCGCGTCCCGGTCGCTGCCGTGGAACCGCTCGGTCACCTCGGCCACCGGATCGAACGGCGCGGTGAGCAGGGTGACCCGGGCGAGGCTCGGGTCCAGCGCGCCCGCGGCCAGGGCGAGGAACGCGCCGTGCCCGGCACCGACCAGCTCGATCTCGGCGTCCGGCCGGTCGAGCCCGGCGGGGTCGCGGACCAGGTCCACCACGCGGCCGACGTCGTACACCCGGCCGGCGCCGAGGCTGTCGCCGAGCGCGATCAGCTCGCTGGTCAGCCGGAAGATCGTCCCGTAGTGGTCCTCGATCGGGTGGGGGTTGTCGGCCCGGGGTGCGCCGGCGCCGACGCCACGGACGTCCGGGACGACCACCGTCACCCCCGCCTGCTGTCGCGCCCGGCAGTGGCCGAGCCGGTCCGGCAGGTCGGCGGTGCCTCGGTCCAGCAGTAGGATCTCCACCCGCGGGCCGGGGTCCGCGGGCTCGAGGACGGTGGCCGCGGCGAACAGGTCGGACTCGGTCCGCCAGGCGACCTTGCGGACGCCCGCGGCCGGGGTGTCGAACCAGCGCGGGAACAGTTCGGGGGCGGGATGTCGGTGCGCACTGACGCGGGCGGCGAGCCAGGCGACCGCAGCGTCGGGACTCGGCGTCGGTCGGGCCCGCAGCCGGTCGGCGAGGGCGTCCAGCACCCGCGGCGGGTTCCCGTCCGTGGTCAGCTGCCCGGTCCGGGTGCAGCGCAGCTCGGCCTCGGCGGCCGGTGGTTCCGGTTCGGCGTGCTCCGGCGCGCTGGTGCGGGTCGGCCCGGCGCGGAGGTGGTCGGTGAAGAAGTCCGCGGCAGCCCGGGCCAGGGCCTCGCTGAGCCCGTGCGGGCCGTCGTCGCGGACGTGCCGGAGCCGGCCCGCCGCGCCGGCCAGGTCGAACCATCGCCGGGCGCGTTCCACGGTCCGGACCGTGCCCTCGATCGGGAAGAAGTCGTGGTTCTTCGACAGCACCAGCGTGGGCCGAGGCGCCAGCGCCAGCAGCACGTCGTCATGATCGATCCCGGCCGCGACCCCGCCGGGGACGATCTGCTCGGGATCCTGCGCGTGGCCGGAGTCCTGGATCTCGGCGATCCCGGTGAGGAAGCAGCTGATCGCCGCGGCGGCCAGCCGCGGTTCGAGCAGCGCCAGCCAGCTGACCATGGTGCCGCCGCCGCTGTTGCCGAGCGCGGCGACCCGTGCCGGGTCGACCTCGGGCCGGGCGACCAGGTGGTCCAGCGCGCGCCGGGCGTCGGCGATGAACGAACGGGCCGAACTCTCACCGGCCCACCAGGCCTTCACCCCGAGATGGTTGTGCTGCGGCACGTTGGCCGGGATCACCGGCCGGCCGGCGCGGTCCAGCAAGTCGACCCGTTCGCCCTGGCCGAGCGTGTCGGCCGCCAGCACCACGAACCCGCTCCGGGCCAGGACGGTGCAGGCGGCGTGGTAGGCCGGCGCGGCCTTGCCGGCCAGGGCATGACCGCAGCAGAAGAGCACCGCGGGGAGCCGCCCCGACCGGCCGGTCGGCCGGTACAGGTCGGCGGTGATCACGGTGCCGTCGGCACAGGTCAGCAGCAGCTTGTCGATCTCGTGGCCGGAGCGGCGCAGTGTGCCGGTGCAGGTCGCTGCCGGGGCCGGCCGGTCGTCCGGCAGGTCGTCCCCGAAAGCCGCGGTGACCAGCTCGCGCAGCCGGCGTTGCCGCGCGGCGAGTTGATCGGGCGTGGTGATCGCGTCCTTGGCCGCCCGGCCGCCGGCCAGCGCGGCCGCGGTGCGCCGCCGGACGTGGTCGCGCAGCTGATCGGCGACGTCGTGGTGACCGTCGAGCTGCGGGCCGAACAGGTACGGGGATCCCGGCACTCGGGCGTTCCTCTCCTCCGGGTCAGCGGTCCGAGCGCTGCCGGGACTCCTGGAACTCGGTCCGGATGTCCTCGCCGCCGGAGCGCAGCCAGGTCTGCACGGTGTCGTCGAAGCTGTCCACCGGCTTCTTGCCGGACACGATCGCGTTCACCGCGTCGGTGATCATGGAGCCGAGCTCGGCGGACTTGTTCTGCTCGGTCTCCGACAGCAGGCCGACCGTCGGGTCGTCGACCACGATGTCCTGGATGCTCTTGCCGTAGTCGTACCGGGCCTTGGTCACCTCGGGCTGTCCGGGCTGGTAGGTGACCACGGGTGGGGTGCCGACGTAGCGCATCATCAGGGCCGTCTCGCTGATCCCGCGCTCGGTCGGGATCGGCTCGGAGCCGTCGTAGGTGAAGTCCACGCCCTCCACCCCGAACGTCTTCAGCAGGTACTCCCGGGAGCCGAACGGGGCGTAGAGCCAGTTCAGCATCCGGAGCAGCTCCCGCACCCGGTCCGGCTCGGCCTTCGGCATCAGCATCAGCCGGAACCAGGGCTTGCTGATCGCCGAGGTGCCGGGGCCGCCGTCGAAGCCCGGCGGTCGGATGCAGGTCAGGTTCTCGGCCAGCTTGGCCTGCTTGAACACGTCGTCGGTCCAGGCGCCGATCGCGTCCCAGTGCAGCGCGATCGCCTTGGCCACCATCCAGTGCTTCTGCCCGACGGTGTCGGAGGCCATCGCGTCGGGATGGAACAACCCGTCGGCCCACATCGACGCGGTCTCGGCCAGCGCCTGCCGGTACTCCGGCGTCTCGATCTGGGCGGTGAACGCGCCGTCCTGCTCGATCCAGGCGTTGGGGTGCCCGAACATCGACATCAGGAACTGGACCACTCCGGTGACGCTGCCCAGGGCCCAGCGGCTCTCGGCCGGCCGGGTCAACGCCACGGCAAGATCACGGAACTCCTGGAACGACCGGCAGTCGGCCGATCCGCCCACCTCCGCCAGCAGGTCCTTCCGGGCGAACATCACCGACGGCATCGGCTCCTTGGACTGCGGGATGGCGAAGATCCGGTTGTCGAACGTCGCGCCCCGCCAGGCGTCGGTGGCCACGTAGGCCAGGTTCGGGTACTCCTCGATCGCCGAGCCGGAGACGTACTCGGTCAGGTCGGTGAACCGGGCCTCGAGCAGCTGCGGCAGTCGGGCGTACGTGCTCGGCGCCGCGATCAGGTCGGGAAGATCATCACCGGCGACCAGCACGGAGAACTTCGCGGTGTACTCGCCGGCCGGGATCAGGGTGGCCCGGAAGTCGGTGTTCAGTGCCTCGTTGATCGCCTGCCAGTAGGCGTTGCGGTCCACCGGCGGGGGCGTTCCGCCGGAGATCGGGTAGGCGGCGCTGATCGTCCCGCCCTCGGCCGGGTGCGGCTCGGCCAGCGAGGGCGGATCCTTCGGGTAGGACAGGTAGCCCGCGGAGAGCCGGCCGGGGATGCCCGGGTAGTCCGGCTCCGGCAGACCCTCGGGTTCCTTCCACACCGGCAACGCGACCGGAGCTCCGGAGTTCCCGTCGTCGCCGCCGCTGTCGCTGCTCGTGCCGCAGCCGGCCAGGCCGATCCCGAGCGCGCCGGCGCCCGTGGCACCGAGCAGTCCTCGTCGCGTGATCATGAAGCGCTCACCGGTCCCGAGCCGGAGCGCAGGTCGTTGTGTGCCCGCGGACCCACGATGTCACCTCTCTCGTGGAACCGGTCCGGTGGCCGTGCCGCCGGGCGACACGATGATCAAGCGGAAACCGATTCCTGATCAGCAGATGATCATGCTCCGGAGTCTGGCGTCAACCCGACCTCGGCCGCGTCTTACATCCTGGTCCGGGGCGAGGGTGCACGGGGCGAGCGGTCGGCAACTCGAGGCAACCCGGACCGGACCAAGATCAACTCGGCTACCGTGTGGTCAGGCAGGCACGAGGAGGCGACGATGCTGAGACCCTGCACCACCGCGACCCGGGAGGCGATCAAGCTCGACGGACTGTGGCGGTTCGCGCTGGACGACCCGGAGCGACCCGAGCCGTGGACGGGCCCGCTGGTGACGGATCTGGAGGCGGCCGTCCCGGCCAGCTACAACGACCTGTTCACCGACCGGCGGATCCGCGATCACGTCGGCTGGGTCTGGTACCAGCGGACGGTGCGGGTGCCGCGGGGCTGGGCCGGCGAGCGGATCCTGGTCCGGTTGGACGCGGCCACCCACGCCGGCCGGGTCTACGTCGACGACACGCTGGTCGCCGAGCACGTCGGCGGCTACACCCCGTTCCAGGCCGACGTCACCGACCGGGTCCGGGCCGGGGACGAGTTCCGGCTCACCGTCGGCGTCAGCAACGAGCTGAGCTACGCCACGATCCCGCCGGGCCGGGTGGTCGAGGGCGCGGACGGGCGGCCGCGGCAGACGTACCTGCACGACTTCTACAACTACGGCGGCCTGGCCCGATCGGCCTGGCTGCTGGCCGTACCGCCGACCCACGTCACCGACGCCGCCGTGACCACCGACCTGGACGGGCCGGTCGGTGTGGTCGGTTACACGGTGCGGTCCTCCGGCCCGGCCGAGGTCCGGGTCCGGCTGGTCGACGCCGACGGACGGACGGTCGCCGAGGGGAGCGGGGCGTCGGGCAGCCTCCGGGTGTCGGAGCCGCGGCTGTGGCGGTCCGGCGCCGGCTATCTGTACCAGCTGGTGATCGAGCTGCTCGGCCGCGGCCCCGACCCGGAGGAGCCGCGCGTGCTGGACAGCTACCCGGTGCCGGTCGGGATCCGGACCGTCGAGGTGCGCGGCACCGAGTTCCTGATCAACGGCGAGCCGTTCTACTTCACCGGCTTCGGCAAGCACGAGGACAGCCCGGTGCGCGGCAAGGGCCACGACGACGCGTACCTGGTGCACGATCTGCAGCTGCTGGACTGGATCGGCGCGAACTCGTTCCGCACCTCGCACTACCCGTACGCCGAGGAGGTGCTGGAGTACGCCGATCGGCACGGCATCGTGGTGATCGACGAGACCGCAGCGGTGGGGCTCAACCTGGCCATCGCCGCCGGGCTGACCGGGCGACCGGCGCCGCCGACGTTCTCCCCGGAGACGATCAACGACGCGACCCGGGCGGCTCACGCCCGGGCGATCCGGGAACTGATCGCGCGGGACAAGAACCATCCCAGTGTGGTGCTGTGGTGCCTGGCCAACGAGCCGAGCTCGCACGAGGAGGGCGCCCGGGAGTACTTCGAACCGCTGGCCGGGCTGGCCCGCGAACTCGATCCCACCCGCCCGATCTGCTACGCCAACGTGATGTTCGCCGGGCCGACCACCGACCGGATCGCCGACCTGTTCGACGTGGTCTGCCTGAACCGTTACTACGGCTGGTACGTGGCCAACGGCGACCTGGCCGCGGCCGAGTCCGGGCTGGAGTCGGAGCTGCGCTCCTGGGCGGAGCTGCACGGCAAGCCGATCCTGATCACCGAGTACGGCGCCGACACCCTGCCCGGGCTGCACTCGGTCTGGGACGTCCCGTGGACCGAGGAGTACCAGGTGGCGCTGCTGGAGCTGCACCACCGGGTGTTCGACCGGGTCGAGGCGGTGGTCGGTGAGCAGGTCTGGAACTTCGCCGACTTCCGGACCGGCAACGGGATCCACCGGGTGGACGGCAACAAGAAGGGCGTGTTCACCCGGACCCGGGAGCCGAAGGCGGCTGCGCACCTGCTCCGGGAACGCTGGCGGCGGATCGGCGGGCGGAAGCCGTCATGATCATCGGGTACCCCGGGCGGTCGGCCGGCGGCCCGGTTGCGGCTGCCGGCGCTTGATCACGTGTGGTGCTGCGAGACGGCGAGCCGTTCGACGCGCGCGGTGCCCGGGAGCGGCACGAGATGCGCTCGACGGGGCTCGGTGCGCGGATCTCAGCTCGGTGCGCGGATCTCAGTCGGTGAGGCCGAGCCCTCGCCGGCCGATCTCGTTCAGCTGGTCCGGGGTGAACCGGTCGGCCCAGTCCCGCTCGTAGTGCTCGGCCGGGAAGTCGCTCGGGCTGGAGCCGGTCTCGAACGCGGACCGGACCTCCGCCGCGTACCGCTCGTTCCGCGGGCACCAGGGCGCGGCCGGGATGTACATCACGTTGCCCCAGCCCCGCTGGTCAGTGACCGGGGCGACGCTGTGGATCAGGTCGCAGTGCCACCAGACCGAGTCACCGGCGCGGACGTCGGGGATGCCGCTGACCGCGCGGAGCAGCAGCGAGTGCCAGCGCTCCAGCACCGGGAAGACCTGCCCCTGGGCGACACCGCACAACTCGTCCTCGGGCACGTCGGGCAGCAGTGGCCGGAGCATCAGGTAACCCATCGCCTCCGGGATCGGCACGGTGTGCAGCACGCCCTGGTCGTGATCCATGTCCGACAGTGCGGTCCAGCCCTGGAACGTCCGGAACGCCGAGCACATGGTGCTGCCCGGGTACTGCGGGCCGTCGGTGCGGTGGGCGGCGTCCCACGGGTCGTACTGCTCGACCGTGCCGTCGAAGAGGTGTCGGAAGGCCCGCTGGTTGGCCGCCGTCAGCCACAGGTCCAGGGTGCCCGGATCCAGGTGGGCGCCGAGCCCGCCGGAGTCGGTGCCGGGCGGGCGGCGCCGGATCCGGTCCGGGTAGAGCGAGTCCCGCCCGGGGTCGAACCAGGCGACGCCGTCGGACTCGTTGCGCCACTGGCCGTTCAGGAACCGCTGCACGGCCGCCATCCGCTCGCTCTGCCGGGCCTGCATCTGCGCCGGTGACCAGTAGATCGGGTAGATCTCCGGCTTCGACATCACGCTGCCGAAGAAGTCGTCCCCCGGTCCGCGGTAGGTCTCGAAGAACCGGTTGCGCTCGACGTACTCGACGATCCCGGCGTCCCAGTCCAGGGCCTGCTGCCGCGGGAAGTGACCGCGGACCACCAGGCAGCCGCGCCGACGCAGCAGCTGCCGGTCCCGCTCGGGGACGGTGCCGGCGGCGATGTCGGCGTACTCGATCACCGGCCAGACCGGCTCGCCGCGCTGCTGGGCGGCCTCGATCTCCTCGACCCGGTCGGTGACCCTGCGCTCGATCACGGCGAAGACCTCCGCCAGGCTGCGGCCCGCGGCGGCGAGCCGGTCCCGCAGGGCCGGCTTCAACGCGGCGACCGCGGCGGCCGGGTCGGGCGGCGGGGTGTTCCAGTGCGGCAGTTCGGTCGGCTGCCGGCGCGTGGTCGCGGTCATCGGTGTCTCCTCGACATTGACTGGAAGGACTCCTTACTTAACGCGCACGCTAAGCCCCGGGAGCGGTATGGGCAACAGTCCTTCCGAAATCCCCTCTAGGATCGCCGACATGATCGGGAGCGCGCGATGACGCCGGCCAGGCCCACGCTCGGCCTGCTCCGTTCGCTGACCGACGAACACGTTCTGCGGGCGCTGCTGGCGGAGCGGCGGCTGACCCGGGCCGCCCTGGCCGCGCGCACCGGCATCTCCAAGCCGACGGTCGCGGAGAGCGTGCGCCGGCTGGCCGAGGCCGGCCTGGTCCGGGACACCGGCGAACGCACGGCCGGTCGCGGCCGGGCCGGCTCCTACTACGCCCTGGCCGACGGGCTGGGCGAGGCCCTGGTGGTGGACGTGGGTCCGGTCGGCATCGTCGCCGAGCGGGTCGATCTGTACGGGGAGGTGGTCGGCCGGGCCGAGGAGGAGATCACCGCCGGGGCCCGGGTGGCCGCCGCGATCGTCCGCTGCGTGAAGCGGGCCGGCGGCGGCAGCGGACCGGCCCGGTTGGCCGTGGTCAGCGTCGCCGACCCGGTGGACCGGGCCACCGGCCGGTTGGTCGAACTGCCGGACTCGCCGTTCCTGATCGGCGAGCTGGACCCGCCCGGGGTGCTGGCGCCGTTCGTCACCGGTCCGGTGATCACCGACAACGACGTGAACTGGGCGGCCCGGGCCGAGCTGGCCGACGCCCCGGCCGATCTCGGCTACCTGTTCCTGGGCTCGGGGCTGGGCTGTGCGGTGGTCAGCGACGGTGCGGTCCGCCGTGGTCACGGCGGCCTGGCCGGCGAGGTCTCGCACCTGATCACCGTCGGGCCGGACGGTGCGGCCTGCGCCTTCACCGAGGTGTTCCGGCGGCTCGGCCTGCACCGACCGGGGAGTTCGGCGATCGACACCGACCGGGTGCTCGCGGCCCTGGCCGGGTCCGACGCCGAGTCGGAGCGGACGGCCGCCGCGATCGCCGACGCGGTCTGCGGGGCGGTGGTCACGCTGGTGGCCGTGCTCGATCCCGGGCTGCTCGTCCTCGGCGGCCCCTGGGGTGCGCAGGACCGTCTGATCGACCTGGTCGGCGAGCGGCTGCGGAGCCGACCGCGGCAGGTGCCGATCCGGGCGTCGCGGGCGGCCGCGGACGGGCCGCTGCGCTCGGCCCGGGAGCACGCGAGGGACGTGCTCCGGGCCGAGGTGCTGTTCGGTTCCGGTCAGCCGACCGGCGGGAACTGAGCGTCCGGCAGTCGCTGCCCGACGGTGAGGTTCAGCGGGTCGGTGCAGACATGCGGCTTGCCGTCGTAGGTCAGCTCGCGGTCGACGTAGATGTTGATGTGGGCGTAACGGAACTCGTCGGTGTTGTTGGAGTTCGCGGTGTGCGGGGTGTAGCCGTTGTGGAACGTGACGTCGCCGGCCCGGAGCGGGACCGTCACCCGGCGGTGCCAGGTCAGGTCCGGGGCGGCCTCGAACAGGTCGTGCGCGTCGGACAGGTCGATCGGGCGGATGTCCTGCCGCTCGTGCTGCCCGGGGATGAACGTCATGCAGCCACGCTCGACCGGGACGTCGACCAACGCCACCCAGGCCGAAAGGCTGTGCCGGCAGTTCGCGTGCGGCCAGTAGGGCGCGTCCTGGTGGAACTCGGTCGGCGCCTGGTTGTGCGGCTTCTTGATCAACAGATGGTCGTGCCAGATCCGCAGGTCGATCCCGGCCAGCTCGGTGGCCAGCCGGGCCAGCTTCGGGTGCAGGGTCAGGTCGCGCAGCGTCTCGTTGGAGGTCCAGACGTTGACCACCTGCTTGAAGATCGGGTCGCCCTCGCGCAGCGCGGTGCCGTGCTCGTACTCGTGCCGGGCGGCGGCGCGGAACCGTTCCACCTCGGCGGCGTCGAGGACGCCGGGGATGTGGACGAAACCGTCCCGCCGGTGGCCGTCGATGGTCTCCTAGTCGAGCAGGCGCTGGTACGTGTCCGGGCTGGTCATGATCGGGAGGTCCTTTGCTTGCTGATGGTCAGCCGTGTCCAGCGTCACCCTGCCCGCCTGTCGAGGGACCGGACAGCC
>Ga0079224_100006390_pt1 | contig 15619 bp, 14 predicted proteins | sample Stecom2015_FD_80414 | JGI IMG/M metagenome (GOLD analysis project Ga0079224, IMG submission 80414) | Agricultural soil microbial communities from Utah to study Nitrogen management - Steer compost 2015 | ecosystem: Environmental > Terrestrial > Soil > Agricultural land | place: USA: Utah...
CTGCTGGCGACCGAGCCGGACGCACTCGTGGTTTCGGCGTTGGCAGCCGAAGCCGTGCAGATCATCACCCAGGCGCGCGATCTCGGTTATACAGGTCCCATCATCGGAGGCAACGGTTTCAATTCTCCGGCGGTACTGGAACAAAGCGGCGAGGCGTCTAATGGGGTGATCGTCGGTGCGGCCTGGAATATAGCCAGCCCTGACCCGCTGAGTGAAATCTTTGCGGCAAATTATCAGGAAGCCTACAACGCCAACCCGGATCAATTCGCAGCCCAGGCCTATAGCGGGGCGTGGCTGATAGCGACGGCGATCCGCTGCGCCGATTCCGCAGATCGTACCGACATCCGTGACGCGCTGGCTGCTATTCAGGACTTTCCAAGTCCTCTCGGCCTGTTCAGCTTCGATGAAGATCGCAACCCGGTTCATGATCCGGTGGTTCAGATCGCACAGGACGGCGCCTTCGCTGTGCTGGGGGCCGAAGAAGAGTGACCGTGTGAGATTAGCCTGGAGTTCATTACGGTTGGAGTATTCGAGCAGGTAGAGACCATACTGACCTTCACCTCTGTTTCGCCTGCTACCCCTCCAGGCTGGAGAAGGATGCTCACAGGGGGTAGCTGATGGCCAACTGACCCGTACCTGTGTAACGGGCAGCAAGGCAGTTTAGCTACCCCCGTGCAGGGGTAAGGTCAATTGTGGCAAATCCGTCTGTACGGTTATTTTCTTGAAGTGCCTAAGCGGGGAACGCCCCGCCGGAATTCCCGATGGATACCCTCTTACAGCAAATCATCAACGCTATATCCCTGGGTGCTATCTACAGCCTGTTTGCGCTGGGTTATGCGATGGTGTTCAGCATTCTGGGTGTGCTTAACCTGGCGCACAGCGCAGTATTTATGCTAGGGGCGTTTTTCGGGCTGATCGCAATCGACCGTTTAGGGATGCCCCTGTGGCTGGCCTTTCCGATCGCCATGCTAGGGGCAGGGATTGCCAGCGTCGTACTGGAACTGTTGGCGTTTCGTCCACTGCGCCGGCGTAACGCCGCTCGTATTTCACAGCTTATCAGCAGCATCGGCGCGGCTATCCTGCTGGTGAACATCACACAGTTATTATTTATGCAGTTTTATAACAGCACCGAGGCCTATCTGCCGCGCAATCTCATCCCTTCAGAGCCGATTGTCATCGAGGCGCTGGCCCTGCGCGTGTCTCCAGTGCGCATGTTGATCGTGTTGATCGCGCTGGTACTCATGATGGCACTGCATTACCTGGTCACGCAGACCCGAACCGGCCAGCACATGCGCGCAGTAGCCTTTGACCAGCGTATCGCGGCGCTGCTGGGCATAAATGTCAACCATATCTTTATTATCACCTTCTTTCTGGCCGGGGTGCTGGGCGGCGCGGCGGGGATGTTCTACGGCGTGGTGTTCCTCAACGTAACCCCCTTCATCGGCGAAAATGTCGCCCTGATCGGCCTCACCGCTATTGTCCTTGGTGGTATGGGCAGTATCCAGGGAGCCGTTTTGGGTGGGTTCCTGGTTGCCAGTTTGCAGATTTTCAGCATCGTCATCGGCGGCGGCAGTTTTCGTAACGCGGTGGTCTTTCTGCTGCTTTTTGTCATTTTGCTTGTTCGGCCTCAGGGACTGTTGGGCCAGCCCGAAAGTACACGGGCCTGAGCTATGGACGTACTGATCGACCTGCTGCTGCAAGTGCTGCGGCCCATCGGCATCACCGAACCGGTCTTACAGTTTATGCTGGTTAATGCCATCCTGGGTGTCAGCATCTACCTGACTCTGCACGCGGGCCTGTTCTCGCTGGCGAACGCCGGATTCATGGCAATCGGGGCTTACATTGGTGTTATACTGACTCAACAGGCCGGCCTGCCCCTGTGGGCCGCGCTGGTTGGGGGCATGATCGCTGCGGGCCTGATCGCGCTGCCGATTGGTCTGCCCACGCTGCGCCTGCGCGATATTTACCTCGCTATTGCGACGATTGGCTTTGGCGAAGTTGTACGTGTGCTGATCCTGAATTTTGATGATATTGCCAGTTCACTTCTGACAGCCATCGAGGGTGAGCGAGTTCGCTTTCAACTCATTGAGGGCGCACGCGGCATCAAGAATATCCCCAAGCTCACGGAAACCTGGCATCTGATCGTGTTTCTGGTCATCATCGCCTTTTTGCTGATGCGCTTGCACCGATCACGGTTTGGTCGAGCGATGGCAGCCATCCGTCAGGACGAGACCGTTGCCGCGAACATGGGTATCAATGTGGTCTATGTCAAAAACGTGGTTTTTATCCTCAGTGCCATGCTGGCCGGGGCCGCCGGCGTTTTTAATGGTCATCTGACACGCATTATCACACCGGCTGCGTTCGGCTTTGACAAAGCAGTCGATATTCTGGCCTTTGCCGTACTGGGTGGCACATCGACTTGGGTGGGTCCAATCATCGGGGCAATGGTACTCACAGCTATGCCCGAAGTGCTGCGCTTTCTTAAGGAATATCGCGGCGTGTTCAACGGTCTCGTGCTGCTGATTGTTATCGTCTATCTGCCGGGTGGTCTGATCAATCCCGCCGGCTGGGCGCGTGCGTGGCGGCGGCTGAACAGAAGCCAATCGGTTGATACATCCCCTTCCACTGGAACAGGCTGACCATGCTGGAACTGCACGATGTTTCGCGGAGTTTCGGCGGTCTGAAAGCATTATCCAGCGTTACGCTGTGCGTGCCCCCGCGGCGCATCGTCGGTCTGATCGGGCCAAACGGCGCTGGCAAAACAACGCTGATTAACATCATCAGCGGTCTCGATCATCCAGACAGCGGGACTATCACGTTCGAGGGGGTTCCACTACAGAACGCTGCGCCCCACCGCATTACGCGGTTGGGAATCGCGCGCACCTATCAGAACATCCGCCTTTTTGACGAAATGACGGCGCTGCAAAACCTGATTATCGCTCAACATTCACGCAGTCGTGCCACCCTTCTGGATGCAGTGATCTTCGCGCCCCGCTATCGTCAGGAGGAACGGAACCTGCGCCAGCAGGCACTGACGCTGCTGGAACGGTTCGGGCTTGAAGGCGCGGCCCATATCGCTGCCGGGAATTTGCCTTACGGCGATCAGCGTCGACTCGAAATCGCCCGCGCACTGGCAACCGGCCCAAGGCTGTTGCTGCTGGATGAGCCAACAGCCGGGATGAATCCAGCCGAAACCCGTACCCTTGGCGAACACATCCTCAAATTGCGCGAGGACGACGGCATCGCCATTCTGGTGATTGAGCATGACATGGCGCTCATTCATCAGGTGTGCGACGAGATATACGTACTCAACTTCGGCGAGATCATCGCCAATGGCACGCCGGATGAGATCAAGGCGAACCCGGCGGTCATCGAGGCATACCTGGGAAGCGACCATGACGACATTGCTTGAGGTAGAGAATCTCCACGCCAGCTATGGGGCTATCCAGGCGCTGCGGGGGATTACATTTCAGTTGAGCAAAGGCCAGGTCGTCAGCCTGATCGGCGCAAACGGCGCCGGCAAGAGTACGACGCTCAACACCATCAGCGGCTTGCTCAAACCTACCGCAGGACGGGTGCGCTTCCAGGGTCAGGATATTACTGGTTGGCGGGCGGATATCGTGGCGGCACAGGGTCTGGTACAGGTTCCCGAAGGTCGTCGGATCATTGCCACGATGACCGTACACGAAAATCTCGTCATCGGCACACACCTTCGACGTACCGCCAATTTGAAAGATCAGCTTGATCGGATTTACCAGCGTTTTCCCCGGCTTCAGGAACGTCAGGATCAGAAAGCGGGTTTGCTCAGCGGCGGCGAACAGCAGATGCTGGCGGTGGGCCGGGCGTTGATGATGGAACCTGAACTGCTGATGCTTGATGAACCCAGCATGGGGTTGGCCCCGCTTCTGGTAAATGAAATCTTTAACCTGATAGGCGAGATCAAGGAACAGGGCATTCCCATTTTGCTGGTGGAGCAGAACGCACGCAAAGCTCTCCAGATCGCGGATTATGCGTATGTTCTGGATCGTGGGGTGATCGCGCGTGAAGGCCCCGCCGAACAACTCCGGCAGGACCCTCAAATTCTCGCTTCGTATCTCGGTTGAAGCCTGTTAGGGACCACTCGCCGCTGACTGCTGATTGTGATACAACCCGCCGGAACGCCCCCTCCCCTCCCAGCAAGCTCGCCTGCTCGCCTCTTTGATCCCCAACTGTGAGCCGAAAACCAACGTATAATAGAAAAGAATGACCGCGTTGTTTCAGGAGGCAACGATGGCAACCTATATTCTCTTGAGTAATCTGACTGATGAAGGCGCCAAGACCATCAAGAAAAACCCTGGCCGCATCAAGGAGGTAAATGCCGAACTGGAAGCCATGGGCGTAAAGGTGGTAGCGCAATACGCTACGTTGGGGGCCTACGATTTTGTCAACGTGGTGGAAGCCCCGGATAACCTCACAGTTGCGCGCGTATCAGCAGAACTGGCCTCGCGGGGCAGCATCAAGATCACCACACTCCCGGCAATGGACATTGATGAGTTCATCGCCTCCCTGAGCTGAATCGAAGATATATCCACGCCAGTGACTTCTGCTGACGCATCGAGCAGAAACACGGTTCGTTAACCTGCGCACAACAACTTGTCTATAGCTGTCCTGTTGGATTAAGATAGGGCGGTGTGCAGGTTGGCGATGCGGTGTTATGGACAAGAACTCTACCCCCCACGTCTTTATCAGTTCAAAGATGCGCGAACTCGCGGCGGAGCGCAGGTTGCTCCAGCAGTTGCTTCCAACGCTCGGTCGGGATGTGGTGAAACTGAGGGCCTGGACTTTTGAAGGGGATGCGCCGGCCAGCAGTCGCTCGATCCGCGATATTTACCTTGAGGCGCTTAAAAATTCGGTGCTGTATATCGGCCTGTTCTGGAACGAATATGGCGAATGGACGATTGATGAGTTCGAACGGGCAACAGAATGGGGGATCGAACGGCACATCTATGTGAAGGATGTAGACAGCGAATCGCGTGATCCGCGCCTTCAGGCATTTCTGGACAAGCAGGGCGACGTTCGGTTTGGCATTACCGCACGCTGGTTCAGGGACCTGGACGATCTGAACGAGCAGGTGACCCGATCTATCGAGAAGTGGCTGCTGGATCGTCAGATAGCCTATCATAGTGCTACCAGTGCCGTTATGGCTCGCGTTGCTGATGATGTGCCCGACCTGCCCAGAAAACTGATCGGACGCGACGACCTGATCGCGGAAGCGGAAAGCCTGCTGGCTGATGGTGAGCGCGTGCTGCTTCATGGCCTCGCCGGTATTGGCAAATCGGCACTGGCAGCCCGAATCGCGGCCCAGTATATCGATGACAATCGCGGTCCTGTGATCTGGATCAAGGCTGGCGCTGCGGATGCCGGAGCGTTGTTCGAGGCGATTGGGCGTCTGTTCGACGCACAGCAGGCGGTTGCGCGCCAGGTGGGTGATGAGCGAATTCAAGTGGTTCGGCACCTGTTAGCAGATACACAGGCACTGCTGGTGCTCGACGACGTTTGGAATGGCAGCGCGCTGGCTGAGTTGATGAAGGCGACTCCGCGCCGGATGCCGGTGCTGGTCACCTCGCGCCAGCGGTTTCCACTGGATGAAATCCTCGAAGTCAATGAGCTGGCTCCAGATGAAGCCCTGCGTCTGTTGAGCTATCATGTCCGCCGCCGCGATTTTACCGATGACCCGGATGCCAGGTGATTATGCGAATTACTGGGTTATCATGCCTACGCCCTCGAAATTGCCAGCAAGTCGCTCAAGGTTTACGATCTCACTCCGGGCGAATTGCTGCAACGAATTGCCAATGCGCCGCACGAGCTTGATATGCCCGCTAATTTTGGCGAACTGGGCCGGACAGGAATCAAGGCACTGCTCGATGCCAGTGTCGATGCGCTGGATCACGAATTGCATGACTCGTTTGTGTATATGGGCGGCATGTTTGAACCAAGTGCATCACCAGATTTACTGGCACGTGTCCTGAACAAGAATGTTTCTCAGGCTGCCGAACTGCTGGCCCAGCTCGAGTCCCGCGGGCTGATGAACAGCAGAACTTCAAATGATCGCCTTTATTATCGACTGCACGATCTGGCCTATAGCTATGCCCGAACCATGTTCCTCAATAAGGACTGGTCAATCGCCCGTGTGATTAACGCCTGCTGCGATTATGCCGTTGACTACGCGAACGACTTGAATGCGCTCGATGTCGAACAAAGTAACCTGCTGGAGGCGGCGGAGGCAGCCTATCAGTCCGGTCAGGAGCACGTACTGCTCGATGTCATGCGATCGCTGGCGGTGGATGGTCCCTACTTTTCCGCACGCGGACACACTAATCTGTCGTTGCGGCTGATGAAGACTGCCATTGAGGTTGCCAGAGCAGAGCAGCAGCCGGAGACGGCCCATTATCTACTGAGCCGTCTGGGCAACACGTATGTAGACTTCCTGGGTGATCTGGACAGTGCCTATAACGCCTACCAGGAGGCTCTGGAACTGGCGCGTGTGCTCAGAAATCCACAGCGCGAAGCCATCCTTCTGACCGTGATCGGGAAGGTACGTTTTTTGCAAAACGCGCCCGATGCGGATGATTATTACGAAGAAGCAGAGCAGATCGCACGCAACAGCCAGGACGATTTCGCGCTGAGTTTTGTGCTCCATCACCGGGGCTACCAACTGCTGAATAAGCCCGATCCAGATTACGAGAGGGGGTGGAAACTTTCGGACGAGGCCGCTGCAATTGCAGCCCGGCTCGAACTGCCCGATGTCCACTTTCATTCACTGATCAACAGAGGCGCAGCCGAGTTCGAACTGGGTAGAATCAACGAGGCCCTGAAGACTCATCAGGAGGCACATTCATTGGCCGACGCCCAGCACAATCTCCCCTGGCTGGCGTATGCGCTGCAATCCCTTGGGGAAGACTTTGATCGACTGCAAAATCGCGAGCAGGCGCAGCAGGCATTCGACAGGGCGCTTGCCATCTGGCGGCAAACGGGCGGGAAAGCCCAGGCAGCCAAGCTTATTGAGTTTATGCACAGTCATGAGTACGCTGTGCAACCTGAACAGGTATAAATTATGAAAAACCTACCAAAGTTCTTATCGATCACGTTCGTTGCTCTTTTATGGATGATGTTCTCTCAGGTTTCGCCGGGCCTGCTGCAAGGGCAAAGTTCGAGAAACTGCGCGATTACGCCCGATCATATCCTTGGTCAGGCGTTTACATCCACCGCCGGCGCATCTGGAGGCAGCGGCACCAGCGGCCTGACACCCAATGGTGAGGACATCGAGGCTGAGGGACTGGCTGCCAGCGCGGATTGGATACTGGAAAACCTGATGTACAGCGCCACAGGCGATCAGCAGGTGGCGATCATTGTGGTAGATGATTTTTCGGCTGATGGCAGTGATGACCTGCCGGTTTCGCATGGCTGGCTGGTCATGCAGGTGCTGGAGCAGTTGCACCAGGCGCTGCCTCAGAACATCAGGAGCCTTGTACACCTGTATCCGGTCAATATAGCCGATGAAGCGGGTTACCAGTCTGACCTTATCCTGCCGGAATTGACACAGGCCATCGACACCCTATCTGCCGATGGTATCACACGCTTTGTGGTGAATATGAGCTTTGTCTTCATCCCCTGTGTGGATGACGAACTGGCATTTGATTATTCCAGATTTCAGACCGCACGCCGGGCAAACCCGAATCGATCAATCATTGATTATCTGGGCGATGATGACGAGTACGTCCGCACCGTTCTGGAAGATTCGCGGATAAGTTACATCGACGAAACTGGCTTTGCCACCACCCAAACGGATCAGTTGAGAGGCAGCCCATCGTTGTCGCGGAGGCAGCCTCGTGCTGGCGGCGCGCAGCGCGTTCCTCCCACGCCCAGTGCACAACCGCGCGCCTTCCGACCTGATGATCTGCGCGTTGTGCAGCTATTCAATCGTCAGAGCCTGCAAGCCGATCCCATCCGTGATTACCTGCGACGAACCCAGCGCAATCTGACAATCATTCCCATCGCGTCGGCAGGGAATTTCAAGCAGCGCCAGCCCTTTTATCCTGCGCGCTGGCCCGAAGTCATCAGCATCAGTGCGAACGAAGGCAATGATCTGCGCTTCTGGCTGTCATCGAATAACGGCGAAATCAGCGTTCCGGGCGCATGGTTTCTCTTCGATGATGATGAGTATCGTGCGGGGACATCTTTCGCTGCACCGGTTGTGAGTATGCTTGTTGCGCTTGATCTGACCCAGAGAGAACCCAGATGCGCGACCAGAGGTAACCAGCCTGTACTGGCCCACGGCGCTTTCAGTAATGAACTGCTGGCTGATGCTGTTCAGCAAAGGTGCAGACGTTAGCGTCATGCCGCTGCTTCACAGGGGACGCCGAATCTGTGGCAAAGCACAGTATGGTAGAATCTCAATGTCCGAAAAACGACGGAGGGCGTTGGTATGCTGAATATCCGCACCAGTGTCATGGTCGCCATCGCGTTCATCACTGTGACTGCCTCTGCGCTGACTCACCCGACCCCGGTATTTTCCCAGGGACATCGAGACTGCGCGGGCATCACCTACGAGACTCCCCGGACGCCGGAGTGCGACGCAGTCATGGCGGCGCAGCCCTATCCCGACGTATCCCCCATCCCCTACGATCTTGGTGTGATTGCGGGGCAGGACTTTGTCTACTTCGACGCCGACGAAGTCCCGCTTTATAACGCACCCGGCGGCAAACAAATTGATACCCTCACCGGGGGTCGCAGCAGCTACGTCAACGTGATCCAGACATCAGGCAATTGGGCGGAGATTCGCTACGGTCGTTGGGCATCGCTAGAAAATGCACACTTTGCCGAACCCTCAACCTTCACTGGTGTGATTATCAATCGCATGGATATGCCGTTTGCCTGGGCGATCTACGATGGCTGCACGTCGCTGACGCCGGGCGGCCCGCGCAACTGCCAGCAATCGGGTTCGTTCCGTCGCTATGATCTGATGAACATCTATGCAACTGTGACCGTTGGCGAGTGGGACTGGCATCTCGTTGGACCGCAACAGTGGACGGTGCAGACCAATCTCAGCATTGTGTATCCCACGCCGCCCAGAGTTTTTAGCTGGCGCTGGGTTGGCGTGAGCACCTACGAGCAGAACCTCGTCGCCTACGAGGGTGAGCGACCTGTGATGGCAACGTTGGTCTCGACAGGCGACATGGAGGAGGAAAAGTGGCGCACCGATCCCGGTGTATGGCAGGTCGAGCTGTTCTGGGAAGTGGGGCCGATGGAAGGTGCGGCAGGCAGCGACGACTTCTATGCGCTGGACAAGGTGCCGTATCACATGTATTTCAACTGGCGTGAGGCACTTCACGGCGTCTACTGGCATGACAACTTCGGCTACTACTGGTCGCATGGCTGCGTCAACCTCAGCGTCAGCGACGCGAAGTGGCTGTGGGATAACTGGATTATCTTGAACACTCCGGTTTACGTATACGACGAAAAGCGAAATTAGCTCGTGCGTCAGCAAACGCTCTCAACACCGTCTACACATTGAAGCTGACCGAGATGACAAAACTTTTTATAGCCCATATCTTATCAATTGGTCATAGTTATATCTTTCACTTTTGACTAAATCGACATAGACTGCTATACGACCCCGTTCTCATGCATAGCCGCGCACCCCAAGTGGCAATCTCTTGACAAGATGCTGTCCCTGGTGCAAACTATATTCATCAATTTATTAGTTCATCAGAAATTCTTGGCATTATTCCAGAGATAATTCTTGATAGATTCCAACCTGCTGCATCCCGTTCGAATTGGTATAAAATTAACCCTCGACTTACGAAGCCTTTGAGGAGTGTTGATGCGCATCCTGATCGTGGTACACGGCTACCCTCCAACTCATTCATCTGGTGCCGAAAGACGTGCTGAACGTATGGCACAGTGGTTTGTAAACAACAACCACTATGTCGAAGTATGTACAGTAGAGAGCCTCTCCTCACCCAACTTCTCCATCGAGAGTCGAGAACAAAACGGGGTTACCGTGCACCGGCTATCCTACCAGATTCAAAACGATCTCAATCGGTTAGTTAATTTTAACGACTATCCGCAAGTTGATCGTGCTCTGCAGGAAATCCTGGAACGCGGCAATTTTGATCTGATACACATCATTAGCGGTTACCTGCTGGGAAGTCAGGCAGTACGAGTGGCCCAGATCATGGGAATTCCCACAGCGATAACACTCACCGAGTTCTGGTTTATGTGTTCACGCCTGAACCTTATTCAGTCCAATGGCACGCTGTGCAACGGGCCAGACAGTTATGTTAAATGTGTACGCTGTTTGATGGAAGAACAGCGACGCTATCGACTACCAGCACTTCTTGCACCGAAAATCATGGATGCTGTCTGGCCGGTTTTGCATCGCACCGCCAGTAAACCAATCCGTGACGCACTAGAACGTCGGGACAACGTCCTGAGAAAGACACTGGAATCCGTTGACCTTGTCATCTGTCCATCCAAATACCTCATACATAAATTCTCTGAATTTGGGTTTCGAACAGACAATTTCCGTTTTATACGGCAGGGCTTAGCTCATCCAGGCGGCGCAGGAAACATTGATAGACCTGAGAATAAGGTACTAAGTTTGGGGTATATTGGCCAGATCAAAGAGCATAAAGGGGTTGATCTGCTGATCGATGCGGTCATCCCTCTGCTGGCAAATGGCGAGCCAATTGAGCTGGAAATCTGGGGGTCAGAAACAGAAAGCCCGGAATATGTTGCCAGACTTAAAGCGCAATCAGCACGCTTCTCGGCGCATATCCGCTGGCAGGGCAAATACACCGGACACAAGGTCTGGGATGTCCTGGCACAAACTGATGTGCTTGTTGTTCCATCCCGTTGGTACGAAAACAGCCCAAATGTAATTCTGGAAGCATACAAGATGGGTGTACCTGTTATCGCAACCAATTTGGGTGGTATGTCCGAACTGGTTGAGCACGAAAAATCGGGGCTTTTGTTTCGTTTCGAAGATTCGAAAGACCTGCGTTTTCAGATCGAGCGGTTGCTGCACGAACCCGGCTTGCTTAACCGTCTGAGAGCAGGTGTGCCTCAGGTCAAAACGATTGATGAAGAAATGCAAGAGATCATGACTGAATACCAGCGGGTAATCCGTCAAGCGAATTCACAGCCTATACATCATCTTCCAAAAGCTGTCGGTGTAGATCAGCCCAGCACGGCGCCATCAGAAAGCTAGGGATAGTCAGCGGAAGTCCCTGCAATCAAAATCTGTCAAACACGCCGGAAGCAATATCATAGCAAACTCAGTTCCGCCACCAGGGAACCGACCTATCTCAGTGTGTGGTTGACAAGAACTCAAAAACCTGCTCTGTGAGGGAAGCATTCCCCGTCAGATGGCTGCCATCGGCCTCCCCGCACAATTGGAAGCCATATTTCTCGTAAAGATGGCGCGCCGCAGCTAGCCCCTCAAATGTCGTCAGGTAAACACGACGAAACTGTTTTTCCCGGCAGAAGTCCATAGCAGCATCCATCAATTGACGGCCCACCCCCTGCCCCTGATAAACCGGGTCCACAATAAACCAGCGTAATCTGGCTCCTTCGCTGGCAGCCTGACTACCGTCGATGACAATGCTGCCAACGATCTCACCATTGATGCGAGCAAACCACATGCCATCATGCTCGGCATTAAAGCGGCCCAGAAATTCGGCCATCTCAATGGCAACCTTCGCCTCGAAATAGAGACCTAACCCCCAGTGCTGTGCGTAATATGTGCCATGCAGTTGGGTGATGCGCCCGAGCGCGCCGGGAACATAGCCGACCAATTCTGCTCTGCTCATCGCGTCAGATGCTCCGATAACCAACACAATTTATGGTATTTTAGACACAAACGCAGGGGCTGTCCTAGACTTTGGAGCCTAAGGTGAAACATGGTACGAGACCTTAATCCGTGACATGCTTCAGATCGATGAGTTTCAGCGACACTGGAACCTGGAGCAACTCGAAACGGTACATATACCCGCGCGTCCTCAGCCCATTTCCGAGCCGTTCGTACAGGATCACCGGTTCCGCGTCTTTTTTTCCTTCCAGCGGATGCACAGACAACACAGCAGTGCCTGAACTGGGCGCAGGACAGCACAGCAGCCACATGACTCAGGTTGTCAGTTGAAAGCTTCGCTAACCCAATTGCTGGCCTGCGATGTTCGGCCTATCCCTTGACCGCACCCATCGTAAAACCCTGAACCAGACGATTAAGGAACAGGTTATAGACCAGCCCCACGGGAATTGCCACAATAACTGCGGCGGCCAGAAGTGACTGCCAGTAAAATACATCACCCCGCACCAGTTCCGTAGGCACGCCGACACTGATAGTACGCTGATCGGAGTTGGAAATAAACGTCATCGCATAGATAAACTCATGCAGGGTCAAAGTAAATGTGAAGACAATCACGCTGATGATGCCGGGCAGCGATAGCGGCATTATCACGCGCAGGAAAGCTCCAATTCGGTGCTGACCATCTACCAGCGCCGCCTCTTCCAGTTCGCGCGGAATAGCCTTAAAGAACCCCATCAGCAGCCAGGTGCAGAAAGGCACGCTAATCGTTGGGTATGTAAGAACGAGGGCCAACAGGTTGTTCCGTAGACCGAGCCATACCACCATGCGAAACAACGGAATAAACAGGAGCGTCGGCGGAACGAGATACACCAGAAAGATGAGAATCCCGGCCCGTTCCCCCCAACGTCCTGTCAGGCGCGCCAGCGCGTAGGCCGCTGGAATTGCCAGCAACAGCGTAATCAGGACGACAGCCACACCAACAATCAGCGAATTACTGATAAATCTCAGGTAGGGCGTGTTGTTGAACAACAGTTCAAGATGTTCAAGTGTCGGCGGCGTGTTATAGAAAAAGGGGTTGTTCGCCTTTCGGTACAGATCCGCACTGTCTTTGAACGTCGTGAGGATCATGCAAAGGAACGGCGAAGCTGCAAAGGTCACAAAGAACACAATCGCTGTCCATAGGGCAGCACGTGGCCTGATACTATGCACATCTTTCATTAGTTAACCTCCATGCGCCTTGCCATCCGCAGCATGATGATCGCCACCGCCAACAGCAGCGGAAACAGGAATAACGCAATGGCTGCACCCTGCGCCAGACTTCCACCCTGGATACCAACGAAGAATGACCATGTAGGCAGTATCTGGGTGTAGTAGACCGGGCCGCCGCGTGTAAGGATGAAAACTACGGTCATGTCCCCGAATGTGAAAATTGTGCTGAACAGAACCGCGATAATCATAATCGGCAGGATCAACGGCAGTTTGACGCGGAACAACGTTCGGAAGAAGCGCGATCCATCAACTTCTGCCTGATCGAGAATATCCTGCGGAATCGATGTCAAACCTGCCATCAGGATAACTGCCGCCAGCGGGGTCATCCGCCAGATCTGCACCATAATCACGGCAAACTGGGCCAGGTGGGGTTTGCCTAACCAGACGATATTCTTGGCTGGTCCCAGTAGTGTGCCTGGCCCAAGCAGACCAAACACTTCCCGCAGTATCCAGTCAATCGGGCTGAAGGCTGAGTCAAAAAACCACAACCAGCCAATAGTGCCCAAAGAGATAGGCGTAGCCCAGGGTAAGATCAACAGGAAGCGAACAAACCACTTCCCCCTGAAATCCTGTGTCAGTATGATCGACAGAATATTCGCAAGGATGATGACACCAATCTGGGAGATAATCGTGAACTTAAACGAATTTGCCAGAGCGTACTGAAACGCTTCCATTGAGAGGATCGCTTCAAAATTTTTCAGTCCGACAAAATCGAGTGATGTATCCCCTACGGTCACATCGGTTACGCTAAAAAGGATCGCAACAATAAAAGGTAATCCAACCAGCAAAACGATATACAAAACAGCCGGCAAGAGAAAAGCAATACCGACGATGCGGCTGTTATCCAACCAGGAAGCAAGCTGGCGTGTCTGCGTGCCGGGCACACCTGCAATACGCTGACTCTCTACGGATGCCATAAAGCATTTCTCCCTAGACGCCGTTAGGCATCGTAATACGTTCACCGGACCGCTTGTCAAAATACTTGAGCACCTCTTTGCGGACGGCAAACTCATAAGACTGGCCTACAGCGATCGTGTCCCCATGCGAGTTAGGCAGTTTTGCCAGCGTTAAACGTGTCTCCGGGAAACCATCCACATAACCATAAAGCAGCCGGTCTGATCCGAGGTATTCAATACGCTTGACATGATAGGTTAAAGAGAGAACACCCTCTTTATTTTCCAACCGATTAATCGGCAAAAACTGCTCAGGCCGAAAGCCAAGTTCATAGCCATCATCAGGCAGCAGATTCATGCTTGGTGAACCCAAAAATGTCGCCACAAACGTATTGTCAGGATCATCATAAATCGCCTGCGGCGTCCCCACCTGCTGCACGCGTCCGGCAGCCATTACAACAATACGGTCACCCAGCCCCATCGCCTCCACCTGATCGTGGGTGACAAAAATGGTTGTAATGCCCAGCCGGCGCTGAAATTCCTTCAGTTCGTCACGGGCAGCCGCACGAAGTTTTGCATCCAGGTTGGATAACGGTTCATCCAGCAGCAGCACCATCGGCTCTGTGACCAGCGCCCGCGCAATGGCAACACGCTGCCGTTCTCCCCCGGAAAGCTGGCGTGGTTTGCGGTCCAGCAAGTGACCGATAGAAACCATATCCGCAGCGGCTCTTACCTTCTTATCGCGTTCGTATTTGTTCAGGTCTTTACGCTTAGCCTTCAGCGGAAAAGCAATGTTATTGTATGCCGTCATATGGGGATACAGCGCATAGCTCTGGAACACCATGGCGATCTGACGCATACGTGGCGGCAAGCCGGCTACATTACGATCACCGATCCAGATTTCGCCGCTGGTGGGCTGCTCCAGGCCAGCGATCAGGCGCATGAGGGTCGTCTTACCACAACCTGACGGCCCCAGAATGACCAGAAACTCGCCTGTCGTAATCTCTAAACTCACACCATCTACAGCGCGCACAGAATCAAACAGCTTTACAACATTTTTCAGTTCAACGACGCTCATAAATAACTCTCAAAAGGTTAACTAGGGGTAATCAGGAATAACATCCGTACCGTTACCACCCCAAATTCGATCAGAATTGCACGATATGAATAGATCAGAACTACCACAGGGGCACAACGCTGGTTATGGTATGTTGTGCCCCTGCATTCCGCCAAAACTATCCCAGGTGTGCGCTACATACTGTCGCCACCACCAACCAGCCCACGCTCACGCCATTCCGCGAAGATTTCTTCAACACGCTGGCTAGCCTGAGCAACGGATCCCTCGGCGGTCATCTCTCCCAGTGCCACCCGGGCAAACATGCTGGATATGATGAATTCATTGAACACCTGACCAATAGCGGGGTTGGCAAAACCCGGATACCCCAGATATACACCCCATTCCTGTGCCCCGGTCAGGACCTGCAGCTTGTCCGGCGGGACAGAGCCGAAGGGGTCGTTCTCCAGCCAGCCTTCAAGGTCAGGTGCGGTGGAGGGATAGCAGGGGAAGTTATACATCTCACTGTAGTAAACCACATCATTGAAGTTCGCC
>Ga0079224_100006391_pt1 | contig 15615 bp, 17 predicted proteins | sample Stecom2015_FD_80414 | JGI IMG/M metagenome (GOLD analysis project Ga0079224, IMG submission 80414) | Agricultural soil microbial communities from Utah to study Nitrogen management - Steer compost 2015 | ecosystem: Environmental > Terrestrial > Soil > Agricultural land | place: USA: Utah...
AAAAAGCATCATTTTTTTCGCTAAATGTGCGGCAGAGATGCCACGGTATTTCTTTAATTTACCAATGAGTAACCACGAAAATACACTATTTATTACAATTCCCAACTGCTCACCTACTCTTTGTTCCTTTCTTCCCCCTAATAATATCGAAGGTCTATAAATATGAACTTCTTCTATCCCACTCAATTTTAGCATACTCTCTACTTCTCCCTTAGTCCTTAAATAGAAATTCTTCGACTCTGCATTTGCCCCTATACTACTTATTAAATGAAATTTAATATTACTCAACTGAGCCGCATCCATCAAGGCTTGAGGTATTCCTACATCTACCTTTCTAAAATTTTCTTGCGACTTAGCCTTTTTTATAGTAGTACCTACACAGCAGAAAACTACATCTGCTTCAGTCCAAAATTCATATTTTTTAATATCTGAAAAATCGGTAATAATCTGTTCTAATTTGGGATTTTCTATTTCTAATTTCCGTCTCCCCAAGCTTATAACACGCCCATAGTCTGGACTTTGCAATAACAACTCCAATAAATTACCACCAACTAAACCACTCGCTCCTGCAATAATTGCTATTTTCCTTTGTAACATCTTAATTGTATTTTAGTGCCGAAATTTAACGGATATTTCCAATAAACTAATTAAAATGAGTACATTTTATAACGCCAAGGTAGTAAAAATACAAAGAGAGACTGATGATGCCGTATCTGTGTATTTCGAAGTAGCTCCTGAATTTAAAAGCGAATTCAACTATAAACCAGGGCAATATATCACCATAGAACAAGAAATTAACGGAGAAACTGTGCGTAGAGCTTATTCTCTTTGTACTTCTCCATTTACTGATACTATCCCGGCAGTAACCGTTAAACGCGTTGATGGCGGAATAATGAGTAATTGGGTTAACTCTTCGCTAAAAGAAGGTACTAATATCCAAATTTTAGCTCCTGAAGGACGATTTACTCCAACTTTAGACCCTAATGCTAAAAAACATTATTTCTTATTTGCTGGTGGTAGTGGAATTACACCCAATATGTCTATACTTAAATCGGTACTTACTCAAGAACCGAATTCTGTAGTTACCCTTATTTATGCAAATAGAAATAAGAAAACTGTAATTTTTAAAGATCAATTAGAGGCTCTTGTTTCTCAATACGGAAGCCGCTTAGAAATTGTACACGTGTACGATTCTCCAGGCCTTTTCTCTAGTGCACCTAAAGGCCCAATTAAAGCCGATTTAGCCGCTAAATTATTCACTAAACACCGCAGAGCTGGATATACTGCCGAAGCTTTTATTTGTGGGCCAGGTGGTATGATGGATGCAGTTAAAGATGGTTTGAAAAATTGCTCTATTGCCGATGACGCCGTACATGTAGAATATTTCATCGCTCCAACCTCAAATAATCAAGCTAATAATAATGTAGTAGCTACACCTACTGAAAGCGTTACCGAAACTGAAGTAGAAATGAAACTAAATGGAGAATTACATACCTTCTATGTAGGACCTCGTAAAACTATTTTAGCTGGTGCCCAAGATGCTGGCTTAGACCCGCCATATTCTTGCGAAGCAGGAATTTGTAGCACTTGTATGGCAAAAGTAACCGAAGGAAGTGTTAAGATGATTGAAAATAATATCCTTACCAAAAAAGAAGTTGACGCTGGATTCGTATTAACTTGTCAAGCAATTTGTACAAGTCCTAAAGTAAAAGTAGAATTCTTCGAATAAGTGCGAAAATAAATTTCTAGAATTATAAAGCATCACTTAATACGTGGTGCTTTTTTATAAAAAGACATAAAAAAAGGGACTAAAAAGTCCCTTAAATATCAAATTACCTATCCACATTTTAGCGAATAGCTCTTGAATGCATTTCACCAGAAGGTTTATAATAAACTTCTACGGTACCAGTACCTTTCACATAAATAATGCTATAAAGTTCTTCTCCAGCCGCTGTAACAACTTTGCGGTATTGGATATCATTACCAAAACGCTGAGAAGCATCTTGTTTAACAGCTGCAGGTACTTCACTTGCCGAAACTGCAGTTTCAGTTTGTAAATATGTTCCATCTACTTTGAAAACAGACCATTGATTGTTTGTTGCATGTTTTGCATGCACAGTGCCATCTTCATAAGTAGTATAAGATACAGGTGCTGCATTAAATTTAGATTCAAAAGTGCTCTTAACACTTGCATTCTCTAAATTGTTCTGAACTTGAGCAGATACAGCAAGACCAGCAACAGCAAAAAGGGAGGTTAACAAAAGTTTTTTCATTGTCTGATTCGTTATTTTAAGCAAAATTAAAAAATTTATTTTAATCTACCAACTTCATTAAGAAGTCTATAACATTTTTACCATCTGGCCAATCTGATAAACTTGGACACTGACTATCACCTATTTTAACCTGACGCTCAAATTCAATCTTCGTTTTACTCACTAAACATTGTATTTCATCCGAATTCTGTTTCAACCACTCTTCTGCCTCAGCCTTATCCTTTACCTTCTTATAAAAAACTACCGAGATAGGTGAGCCTATCTTTTCCGAAGCCTTTAACATAAAAACTTCATTATCAAGAAACTCATCTCTGTTCAACAAATAAATGCTCTTATAGTAATCGTAGTTATTGGTGTACTTACTTAAATTCTGAAGCTCTTTCTTTTCTTCACCAATTCTCATTAACGGAGTAAAGTCGTAGTTTTCTGGTACCAATAAAAAAGTGATATTTCTACATCCCATCCCAAAATAGTCGAACATATCATTCAATAATGCTCGTAAATCTGCTTCACTTTCTGTGCCATCTAACCAGGCTACAGAGCTTCTACTTTTTCGAATAATATTAGGATATTTTCCAAAATATTGCTCAAAATATCGAGCTGTATTATTGCTTCCTGTTGCAATAGCAGCATCAAAATTTTTGAGTAATTGAGCTTCTATTTCGAGTAAATGTGCAAAACTAGGTTCAAGTGCTTTCAATTTATCTGCAAAGAACGGAATCCAGTATGGATCGGAAGAAGCCATTTTGGCATAATAAATATTTCCAGAAAGGTAAACAGCTATTAAATCAGCAAAGCCAACAGCTGGAATATTTCCTGCTGGAATTACAGCCACACGTTTAGGTTTAACCTGATTGAAAGAATTAGAATAGTATTCTATATGTTTTTGAGATTCATCACCTAATATCAATTCAACACAACCTTTTAAAGCTTTAATTTGATTTTCTGGAGTGAACCAAGCATTGGCCTGAGAACTTCTATATAACACATTATCATACGATTCTGGCAAAAAACCATTTTCATAATAATGATTTATCGCATCATTTATATCGAGTGCCAAATTCTCTAATGCATTTTTTCGTAAAATAAAACCGCTTTCCATAAACTCAATTCAATCTGTTGTATTATTTTTGCAAAAGTATTCAAAACGGTAATGCAAACCGGAAAATAATTTATTATGGCAATTATTATTACTGACGAGTGTATAAATTGTGGCGCATGTGAGCCAGAATGTCCCAATAATGCTATTTACGAAGGCGGTGTTTCTTGGACTATGAGCGATGGAACCTCTGTAAGCGGAACCTATACTCTTATGGATGGAACTAAAATTGACGCTGATGCTAAACAAACTCCTGTTAATATGGATGTTTATTATATAGTGCCTGATAAATGTACTGAATGCGTAGGATTCCACGATGAACCTCAATGCGCAGCCGTTTGTCCAGTAGATTGCTGTGTGGATGATGAAAATATCCGCGAAAGCGAAGAAGAACTACTTGCGAAAAAGGATAAATTACACTTATAAGCCTTTTTTATTCCTTAATTTTTTCAAAATTTATAACCCTTTACGGAAATATTCCGTTCTTAGTGAATTATGAGAATATTCCTGTTTTCTTTCGTATTTTTTATTGGCTCCCCTCTTTTTGGCCTAGCTCAAAAAAATGCTATGCCTATTGATAGGTGGAATAATTTTACTATCTCTTTCCTTGATAACTCTCCCGATCAAGTTAAACGAGCCGCTTTAGATACTTTTAAAACTGAATTCTCTGAATGGTTAGAAGAAAGTATTTCTTACAACCAAAAATACGACCAACTCAAAAATATTAGTCGGATCGAAGCCCCTGATAATAGTTTTCGTATATTCTCTTTCCACGTTTTATTTAACGACGGACACTACGAAAACTTTGGCTTTACACAATACTTAGACCCTAAAACTAAACAAATTCACGTTGCTGAATTAAAAGACAATAAACCTGATTATAAAGTTGTTGAAACTAAAAATTACGGTAAAAATCAATGGTACGGTGCAACTTATTATAGTATAGTTCCTAAATCTATTGGCAAAAAAGGGCAATTTGTAATTATTGGTTTAGATAATAATAATCGTCTTACTAAACGTAAAGTAATCGATGTTATTAGCTTTAATAGATTTGGTGACCCTATTTTTGGTGCCCCTATCTTTAAAACTGAAAGACGTGCCTTTAATCGTATTGTACTTGAATACAACGCTAAAGCTCAAGTAACTGTTCGTTATCAAAAAGAAAATAATTGGATCGTTTTCGATTATATTGCACCTATTGACCCTAAATACAAAGATATGTTCGAGTATTATGGTCCTAGCGGTGAATATGATGCCTTTATTATTGAAAAAAATTACTTGAAAATTAATCGTGGCGCAGATGCTCGAAATAATTCAGAAAATAAAGGCAATATGGTTAAAAAACCTACGCATAAATTAGGTCCACGCGACTAAAAAACGCCAGTAAACCCAAGGTGTATTTTACTATTCGCAAATTTTATTGGCTCCCTATTTTTCGCTCCTAAACCATAAGCTAAATTCAATATTCCCGCTTTGGTGCCAAAACGTAATCCTGCACCAAAGCCATATAACCAATTTGCTTCATATCCACTATGTAAGGCTTGTTCTGCAAAACCACCATTTGCAAATACAAATACATTCGAATTTCTATCAAACAAAAATCTAATTTCTGTATTTGCTATGGCATAGCCATTGGTATAAATACTAGCTTCATCAAAGCCACGTAAACTATTATTGCCCCCTATCCTCAATAAATCGTTATAAAACCTCGATTTACTGTATTGATATGCCCATTTGCTTTGATAATAAAATGTCCACTTCGGATTAAGACGTATATATTGCTCCCACTCTAAATAGGCGTACGACTGAAAACTCCTTAAATCAAAATCCTTATACAATGAATCTGGCAATTCTGTAATAGGGCGAATTCTTCGAATTCCAGGCTGAAATTGCACAAGAATTTTAAAACCTTTAGTTGGATTTAAACGATAATCGTACCTCCCAAAATCAAAAGCTATATTCAATTTATCCCAATCTACATCCATATCGGGTGGTAAACTCTTTGATGCAATATATGCCGCTCTTTCTATTAATCTAGATTGCTGACGTATATAACCAAATCTCAATTTATTATTCCCATACCACAAATAATCGAATCCAGCCCCATATTCTATGGTTTGAAAGCTGGTATCTCTACGGAATAAATCGAACTCGCCCCAAACAGCCAAAGGCGTACCTACTATGTATGGGTACATCAAATATGCGTGTGCCGACTGAGTTCCATTTGCTATGCGTTTCCATTCCAACTGTATTTGCTCACCGTGGTCTAATATATTCCAAAGCTTTAAGGATACATCTCCCGTTAATTGTAAACGACCATTTACTCCACTCCCCGGCTGAAAACCTAAAATACCACTGAAATACGAAGTATTTAACTTCTTGGCATAAATATTCAAATGGGCTGAACTATCTGTAAGCCAAGTTTCAGTTGGCTGCGTTAATTCTATAAATGGTAAGTCTCTTAAAAGTCTATCAGCCATTTTAAACCGCTGCCCGTTAAACACTTTACCTGGTCTTAAGCCTAAATATCCATACAAATAACTAGGGGCTAGCTTTACATTTCCTTTTAAATTGATAGAATCTATCGTAACTCGTGGCCCCTCATCTAATAAAATTTGTGCTGAAATACGATTTGAGTCTATTCGAACATCCTGAAAAGAAATAGAAGCATAAGGATGTCCATTCTGATCGTAATAATTCAAAATTTTACGAAAAAAAGGTTCTGGATTTATCTCGCTATTAAACCATTGTTTATTATTCCACTCTTTGGCTAATGACAAATTATTATCGAGTCCTACGAATTCTACTTTAGTCCAAACATATTTAGGGCCTTTGTTATAAATAACAACAGCTTTATTCTTTACAAAGCTTTGGGTATAGCTTACATCCCAATAACCTTTGCTTCGATACAGCGAAATTTGATTTTTAATACTTTGTTCAACCAACAGAGAATCGGCAGCAGAAACACATTTGTACTTTTTCTGTTGAGCATAGGAATGTACAGGCAGCAGAAAAAACAGTAAACAAGTACAAAATATGAATCGCACCAAATTCACCATTCTATGGGGGTTTTATGATGAGAGATTAAATACTCGTTACATTTAGAAAAATGTTTTGACCCAAAAAAACCTTTATGAACCGAGAATGGTGAAGGATGAGGCGCTTCGAGAACTAAATGTTTATGAGTATCTATTAAAGCTTTTTTACTTCGCGCATAATTACCCCAAAGCATAAAGACCAGATTTTCTTTTTCTTCGCTTAGCAGAGCAATTACCCTATCGGTAAAATGTTCCCAACCTTTATTGGCATGTGAAGCCGGACTTTGGTGTTTAACACTAAGTACCGCATTAAGCAAAAGTACACCTTGTTTGGCCCAAGATTCAAGATTACCCTGGTGTGGAGGAATAATGCCAAGGTCATTATGTATTTCGGTAAAAATATTTTTAAGCGAGGGAGGGAGTTTTTGACCATGTGGAACAGAAAAGCTTAAACCATGAGCTTGACCAGGACCGTGGTAAGGATCTTGGCCGAGAATAATAACTTTCACAGAATCAAAGCTACAAAGTTCAAAAGCATGAAAAAGTAGTTCTATAGGTGGATAGACGGTGGTAGAGATATACTCTTCCAACACAAACTCCTCAAGCTCAACAAAATAAGGCAAAGACTCTTGGTCTTTCAATTTGTTTTTCCATTGAGAATCAAGGGTTCGCAAAAGCTTCATATAGTTAAATATTTTAAAAACAAAGATGCTAAAAAATACCTGAATACTAATAACTGTGGGGAATCGTTAATTAAATTGTTAAAAACTCAACAATATTTAACTTGTGGCGAATAGGTTCAAAACATATATTTGCATACACACAAAAAACTTATTAGTAATGAAAAAATTAACCATTTCCGCTGTATTGCTACTATTCATAGGTTTAGCATTATCATCATGTAAAACTGGAGGCGATTGTCCTGCTTATCGTTCACATGTTGCAAGCGAACAGATGCATTAATTTTTCTCTGATTTGAAAGAGATTTCACTTCAAAGTATAGAGGAATTGAACGAAATAATGGCACTGTCATTCTCCGAGGAGATTGACGGTGTTTTTATTTTTAAGCATTCCACACGTTGTAGTATAAGTTCTATGGTATGGAATAGGTTACAGCGCGACTGGAAATTTGACCCAGAGAGGGTTAAATTTTACTATTTAGATTTAATACGATACCGGGAGGTTTCCAATAAAATTGCCGAGCTCACCGGCGTCGAACACCAAAGCCCACAACTCATAGGTATAAAAAATGGCAAAGCTTTTTATGATGCTAGCCATACCATGATAAGAGTATTAGATGCAGAAAATGCATTAAAAAAAGGACACTGATTAAGTGTCCTTTTAAGTTTACAGATTTTTGTAATTCTGTTTCGTCCAGTGTAGAAATTCTCTATGCTTAGACCTCGAAATTTCAATCTCAGAGCCATCTGTCAAGAGAATAATTCCCCCATTTTTACTTAAATACCCTTGTACATACATCATATTAATCAAATGCGACCTATGTACTCGAATAAAGTCAATGGCAGCAAGTTCTTGTTCAAATTCTCGGAGAGTCTTTGACGCTATAAACACATCTCCATTGCTAAAATAAACTCGTGTATAGTTACTTTCCGCCTTCAAACGTACGATATCCATACTTGAGACTATCTTAAACCCTTGCTGACTGTTCAGTCGAAATCTCAAATTCTTACTGTTCGTCAACATTACTTAAAATTTTGGAAAGTAAATTCTACTGAAGCAAAGGTTCTTTAGTCGAATGAATCTAACATTTTATTTTCATAGGCTGTAGTTTGTTATTTGATTAGTATAAGAATTAGTGTGTTACTGAAATTTACAAAAAAAATCCCTACTCGCAATAAATAGCAAGTAGGGAACTTTAAAATTTTAGTATATGGAAAAAAATAGTCTATTTTTTGATGTGTTTCTCAGCGTGGTAGCTACTTCTAACTAGTGGCCCACTCTCTACAAATTCAAATCCTTTTTCTTTAGCTATCTCTCCAAGTTTTGCAAATTTTTCAGGGGTAACAAACTCAACTACTGGCAAATGCTTCATGGTAGGTTGTAAATACTGACCTAAAGTTAAAATACTTACACCTACGGCTCTTAAATCGTCCATAGTCTCTAAAATCTCTTCTTCGCTTTCGCCTAAACCTAACATTATACCCGATTTGGTTGTAATGCCAGAATCGCTCAAACGTTTTAAAACCTCTAAACTACGGTCGTATTTAGCTTGTATACGCACCTCTTTGGTTAAACGGCGCACCGTTTCTAGGTTATGCGATACAATTTCGGGTTTCACATCTATTATACGTTGTAAATTCTCCCATTTACCCATAAAGTCTGGAATTAAACATTCCAAGGTAGTATCTGGATTTAATTTACGTATAGTTTCAACCGTCTTAGCCCAAATCTCGCTACCACCATCTTTAAGGTCGTCGCGGTCAACACTCGTTATAACGGCATGCTTAAGTCCCATTAACTTCACCGATTTAGCCACACGAAGCGGTTCATACGGATCTACCGATTCTGGTTTTCCAGTAGAAACAGCACAGAAACCACATGAACGGGTACATACATTACCCAAAATCATTAAGGTTGCGGTACCTGCCCCCCAACATTCTCCCATGTTAGGGCAATTCCCACTTTCACATATAGTATGTAGTTTATAATCGCTAACTAATTTGCGAACTTGCTTATACTCCTCTCCCACCGGTAGCTTCACACGTAACCATTCTGGCTTCTTACGACGCGGATTCTCGGTATTCTGAATAGCTGTTGCTTCATTACTCATAGTAGCACAAAGGTAGCTATTTTGATTTGCACCTTTATATGTTTTATGGATATTTGTATAGGAAATATTAATAATGATATTATGAAAACTACCGCAACGCTTGTATATAACGGAAATCTACGAAATACTATCACTCACACTCAGTCGGGAACTACTATTGAAACCGATGCCCCTACTGATAATAATGGTAAAGGCGAACGATTCTCGCCTACCGACCTGCTTTCGGTTTCTCTTGCTTCGTGCATGATTACCATCATGGGGATTTCTGCTCATGCACATAATATTACTCTAAACGATGTTAAAGCCGATATCGTTAAACATATGGCTTCTAACCCCCGTAAAGTGGGTAAAATTGAAGTACACCTTTATATTAAAGGTGATTTTAATGATAAAGAAAAAGCAATACTCGAAAAAGCTGGACTTACCTGCCCCGTTTACCTTAGCCTACATCCTGATGTGGAAAAACACATCGTGTTTAATTGGATTTAAGTTTTCTTATCATTCTATCAATCTTTATTATTGGGATTAAAGATTGAAGTACTTAACTTTGATAAAAACTTAATCGCTATGAGCAAATTAAATAAAATCGGGCTTAATAAAGGTCTTGCAGAAGATTTAGCAAAAAATTTGAATGAATTATTGGCAGAGTACTCTATATTCTACCAAAATGTACGTGGCTTCCACTGGAATATCAAAGGAGATAAATTCTTTGAATTACACCTTAAATTTGAAGAATTATACAATAACCTCCAATTAAAAATGGACGAAATTGCTGAACGTATCCTTACTTTAGGATATGCTCCAAATCACCAATATTCTGTTTACCTTAAGAAAGCTAAAATCAAAGAAGTTACTGAAGTAAGTAACGGATTTAAAGGAGTTGAAAATATCCTCGAATCTTTCGCTATTATTATCAAACTTCAAAGAGATTTACTTGATTTAAGCGCAGAAGCTAGCGACGAAGGTACTAACGCTTTAATGAGCGATTATATCCGCGAACAAGAAAAACTTGTTTGGATGTATTCGGCTTTCTTAAACAAATAAGTTAATGTCATATATTTTTGCTTGGAGGAGTTTTTAAACTCCTCTTTTTTTTTGTCTCATTTCCACATTTCCAATCAGCATTTTGAGGATTTTAACCCCAATTCCCACCCAAGTCAAAACTCGATAATGTTTCATTATTAGTTATTTAAAATACTCAGCCCGATTTTTGTACCTATATTTCCTAAACAGGTAATTATGAAAGCGGTACTTAAAACAGGTTTAGTAATGATGGTATTTGCCCTTTTTAGTTGTAAAAACGAAAAGGAAACGGGAAATATCATAGTAAAAATGACAGATGCTCCTATTAATGCTGATATGGTAAATGTAGATATAGTTGGAGTTTCTGTACATGCAGCAGGAAATTGGATTAACCTAAATACCAATGGCGGGGGTTATAATCTGCTTGATCTGCAAAATGGAATAGATACTACATTGGTTCCGGGTGGAAGTATTCCAGCTGGAAAGGTTAATCAAATGCGATTAATACTTGGACAAAACAATACCATTATGGTCGATAGTGTGTCCTATCCTCTCTTATTAAGCAGTCAAGACGAATCAGGTCTTAAATTGAATATAAATAAAGACTTTCTACCTGGAGTTGATTATATAATCAAATTCGATTTTGTGGCAGACGAATCGGTGGTAGAACAAGGCAATAGACAATATAGACTTAAACCAGTTCTCAAAACTGTATATATAGAAGAAATTTAAAAATTTCATTACCTACTCTTCTGAAACACAAAAAGCGTCTCATTTATTTGAGACGCTTTTATTTTTAGCTTAAGTTCTATAATTAAATTATTCTTCGCTATTTGGTTCTTCGCTATTTGGTTCTTCGGTATTAGTAGTTTCAGAATTTTGTTCTGATTTACCTTTTAGATAAGCCGGAAGTTCTAAACCAGCCATACTGAATAAATCGTTCAAAGGTGGAACACTTTTCATCATGCCACTAATAAAGTTCGAGGTGCTTGTATTACCATTGGCATTATTATTTCCGTCCCAAACTGTGATTTTATCGATTTTAATATTCTTAACAGCTTCAACTTGAGTACGAACTAATTCAGGTAATTTATCTGCAATTAAGAAGGTAACTGCTTGAGAAGGATCCCCCCCTGCAGCTTCTACAATGCGTTGGTAACCTTCAGCTTGTTTGGTAAGTATTTCGTAAATACCTTTAGCTTCTGCTTCTATTTTAGCAAAGATAGCATCGGCCTGACCTTTAGCTTCGCGGCGAATTTTTTCTGCTTCAGCTTCAGCATCAATAATGGCTTTTTCTTTAGCAATTTCAGCCGGGATAACAATATTCGCTTTTTGGGTCGCACGTTCACGTTCAGCACGTTGTTCTTCGGCTAATTTTTCGGCCATATAGGCTTCTTGGAATGCTTTTGCTTGTTGAACTTTTTCAGCAGCAATTGCACGTCTTAAAGCTTCTGCTTCTTTCTCTCTACGTTCAGCTTCAGATGCAGCGATATCAATTTTTGCTTTATTCTCACCTGTTACAGCAATTGCATTATTTTCAGCTATGCTAATACGAGTAATTTTTTCAGCCTCTGCTTTACCTATAGCCTCGTCTTTATTAGCAAGGGCTATAGAGATTTCTCTATCTTTAACAGCGCTCGCAATAGATACGTCGCGGTCTCTTTGAGTTTCTGCAATTTGAACGTCTTTTTCACGGTCGGCAATAGCTTTACCAATTTCACCGAATTTTTCTTGTTCAGCAACGCTTCTTTTAGCGTCGTTAATTGCTTTTGCTGCAGCTTCTTTACCTAAAGCTTCAATATAACCACTTTCGTCGCGTAAGTCAGTAACGTTAACGTTAATTAGTTTCAAACCAATTTTACGCAATTCAGAATCTACGTTTTTAGAAACGTTAGCTAGGAATTTATCACGGTCGGCATTGATTTCCTCAATATCCATAGTAGCTACAACAAGACGTAACTGCCCAAATAGGATATCTTTGGTTAACTCTTGTATTTGACCAGCAGTAAGACCTAAAAGACGCTCAGCAGCGTTGTTCATAATTTCAGGTTCGGTCGAAATAGCAACCGTAAAACTACAAGGAACATCTACACGAATATTTTGGTTAGAAAGAGCATTAACCAAATTAGCCTCAATACTAATAGGTTTAAGGTCTAAAAAGGCATAACTTTGTAAAACTGGTACTATAAAAGCGGCCCCACCATGTATGCATTTGGCAGATGAAGATGCACCATTTGCTTTACGGCCAGTTTTACCGTAAATTACTAAGATTTTATCAGATGGACAGCGCTTATATCGAGATAAAATGGCTGCAAAAGTTACAACTGTAACAACAGAAATAACTACAATTAATACTAAAAATTCCATAGGCTAATTCGACAATATATTATTAGATTTTATTTACAATAAGAATGGCTGACTCGTACACTCCAATTACCTTTACCAGAGCACCAGTTTCAATTTCATCACCATCGGTAATGGCATCTACTTCGCGTATGGTATTCTGAATTTTCACATGAATTTTGCCCACACCAGTTTTACCACGCGGAATAGTTAAATAAACCGTAGCACTTTGGCCTATGGCATTTTCCATTTTCATACTTCCGTCTTGTTGCAATTTCGAAAGTAAAAACATCATATACATCATAGCTGCAACAAGGGCGGCACCAATTAAAGCCGCAACAATAAGTAGTAAAATTTCAGACCCTATTGAATTTCTGAAAGCAATTACACTCCACGAAAACCCTAGCAAGAAATTGATTAAATTTCGGAATGTAAATAGTTGAAATGGGCTATCAATACCTTCAAAATCACCATCAAAATCTGCATCAAAATCTGTTCCCGAATCCATACCTATAAAGGTTAAAACAGTTTGAACCAGAAAAACTACACTGGTAATAATTGCTAATGCCCAAACTACTTTATCGAGCAACATTAAACTTGTCCACCATGATTCCATATATTCACATTTAGTTAATTAATACAGTATACGTATACCCCACCGGCAAAGTTGTGAAAATACGAAATATGAAGCAGATTTGCCGACGAATGTTAATAAATACCCGACATTTGTAAAAATATCTTGTTCTAAGGAAAGATAATACGCTCTTTTATAGCTTTAATCACCAAATCTACGTTATTGGTTGCATCAAATTTCTTCATCAAATTTTTACGATGCGAAGCTACTGTATGGTCAGAAAGGAATATCTTTTCAGCAATTTCTTTATTAGTTAATCCTTCCGAAATTAAATTCAACACTTGTAACTCTCGTTGCGTTAATGTAACAGTTCTTTCACTTAGTGTTTTATTTAACTTCATAACGTTGTGACAATAAAAATTCGAGCCACGCAATATTGCACGCATAGCATCTAAAATTTCACCTTTGTCACATTGTTTTAAAATATATCCATGAACTCCAGCCTTTAAAATACTTACGATTTCTGAAACGTCTTCTTTAATATCTATTACAAGTATTTTGACTTCTGGATGCAGTATAAGTACTTGTTGTACATAGGTAACCATCGACTCACTTTGCAGGTTGATTCCAATTATTAAAACCCTAGGTTTTAAAATAGAAACCATTTCTAACATTTGATCGTAGTTCTCGGTTTCTCCAATAATTTGATAGCCTTCTTCCCCATCAAATATGGCTCTTAAACCTTGGCGAACTAAAAAATTATTCTCCGCAATAAGGATATCAATCGTCGATGTATTTACTGCACTTTCCATTGTAACAGCACAAATATATATTATTTAGAATTATTTTAAATAAGGGTTAAATAATTTTTTCAAAAAAAAGCATTTAAGCGAAAAAGGGCAAAATAAATACTGTGATAATTGGTAAATTTTACAAACTTTGTGCTCTAACTATAAGTTATGGAATTAAAATTTTCTAAGATATTAATAGCGAATCGTGGTGAGATAGCTTGTAGAGTTATCCGCACATGTAAAAGCTTAGGTATAAAAACCGTTGCAGTTTTTTCGGAAGCCGATAGAAATGCTAAGCATGTACGCATGGCCGACGAGGCTGTATTTATTGGACCTCCGGCCTCAGCACAAAGTTATTTGGTAATGGATAAAATCATAGCTGCTGCTAAAGAAACGGGAGCAGATGCTATACATCCGGGTTATGGTTTTCTATCTGAAAATGCAGCTTTTGCGCGTCGTTTAAAAGAAGAAGGCATAGTACTTATTGGCCCATCTCCCGAGAGTATGGAAGTAATGGGTGATAAAATAAAAGCCAAAAAAGCAGTTAAAGAATTTGGTATTCCATTAGTTCCTGGTACCGATTATGCTATATCTTCTTTCGAAGAAGCATTAAGTACTGGCAAAGAAATTGGTTTCCCTATACTTATAAAAGCTTCTGCTGGAGGTGGTGGTAAGGGTATGCGTATAGTTTGGGAAGAGTCTGAATTTGCAGAAGCTCTTCAAAGAGCCCAAAGTGAAGCTAAATCGGCCTTCAACGACGATAGCGTTTTCCTTGAAAAATACATTGCAGAAAGTAAACATATCGAAGTGCAAGTTTTATGCGATAACCATGGCAATTACTTGTATCTGTTCGAGCGCGAATGTACCATTCAACGTCGCCATCAAAAAGTTATTGAAGAGGCTCCAAGTAGTGTATTAACTCCAGAAGAGCGTAAAGAAATAGGTATGCACGCTGTTAATGTGGCAAAAGCATGTAATTATAGTGGTGCAGGTACCGTAGAGTTTATTTACGACCCGAATGATCGTAAATACTATTTCTTAGAAATGAATACACGTTTACAAGTTGAGCACCCAGTAACTGAAATGATAACTGGCATAGATTTAGTTGAACAACAAATATTTGTAGCAGAAAACAAAGCATTGAAATTTAAGCAAGATGACTTAAAAATTAATGGTCATGCTATGGAAGTTCGTGTGTATGCTGAAGATCCAGCGAATAACTTCTTGCCAGACATTGGGCGTTTAATAGAATATATAGTTCCTACTGGTGAAGGTGTGCGTGTTGACGATGGATTTGAAAAAGGCATGGATATTCCGGTTTATTACGACCCTATGATTGCCAAATTAGTTGTTCATGGCAATGATAGAAAAGACGCAATAGAAAAGACAATTACAGCCATTGATAATTATATAATTGGAGGGATAGAGACTACCCTACCCTTCTGCAAATTTGTTTTACAGCATCCTACATTCAACGATACAAGTTTTACCACAAAATTTGTAGAGAAGTATTTTACTCCAGAGGTATTAAAGAATAAAGAAGATGAGAATTTAGCAGAAATAGGAGCATTAACGGCGGCCTATTTTTATAGAGAAACAACCAAAGAGAGGGTACCTGTTAAGGTCGAAAAATCGGCTTGGCAGTTAAAAAGAACTTAATAAAATAAAAATCCCCAGCATTAA
>Ga0079224_100006392_pt1 | contig 15612 bp, 15 predicted proteins | sample Stecom2015_FD_80414 | JGI IMG/M metagenome (GOLD analysis project Ga0079224, IMG submission 80414) | Agricultural soil microbial communities from Utah to study Nitrogen management - Steer compost 2015 | ecosystem: Environmental > Terrestrial > Soil > Agricultural land | place: USA: Utah...
ATCCGCAGCCGCTGGCGGAGCTGCTGGACGAGGCGTACGAGATGTACCGCACCGGACACCCGTGGGTGGCCGACCACGAGCTGTCCCCCAAGTCGGTGGTGCGGGACATGTACGAGCGGTCGATGACCTTCACCGAGTACATCAGCTTCTACCAGCTGGCGAGGGCGGAGGGGCTGGTGCTGCGGTACCTGTCCGACGCCTATCGGGCGTTGCGGCAGACCGTGCCGGAGGAGGCCCGCACCGAAGAACTGATCGACCTGGTGGAGTGGTTGGGGGAACTGGTGCGGCAGGTGGACTCCAGCCTGCTGGACGAGTGGGAGAAACTGACCCGCCCGCAGGCGGACGTCACCGAGGTGCGCCCCGGCCGCACCGACGGGCCGCCACCGGTGACCGCCAACCGGCGCGCGTTCCGGGTGCTGGTCCGCAACGCCATGTTCCGGCGGGTGGAGTTGGCGGCCCGGCAGCGCTGGGAAGAACTGGGAGAACTGGACGGCGAATCCGGGTTCGACGCGGCCGCGTGGGAAGAGGCGTTGGCGCCGTACTTCGAGGAGTACGACGAGATCGGTACCGGCCCCGACGCGCGCGGCCCCGCGCTGCTGCTGATCGACGAACAGCCGGGGGTGTGGCGGGTACGGCAGATCCTGGACGACCCGGCCGGTGACCACGACTGGGGCATCAGCGCCGAAGTGGACCTGGCCGCCAGTGACGCCGCCGGTGAACCGGTACTGACCATCACCGCGGTCAACCAGCTGTGACCGGTGGCCCGGTGGCGGTCGCGCCGACCGTGGCCGGGTGCACCGACGCGAGCGGCACCCCCGCACCGTGGTCGGGGGTGCCGCTCGCGTCGGTGTCCGTGAACGGTGGAGGTGTCACAGGCACCGTCACCGCTTGTTGACAGCCCTACCTCCTCGGTCTGGTGTAGACAAGGGGAAGTCGCGGGATTTTTCGCAACCAGATGGTTGACCGATCGCGCTGATCATGCTGGTCGAGGTGGCCAAGTGGTTGTTGATAAACCCGTGGCCAATTTATGACCATCGGTGATGAGTCTGTGACTCGGCATCGTTTCCCTGGTGGCGTCCACCCCGCGCTACGCGACCGCCGCACCTGGGCCAGGTGTCCACCTCGACTGGAGGAGCTGACGGTGCAGATCCACATCACCCCCCTGGTCGCCGGCGACCACCCCGCCATCACCCAGACCTGGACACTACGTAACACCGCCCGCGCGGTGGACACCCCTGGGTTCATGCCGCTGTGCCGGGAACGGCTCCACGGTGAGCTGACCTATCGCGCCGGAGACGTCCGGCATGAACACCTGGTAGCCAGGGGGGACGACGGGACCGTGGTCGGCCACGCCGGGTTGACCCTCCCGTTGCATGACAACCTGCACATCGGACAACTGGAGTTGACGGTTCACCTGAAGTACCGGCGGCTCGGGATCGGCCACGCGCTCTACCAACACGTCACCGACCGGCTCCGGGAACTGGGGCGACAGCGGGTCATCGGCCGCACCACCGAGCCGCTGGCGTCGGCGGACCCCCCTACCCCGGGGCGGGCCTTCGCCACCGCGGTCGGCGCCGAGCCCGTGCTGGAGGAACACCGCCACCGGTTGGAGCTACCCCCCGCCTCGACGGACGCGTGGGCGATGCTGCGGTCCCAGGTGCAGCAGTCGGCCACCGCCTACCAGGTGGTGACCTGGCGGAACCGGACCCCGGAGCCGCTGCTGGCTGACGCCGCCTACCTGGTGCGGCGGCTGGCCACCGACGCCCCCCACGGGGAACTCGACTGGCGCCCCGGGGAAGTGGATCTCGCGCGGGTGCGGCAAACCGAGGATGGCCTGGCCGCCACCCGCACCCACACTTACCTCGCGGGCGCGGTGCACACCCCCAGCGGCAGGCTGGTCGGGCGGGCCATGCTGGCCCGCCCGCACACCGTACCGGACCAGTGCTCCCAGTGGATCACGATCGTGGCGCCGCCCCACCGTGGCCACCGGCTCGGGCTGCTGCTGAAACTGGCGAACCTGGCCCACATCCGCGCCCACGAACCCCAACTGCGGACTGTGGACACGTGGACCGCGGCCACCAACCACCACATGCGCCGGATCAACCAGCAGTTGGGGTTTCAACCGGTCGACCGCTGGGTGGTGTGGCAGGCTCAGGTGTGAGCGCGGGGTAGGCAGGGCAGGTAACCGTCGACGACCACCACGGGCGTGCCGACCCGGGCGGTCCCGCCGGGGGCGCAAGCCCGAGTGGCCATGACATCCGCCCGCTACCGCCACTGCGGTGGCTGACCGGTGTCGGTCAACTGCCAGCGGCCGTCGTCGGGTAACTGGTCGGTGTAGTAGTAGACGGTCGGGGGCAGCAGCGCCGCCGGATCACCCCCCTCGGTGATCACCTGCGTGGTGAAGGCGTGCCGCGCCGCGGCCTGCAGCTCCCCCGGGTCCAGCCCCCACCGCTGCTGCGCCAACCGGGCGAGATAGGCCAGGGTGTGGTGCCCCAGGAAACTGTCATAGACCAAACTGAACACCTGCCCGGCCGGCACCGCCACGTCCTGGCCGATCACGTTCCGCGGGGGCAGCTCACCACCCAACCCGGCGGCGGTGCGGATACGCGGATCCACATACACCGCGCAGTCCCGGTACACCACCCAGGTGGTGTGCAGGTCCGCTGTCAACCCCAGCAGCGTGTTCTGCCCGTGGGGTTCGATCGCACAGCCGGTACGCAGCAACACCCGCACCCACAACCGCACCACCGGATCGATCAACCGGTCGATCAACCACCGGTGCGGGGGCTCTCCGCTGGCGTCGACCAGCTGCTCCAGCAGACGGGGGTGGGATCGGTAGCGCACATCCCCGCCGTAGAGAGCGAACCACGGCAGCAGGTAGGTGGCGGCCGCGGCCGGTACCGGTGGCCGCGGCCGGGCCTCCCGCAGCAGGAACCCCCACGCCTGGTCCGGGTCGTCGCCGTCGTACACCACCCCGCCGCCGACCTCCGGCAACAGCGGCGCCCCGATCTGCATCAACTGGTCGGACACCCACAACTGCAGCGCGATCACCGGCCGCCGCAGCCGGCGGGTGAACCGGGACAACCGTTTCGGGTAGTGCAGTTTGAGGAAGTGCGGCGGCACCGGTTTCCCGTCGATGGCCAGCACGAACACGGTACGGGCGTTGGCGGACGGCACGACCTCCACCGGTGGGCCTGGCCGGCAGCCGGCCAGGCACTGTTTCACCCCCGGCACGGTCAACGTCTCCGGGTGCACCGGCAACAGGAACGTGTCGCCGTCGCGGTAGAACTGGTGCAGGGTGGAGTCGGTGCGGCTGGTCAGGTAGCTGCCGCGGTCGGGGGTGATCTGGAAGGTCGGCAGGGTGAACCGGTCCTCCCCCCGCTGCGGGTGATAACGGGGGTCGATCTCCAAGTCGTCGGCGTACCGGCTGTAGGTGCGGGTGCCGTCACCGAGATACCGTTCGGCGTACCACCACACCGCCGCGGGGTCGGCCCCGGGGGTCAGCATCATCACCGCGCCGCCCGCACCGCCCGCAGCGCCTGGCGCCGGACCTCCCCCCGGAGCCGGTCCAGGTAGAGCCGACCGTCGAGGTGGTCGTACTCGTGCTGCAGCGCCCGGGCGAGAAAACCGTGCCCGGTGACGTGGATCGGCTGCCCGTACTGGTCAAATCCGTCCACGGTGGCGTACGCGGCCCGGGGGGTGGGGAACGACAGGTCCGGCACCGACAGGCACCCCTCCGGTTCGGTCAGCTCCTCCCCCCAGGTGCGGATGGTGGGGTTGATCACGTGCCCGCGGCGGCCGTCGGCCTGGTACACGAACAGCCGCAGCCCCACCCCGATCTGCGGGGCGGCCACCCCGGCCCGGCCGGGCACCTTCAGCAGCGTGTCCATCAGGTCGGCCACCAGCCGACGCAGCTGCCGGTCAAAATCGGTGACCGGTTCGGCAACGGTGCGCAGTATCGGGTCACCCAGTAACCGGATGGGTCGGATCGTCACGGCGTGACGATACCCGCCTCACGGTGGTGGTGGGGTGTGGCTGGGGCACCGCACACCGTGCCGCCGCTGCACTGCGGCGTCTCCTACCCGCCTACACTGTGCCGGTCCACCCCTCACTGCCTGATAGAGAGGCCTGCGATGGTGTACGGCACCCCGGTCCAGATCCGGTCACACCGGCGTGGCCGGCGTCGCCGGCGCCGGGGATGGTCGCCGCGGAAAGTGGCCACCCTGGTGGCGGTGCTGCTGGTGATCGGGCTGGGCGTCGGATATCAACAGCTGCTGGCCCGGGCCTGCTCCGGCATGGTCACCGCCCGGATAGTGGCCGCCCCCGCGATCGCCAACTCCATGGCGGCGGTGGCCTCCGACTGGGTGGCGCAGGAGCCGGCCACCTCCGACGGCAGCTGCGCCCAGGTGATGGTGGAGTCCCGGGACTCCGCCGAGGTGGCCGCCGCGTTGGCCGACCGCAGCGGGGAGGGGGAGCGGCCGCACGTGTGGGTGCCGGAGGCCAGCGTCTGGGCCCAGCAGGTAGCGGTGCTCGGCGCCGCCGCGGCGGTGCTGCCGGACAGTGGGCCGAGCGTGGCCCGCAGTCCCGTGGTGGTGGCGATGCCGCAGCCGGTGGCGGAGGCGCTGGGGTGGCCCGCGCACCACCGGGCCGACGAGGATTGGGATTCGCTACTGACCAAGATCCGTAAGGACTGGCAAGACCACCGGGACCCGGAATGGGGTCGGTTCCGGTTCGGTATGGCCGACCCCGCCCGGGACACCGCGGGGCTGTTGGCGGTGACCGCGATGGCGGCGGCCGACTCGGACGGGGTGGCGCAGCTGGGGCGGATGCTCGACCACGACCGTTACCACCTGACCACCGGCCAGCTGCTGGACGGGCTGCGGGAGCAGGATCGGAACGATCCGGAAGCGGTGGCCGCGCATGTGTCGGCGTTCCCGGCCCTGGAACGGCACGTCCTGGAATACAACCGGGACAACCCGCAGGTGCCGCTGGTGGCGGTCTATCCCCGCACCGGGTGGGAGGCCGACTACCCGTACCTGATCTTGACCGGGGACTGGGTGGAGCCGACCATCCGGGAGGTGGCGGAGGCGTTCCTCACCCACCTGCATTCCCCCGCGGGGCAGCAGCGGCTGCAGCAGGCGGGGTTGCGGGACCACCAGCAGCGGGCCACCCCCGACCTGGTCGACGGGTATGGGCTGGTGGCCGAGGTGGCCCCCAGCGAGACCGTGTCGGAAGCGGAACCGGTGGCGCGGGCGGTGGACCAGTGGACCGCGGTGACCCGCCCCTCCCACGTCCTGGTGGTGGTGGACGCCTCCGCGTCGATGAACCAGCCGCTGCCGGACGGGCGGACCCGGTGGGAGGCGGCCCACGAGGCGGTGCAGGAGTTGGCGAGCCTGTTCAACGACACCGACCAGGCGGGGCTGTGGGCGTTCGCCGCGGACGAGCACGCCGACTACCGGCCGCTGGTGCCGCTGGGACAGTTGGACGATCCGCTGGAGGATCTGCAGGAGCGGCGGGAGCATCTGCGGCAGGCGATGACGGAGATGACTCCGGCGGAGCACGACACCGACCATGTGGGGCTGCACACCACCCTGCAGGCGGCGTTCGACACCGTGGTGGGGAACTTCGATCCGCAGGCCAGCAACCTGGTGCTGGTGATCACCGATGGGGCGGGGCCGGACTCGCAGTCGGTGGAGGAACTGGTGGACTACCTCCAGGCGGTCACCCCGCCGGAGCAGCGGATCCGGTTGATGACCGTGTCGGTGGGGGACGCGGTCGACCAGGAGTCGCTGCGGCGGATCAGCCAAGCCACCGGTGGCCGCGCCTACCGTTCACCCGACGGCGCCGATCTGACCGCGCTGGTGCGTCGGGCGGTGTTCAGCCCCCACCGCTGACCCTGCCAGCGCCGCCCGCAGCGGGGCGGCTTTGGCGACCGCTTCGGCCACCTCCTCCTGCGGGTCGCTGTCCCAGGTGATGCCGCCGCCGGCCCACACATGCAGCCGCTGCGAGTCGGCCGCGGCGGTGCGGATCGTCACCCCCAGGTCGATCCGGTCCGGCCCGATCCACCCCAACAGGCCCATCGCCGGCCCACGCCCCACCGGCTCCAACGCGGCGATCAACGCCAGCGCGGCCAGTTTCGGCGCCCCGGTCACCGACCCACCGGGGCAGACCGCGGTCAGCACATCCGCCAACCCCACCCCCGCAGCGGGAACCGCCGACACCACCGACTCGGCCTGCCACAGATGGCACCAGCGCCGCACCGCATACAGCTGCTCCACCCGCACCGACCCGGTCTGGGCCACCTGCGCCAGGTCGTTCCGGCACAAGTCCACGATCATCACGTGTTCTGCGCGTTCCTTGGCGGAGGTCACCAACTCCGTCCGGCCTGCCGCGGTGGCGGGGCGGGTGCCTTTGATCGGCCGGGTGACCATCCGCCCCGCCTCGACCGTCAGCAACGTTTCCGGGGAGGCGCACCCGACCGCCCAGCCGGCACCGGTGAGCACGATCGGGTAGCGGGCACCCGGTAACCGGGTCAACCGCCGCAGCGCCGGTAACGGATCACCCTGATAGTCGGCGGCGGCGTGCCCCACCACGTTCAGCTGGTAGACGTCGCCGCGGCTGATCGCCTGCCGCACCTGGGTGATCGCGGCCGCGTGCTGCTGCGGGGTCCAACTGTCCCGCCACCGCCCCAGTTGAAACGCCCCCCGGGCCGGGGGTGGGGAGGGGGTGGGTCGCCACACCACCGCCACCACGTCCGGCACCGCCGGGGCGGGGCTGGCGGCCCCCACCGGGGCGCCGATGAGGTGCGCGGCCGCGGCGGCGGAGATGAACAGTGTGGCCCACCGGTCGGTGCGGGGCCACCGGCTGCGGGCCAGCTCCGCCACCGGCAGCCCGTGGGCGGCCAGGAACTGCTGCACCAGCACCGCGGGGTTGCCGGCTTGCCCCAGCCGCCACTCCCATCGGGCGATCTCCTGGCCGTCCGGCCAACCGTGAGGGCGGTCACAGCCCTGTTCGGGGTCATCTACCGGAACCGGCCACCGATCCCCCATCAGCTGTTCGGCCAATTCTGCTCCGAGGCGGTGTGATCTAGCTTAAATAGCCGTTTCCGGCCTTCATAGGGTGCGCAACTGTTCATGCTGAGTGAACGAACGACCCCGCAGAGTGTGGGGCCGAATCCGATAACCCCCAATCCGGAGAAGATAATGTCCTGCCACCACCAGCCTCCCTGCCCCAGGGCGGACGCGGTCGACCGGGACGCCGCCCACGTGGTCGCCTTCTACCCGGAACAGGGCTGGAGCCGGCTGTGCAACGGGGTGATCGTGTTCGACGACACCGGCGAACTGCTGCCGGACGGCCGCACCATCGCTCCCGACCGTGGCCCGGCCGGACCGGTCCGGCGCATGTCCACCTCCCCCGCGGCTGCCTGACTTTCCTCCCGGACCCCCGGTCCGGTTCCCCTGCCCGTCCGCTGGCGGCTGACCCGGGGGGCCAGTCAGCCGCCAGCGGACGGCTTCTTTCACGCAGACGACCTACTCAGCCGGCTCCGCGAACGCCTCCGGGGCAGGGCAGGTGCACGCCAGGTTCCGGTCCCCGTAGGCCCCGTCGATCCGCCGCACCGGCGGCCAGTACTTCGTGCGCCGATCCACCCCCGCCGGGTACGCCGCCACCGACCGCGGATACGGGTGCGGCCACTCGTCCGCCGACACCATCGCCGCGGTGTGCGGCGCCTGCCGCAACGGGTTGTCGTCGGCCGGCCACACCCCCGCCGCCACCTGGTCGATCTCCGCCCGAATGGCGATCATCGCCTCGCAGAACCGGTCCAGCTCGGCCAGGTCCTCACTCTCGGTCGGCTCCACCATCAACGTCCCCGCCACCGGGAACGACATGGTCGGGGCGTGGAACCCGTAGTCGATCAGCCGCTTGGCGACGTCCTCCACCGTCACCCCGCTGGCCTTGGTCAGCGGCCGCAGATCCAGGATGCACTCGTGCGCCACCAGCCCCTTGTTGCCGCTGTACAGCACCGGGTAGTACGGCCGCAACCGGGCCGCCACATAGTTGGCCGCCAACACCGCCGCCCCGGTCGCCTGCCGCAGCCCGTCCGGGCCCATGATCCGCAGATACATCCACGAGATCGCCAGGATCCCCGCCGAACCGTACGGGGCGGCCGACACCGGCCCCACCGGCGACTCCGGCGCCAACGGATGCCCCGGCAGGTACGGCGCCAGGTGCGCCCGCACCGCCACCGGCCCCACCCCCGGCCCACCGCCGCCGTGGGGGATGCAGAACGTCTTGTGCAGGTTCAGGTGCGACACATCCGCCCCGAACCGGCCCGGCTTGGCGTACCCCACCAGCGCGTTCAGGTTCGCCCCGTCCACATACACCTGGCCGCCGGCGTCATGCACCTTCGCGCACAGCTCCGCGATCCCGGTCTCATACACCCCGTGGGTGGACGGGTACGTCACCATGATCGCCGCTAGCCGGTCCGCATGCTGTTCGATCTTGCGGTCGAGGTCCACCAGATCGACGTTGCCGTCGTCGTCGCAGGCCACCACCACCACCCGCATGCCCGCCATCACCGCGCTGGCGGCGTTGGTGCCGTGCGCGCTGGCCGGGATCAGGCACACGTCCCGCTGCGGCTGACCCTGGTCCCGGTGCCAGGCCCGGATCGCCAACAACCCCGCCAACTCGCCCTGCGAACCGGCGTTCGGCTGCACACTCACCGCGTCATACCCGGTGATCTCCGCCAGCCACTGCTCCAACTGGGAGATCATCTCCCGGTAGCCGGTGACCTGCTCCGCCGGCGCGAACGGGTGCAGGTGCGCGAACTCCGGCCAACTGATCGGCTCCAGTTCACTGGTCGCGTTCAGCTTCATGGTGCACGACCCCAGCGGGATCATGCCCCGGTCCAGCGCATAGTCGTCGTCGGCCAACCGGCGCAGATACCGCAGCATCGCGGTCTCACTGCGGTGGGAGTGGAACACCGGGTGAGTCAGGAACTCGCTGGTGCGCCGCAGCGGCTCCGGCAACGCCTCCGGCACCTCCCCAGTCGGTGCGGCCGCCCCGAAGGCCGCCCACACCACCTGCAGGTGCTCCTCGGTGGTGGTTTCGTCGCAGGCGATCCCCACCCGGTCGGCGTCGACCCGCCGCAGGTTCACCCCCCGGGCCGCCGCCGCGGCCACCACCTGGTCCGCTCTGCCCGGCACCACCGCGAGGACCGTGTCGAAGAACTGCGCGTGCGCCACCTCGATCCCGGCCTGCCGCAACCCGGCCGCCAACCGGGTCGCCGACCGGTGCACCCGGGTGGCGATCCGCCGCAGCCCGTCCGGGCCGTGGTAGACGGCGTACATGGCGGCCATCACCGCCAACAGCACCTGCGCGGTGCAGATGTTGCTGGTGGCCTTCTCCCGCCGAATGTGCTGCTCCCGGGTCTGCAGCGCCAACCGGTACGCCGGGGCCCCGTCCGCGTCCCGCGACACCCCCACCAGCCGGCCCGGCAGCATCCGGGTCAGCTCCTTCCGCACCGCCAGGTAGCCGGCGTGGGGGCCACCGAACCCCATCGGCACCCCAAACCGCTGGGTGGTGCCGGCGGCGATGTCCGCCCCGATCTCCCCCGGCGGCCGCAGCAGCGTCAACGCCAACAGATCCGCCGCCACCGTCACCAGCGCCCCCCGCTGGTGCGCCGCCTCCACCAGTGGGGCGTGGTCCCGGATCGCCCCACTGGCCCCCGGGTACTGCAGGTGCAGCCCGAAGAACGCCTCCGGCAACGGCTCCCGGCCCAGATCCTGCACCCGCACCTGGATCCCCAACGGCTCCGCCCGGGTCCGCAGCACCGCCACCGTCTGCGGCAAGGTGTCCGCGTCCACCACGTACACCGGCGAATCCACCTTGCTGGCGCGGCGCGCCAGCGCCATCGCCTCCGCCGCCGCCGTGGCCTCATCCAGCAGGGACGCGTTCGCCACCGGCAGCCCGGTCAGGTCGGCCACCATCGTCTGGAAGTTCAGCAACGCCTCCAGCCGACCCTGGCTGATCTCCGCCTGGTACGGGGTGTAGGCGGTGTACCACGCCGGGTTCTCCAACACGTTCCGGCGGATCACCGCCGGGGTGTGGGTGCCGTAGTAGCCCAACCCGATCATCGACACCGCCACCGTGTTCTGCTGCGCCAACGCGCGCAACTCAGCGGTGGCCTCCGCTTCACTGACCGCCTCCGGCAACGCCAATCGACCCTGCCAGCGGATCGACTCCGGGATAGCGGCGTCCATCAGCTCCTCCACGGAGCTGTAGCCCACCGTGGTGAGCATCTGCCGCTGCTGTTCGGAATCGGGGCCGATGTGGCGCTCAGCGAACGCTGCAGTCATGGGCACTCCCGGCTTGGGTAGGGTTTCCGGTCCACCCTCCCCTTCTGTCGCCGCCGGCGGCGGCTTCAGAGGTGCCTACCCGACGTGGTCCTGGTGCCTGAGAGGTTCCGGGGAGGATTTGCCCCTTCGGCGCCGCCTGGCTCACACGCCAGCGGGCTCTCCCACGCGGGCACTACCGGCTTCACCCGCTACCGTACCAGCGCAGCCTGACCGGCGGTGACCCTGCCCACTGTCGACGAGATCAACTAGCCCGCCGGCGGGCCCGCCGGGCCGCCAGCTCGTCCCCGGCCGCCACCACCGCCGTGGCCGGCGTCGCCGACGGTGCCGCCTCATCCACCTCCGCCGGCTCCCGACGGTCTGCCCGCAGATGGGACAACGTGCCCTTGATCTCCCGGAACGCTCCCGAGATCGCGATCCCGAACACTCCCTGGCCACCCTGGAGCAGATCCACCACCTCTTCGGCCGACCGGCACTCGTACACGGTCGTCCCGTCCGAGATCAAGGTGATCCCGGCCAGGTCCTCCACCCCGTGGGCGCGCAGGGTCTCGATCGCTTTCCGGATGTTCTGCAGCGACACTCCGGCTTCCAGCAGCGACTTGACCACCCGCAGCACCACCAGGTCCCGGAACGAGTACAGCCGCTGGCTGCCCGACCCGCTGGCCGGCCGAATACTCGGCTCCACCAGCCCGGTCCGGGCCCAGTAATCCAACTGCCGATAGGTGATGCCGGCGGCGTGCATCGCGGTCACCCCCCGGTAGCCCACCGTCTCCGGCGGCGGGGGATCCTCCGCCTCCCGTGGCTCCGGCATCCTCGACCTCCCCGCGGTGCGAACGGACTGGGCGACCCGCTCAGCTTAACGGCGCCCACACCCATCACCCGGTACGAAACGCCGTCACATCACCCTGTCCGGGGGCCCCAGCCCCGCTCAGCCGGCGAAATCCTCCGGCCGCACCTGGTCGAGGAACTCCCGGAACTTCTCGACCTCGTCCTCCTGCTCGTCCGGGATGATGATTCCGGCCTCGTCGAGCACTTCCTCCGCGCACCGGATGGTCGCCCCCACCCGCAACGCCAACGCGATCGAGTCACTGGGCCGCGCCGACACCCGCACCCCGTCCCCGATCACCAAGTCGGCGAAGTACACGCTCTCCTTCAGCTCAACGATCTCCACCGCGCGCAGCGGGGCGTTCAGCGCCGCCAACACATCCCGCAACAGATCGTGGGTCAACGGGCGGGCCGGCTTCACACCCTGCTGCTCGTAGGCGATCGCGGTCGCCTCCACCGCCCCGATCCAGATGGGTAGATAACGCTCCCCGTCGACCTCGCGCAACAGCACGATCGGCTGGTGTGTGGGCAGCTCCACCCGGACCCCCACCACGGTTAGCTCGCGCACGCCTACCTCCGACCGGCTCTCGTCTCCACGCGCGACAACCCTCCCCTAGAACGGTACACGGCCCACCGACAGGCCGACCGCCCCTCGGCTAGGCTGCGCCCGGACGCGGACCAGCGACGAACACCAGGCGAAACTTACCGATCTGCACCTCATCACCGTTGTTGAGGGTGGCCGCCTCCACCCGCTCCCGGTTGACATAGGTGCCGTTGAGACTGCCGACGTCCCGCACCGTGAACGTCCCCCCGTCCCGATGGAACTCCGCGTGCCGCCGCGACACCGTCACATCGTCGAGGAAAATGTCACTGTCCGGGTGCCGACCACTCGTGGTCACATCGTGATCCAGCAGGAACCGCGCCCCGGCGTTCGGTCCTCGCCGCACCACCAGCAACGCCATTCCCGGCGGCAACGACCCCGCCATCCGGCTCGGGGCGATATCGGTGTCCGGCCCCTCAAGCACCTCGTCTAAAGAAGCCATGTTCATGGTCGAGGTGACGTCGAGCGGGGCGAACTCGTCGTCTGGGCGCGTCATCGGACCACCTCACGCGGCAGGTAGAAGGAGCAGGGCATCACAGTTACGGTAACCGATCGGTAACCTTAAGCATCCGTCAGCTTACGGTAGCCGGTCGCGTCTAGCAGCCCCTCAACGGCTGAGGCGTCCTCCGGCTCCAGTTCAAACAACCAGCCCCGACCGTAGGGATCAGAGTTGATCAGTTCGGGGGAGTCCACCGCCTCCTGGTTGACCGCGGTCACCGACCCCGTCAAAGGCGAGTAGATCTCCGACACGCTCTTGGTCGACTCCACCTCACCGACCACGTCACCCGCGGTCACCTGCGCCCCCACCTCCGGAAGCTGCAGGAACACGATGTCACCCAAGGCGTCCTGGGCGTAATGGGTGATCCCTACCCGCACCCGACCCTCCTCGGCCGGCGCCACCCACTCATGCTCGGCCGTGTAACGCAGCTCCTCGGGAACCATCTACCACCTCTCGTCGCCTAGGTCAGGAATCCGGTCGGGCGTACTCCAGGCTGGGCGGCGGCACCACCGCCGACACCTCCACCCCTTCTGGCGCCTCCTGTACGGTCACCGTACCGCCGTCCCGTTCCACCGACTCCACCACCCCGCCCGGGATTTCCAGCGCCGGTGCCAACGTGGCCGGATCCCCCACCACCGTCAGCGTGTACGGAGCGGTCAGCAGCGTACCGTCCACCACCAGCCCACCGCCCTGCGCATCCAAGAAGTACGTGCTGGCTACCACCCGCACCACTTGGCCGCCCGAGCCGGCGATCTGCATCGCCTCCGCCCCCGCGCTCCGCAGCTCCTGCACCGCATCCAGCACCCGGGCCGCGGTCACCGCCTCCCCGCCGCGCATCCGCACCACCAACCCCGGCCCGGTCACCGGCAGCGTGCCCGCCAGCACCCCGATCTCATCCGCCCGCCGCTGCGCCTCCGCCAACGCCTCCTGCTGGCTTCGCCCCGCCGTACTCAACCGCCGATGGGTCTCCTGCAGCTCGGCCAGGTCCTCCCGCAGCCGCTCCTCATACGCGTCCAGATTCGCCAAAATCCGGACCAAGTCCTCCTGGCTCTGCGCGGTCACGGTCGGGTCGTCCGCCACATGCCGGACCTGCACCGTGAACGTGAAACCCAACAGCCCCAACAACAGCGCCACCATCACCTGCAGAGGCAGCTTCCCCACCCGGCTGGCAGGCGCCGCGGGCGTGACCGGCTCCCCGCTGCCCTGCGCCGCGGCGTCGACCTCGGCCGCATCCGCCGCCGCGTCCCCGGCGGCCTCCGCCGCAGAGTCATCCGCTGCGCCCGCGTCCGCCTCCTCAGCCGCGTCCTTGGCCGCCGCCGCCTCCTCCGGCGGCTGCTCCGGCTGCTGCGGTGTCCCTTCACTCATCGCCCCACCTACGCCCGGAACACGTGCCGGCGGATCGCCGCCACATTGCCGAAGATCCGCACCCCGAACACGACCACCACCCCGATCGACAGCAGGCTACCCACCCCCAACTGGTCGCCCAAGAACACGATCAGCGCCGCCACCAACACATTGGAGATGAACGAGATCACAAACTGCTTGTCGTCGAAGATCCCGTCCAGCTTCGCCCGAATGCCCCCGAACACCGCGTCCAGCGCCGCCACCACCGCGATCGGCAGATACGGCAACAGCCAAATCGGCACACTCGGGTCGAGCAGCACCCCCAGCACCACCCCGGCCACCAACGCCAGGGCCGCAAGGATCCAGGTCATGGGCAGACTCCAATCCACTGTCAATCGGGGACCGGCGTGGCATGGTACAGCTGCGGTGCGGCCGCCGCCGGCAACGTCAAATCGTCCTCGGCCCGCACCTGGTACTGGATGCCGTACTCATCCACCAACAACCGCATCAACGCCGCCGCGGCCGACGCCTCGAACTCCTCCGCCAACCCCTTAGGACCGATCGCCGCCACCTCGTACGGCGAACTCATCGGCTGCCGATCCACCAAAATCGCCCCACTGGCGCTCCGGATAGTGGACACGGCCGTCAACCGCCGCCCGTTGACCGCCACCGCCTCCGCACCCGCCGCCCACAACGCGTTCACAATCTGCTGCAAATCCCGGTCAATGATCCGGGCCTGCGGATCCACCACCTGCTCCCCGGTGACCGGATCCAACTGCGGCGGACCATCCGCCACCCGGACCACCACCCCGTCCCCGGTCACCCGCGCCAACCCCGTCGCCGCCTCCAACGCCCGCAGCTGCCGCACCGCCGCCGGATCCCCCAACTGGGCATCCCGCAACCGCGCCACCTGCTCCCGCAGCTCATCCGCCCGCGCCTGCAACGACTCCGTCTCCGCCTGCCGCTGCCGAATCTGCTGCTGCAGATCTGCCCGGACCTGACTCCGGGTCGGCTCCTCCGCCACCACCTGCTGGTAGGCCATCGCCACCACCAGCCCCACCACCAGCAGCGTCGCCAACATCGCCAACCGGGCTCCGCGCCACCCCGGCGGACGCGTCTCCCCCCGCGCCCGCCGCGCCTCTGCCGCCGCCGCATACCCCGGGTCCAACGGGTCCCGGAACAACTCATCCAGAAAATCCGGCGGTAACGGTCGATACGGATTCCGCGGATCGGTCACCGGTCAGTACGCCCCCTGCGCAGTAGCTCCACCATCTGCGTCAGATACAGCACCCCGGCAACCCAGTACAACCCCAACCCCCACCAGGCCAGAGCCCACCCCACCGGCTCCGCCCACCCCTCGGTCCCCGGCACCGCGACCGCCAACAGCAGAACCGGAAATGCCGTCAACAACAGGAAGGTGGCTGTCTTACCGAGATAATGCACCGGCAACGGACCATATCCGGCCCGCCGTAGCAGCGCCAACCCCCCGGCCATCACCAATTCCCGCGCCACCAACGCCACCGCAAACGGCCACGGCACAATCCGCGCCACGGTGAACGCCACCAACGTGGCCAGGATGTACAACCGGTCCGCCGCCGGATCCAACAACTCCCCGAACCGACTGACCTGCCCCAACCGGCGCGCCAACCAACCATCCAGCCAGTCGGTCGAGCCCCCCAGCACCAACACCGCCAGCGCCGCCAGCTCCTGCTCCGCCACCAGCAGCAAATACAAAAACAGCGGCACACCCAGCAACCGTGCCAGACTAATCACATTGGGGACGGTCAGGATCTGCCGGTAAGTCCGTTCGACAGCGGACACCCAGGCCTCCCCTCCGCCGTGCCGCACCGAGCCCCCCGGCCCCACCGACAACGGCCACCGGCCCCTGCAATATAACCGGCACCAGCAGACGCCCACGCGTCACGGGGACCCAGGCGATCTCACCCTCCCCGACGCCGCACCCGCCGGCGGAACCACCCCATCGCCACCAC
>Ga0079224_100006393_pt1 | contig 15611 bp, 9 predicted proteins | sample Stecom2015_FD_80414 | JGI IMG/M metagenome (GOLD analysis project Ga0079224, IMG submission 80414) | Agricultural soil microbial communities from Utah to study Nitrogen management - Steer compost 2015 | ecosystem: Environmental > Terrestrial > Soil > Agricultural land | place: USA: Utah...
GGGCCGTGCCGGCGGCGCCTCGACATCGAACGACTGCCGATCGTCACCTCCACTGCCCGCGCGCCGGCGATGACCCCCGAGGAGCTCTCCTGGTTCGTCGACGACACGGTCACGCGCGCGCTGCAGAGTATCCAGGGCGTCTCGAAGGTGGAGCGTGTCGGCGGCGACGAACGCGAGATCCGTGTGGCGCTTGACCCGGACCGCCTGCTGGCGCTCGGCATCACGGCCGGAGATGTCAATCGGCAGCTCCGTGCGACCCACGTCGACGTCGCCGGCGGCCGCGGCGAGATCGGCGGACGCGAGCAGGCCATTCGCACGCTGGCCGGCAAGCAGAGCGTGGCCGATCTGGCCAAGACGATGATCGCCCTGCCCGGCGGGCGCGCCGTCCGCCTCGACGCACTGGGCACTGTCTCCGACTCGGTGGAAGAGCCGCGCACCTACGCGGAGCTCGACGGCGAGCCCGTCGTTGCCTTCGCAATTTCCCGCAGCAAGGGCGCGAGCGACGTGAGCGTCGCTGAAGCGGTGGCAGAGAAGATCGAGGAGCTGGAACGCGCCCATCCGGGGGTCGAGCTGAAGCAGATCGATTCGACGGTCGAGTATACGATCGGCGTTTACGACTCGACGCTGAAGACGCTGCTCGAAGGTGCGGTGCTCGCAATCCTCGTGGTGCTTGTCTTCCTTCGCGATCTGCGCGCGACCGCGATCGCCGCGATCGCCTTGCCGCTGTCCGTGTTCCCGACGTTCTTTGCGATCGAGGCGATCGGGTTCTCGCTGAACATGGTCAGCCTGCTCGCGATTACGATCGTGACGGGCATTCTGGTCGACGATGCCATCGTCGAGATCGAGAACATCGTCCGACACATGCGCATGGGCAAGTCGGCCTACAGGGCCGCGCTCGATGCGGCAGACGAGATCGGGCTCGCCGTCATCGCGATCACCACGACGATCATCGCCGTTTTCGCGCCTGTCAGCTTCATGGGCGGCATCGCTGGGCAGTACTTCAAGCAGTTCGGCCTGACGGTTGCGTTCGCGGTGTTCTTTTCGCTGCTTGTAGCGCGACTGATCACGCCGCTCCTTGCCGCGTACTTCATGCGCGCGAGCGCGGGCCACTCGAATCGGGAAGGCCCATTGCTCCGGGCCTACACGCGGCTCCTCGCCTGGTCCGTGCGTCACCGGTTCCTGACGGTCGCGCTGGGCCTGCTCATTTTCACGGCCTCCATTGTGAGCATGCAGCTTCTGCCGTCTGCCTTCCTGCCGCAAGAGGACAACGCGCGGATCATGCTGGCGGTCGAGCTGCCTCCCGGCTCGAAGCTGAGCGATACGCAACGGCTGACACGCCAGCTTACGGAGCGCATCCAGAGCCAGCCCGAGGTGACCAGCGTGTTCGTCAACGGTGGCCAGATCCTCGGATCCGGGAGCGAGGTGCGCAAGGCGACGCTCATCATCAGGCTCGTTCCAAAAGACCAGCGCAAGCGGACGCAGGAGGAGGTAAAGAACGCGATCGCACGCGATCTCGAGCGCGTTCCGGACATCCGCTACTGGTTCCTGATCGACAACGGACAGCGCAGCTTCCAAATGGTCGTCACCGGGCAGGACGGCGAGGCGGTCAACAAGGCGGCTGCAGACATCACCAGTCAGATGAAGCGCCTGCCGATGCTGGCGCTGCCGGTTTCGACGGCTGAGCTCGACCGGCCGGAGCTGCGCGTCATTCCGGACAGCGAGCTTGCGAGCATGATGGGCGTCACGACCGAGGCGATCGCGGAGGCCGTCCGCATCGCCACCATCGGCGACGTCGGGCCCGCGCTTGCGAAATTCACCTTGGGCGACCGGCAGATCCCGATCCGCGTGCAACTCGAGGAGGACGCGCGCGCCAACCGGCAGCTCATCGAGTCTCTCCGCGTGGCGACCGCATCCGGCGGAGCCGTACCGCTCTCGTCCGTGGCCCGGTTCGAAATCGGCCAGGGTCCCACTTCGATCGACCGCTACGACCGTGCCCGCCGCGTGACGCTCGGCGCTGATCTCGTCGGCGACACGCCGCTCGGCGAAGCCGTCGCCGCGGTCACGAACCTGCCGGCGGCCCGCAATCTGCCCGAAGGGGTCGAGCTGAAACAGTTCGGCGATTCAGAGGTGATGGGCGAAGTGTTCGCCAGCTTCGGGCAGGCAATGGCGGCCGGCATCATGATGGTCTACGCGGTGCTGGTGCTGCTCTTCGGCCGTTTCCTGCAGCCGGTGACCATCCTGTTCTCGCTCCCGCTGTCGGTCGGCGGAGCCATCCTGGCGCTGCTGCTCACCCTGAAGCCCATCAGTCTGCCGGTGGTGATCGGCATTCTGATGCTCATGGGCATCGTCACGAAGAACGCGATCATGCTGGTGGATTTCGCGCTCGAGTCCATGCAGCGTGGTGTTCCGCGCCGGGATGCCATCCTGGATGCCGGACGCAAGCGCGCACGCCCGATCATCATGACGACGATCGCGATGTGCGGCGGCATGTTGCCCAGCGCCCTGGCGCTCGACTCCGGCGGCGAGTTCCGCTCACCGATGGCGATCGCCGTCATCGGCGGCCTGATCTCGTCGACGCTGCTCTCCCTCGTCTTCGTACCGGCGGTCTTCGTGCTGATGGATGAGATCGGCGAGGCGGCTTGGCGTTTGTTCAGCCGCTTCATCGGAGCTGCGGACGAGACTGAGCAGGATGGCGACACCCAGCCTGGTGTCGTGCAAGCCGACGATCGGTTGGACTCGGCTCAGCCCGCTTTGCCGCTGAATTTACCGAGGCCGGCAGCAGCCGAATAGGCGCATTCCGCCCGCGAGGAGGCTGCTCGACCTACTTCGGCAACGGACGGCGCGCTTCGTGCCCTAAGAGGCCTGCCCTCGCGAAACGAAAACCGTCGGTTCGACGTTCGTTCTTTCGAGCTGCACACACGAGCGAGGCTACTCGGTCAAGTGCGAAAGGAAATACCATGAAAGTCCTGATCGTTGCGCCGATTGCCGGCGCATTGGCGCTCGTCACGGCACCGAGCGGCGGGAAAGCAGTGTCGTCGCTGCCGCAAGTCGACAGCGGCAGCGCCATCCATCTCGTCCAGCGCGGGGGGGGCCGTGGCGGGGGTGGATTTGGAGGCGGATTTGGAGGGGGTGGTGGTGGGCTCGGCGGTGGCGGACGCGGCATCGGCGGAGGAGGCTTCGGTGGGGGAGGTCCGAGCTTCGGCGGGGGAGGCCCCCGCTTTGGCGGAGGGGGTCCGAGCTTCGGTGGAGGTCGTGGCGGCGGCGGGTTCCCTGGCCGCCCTGGCCTGCGGGGCGGCTTCCCAGGAGGGGGTGGTGGTCCCTCAATGGGCCGCAGCCCCGGTTTCCAGAGCGGGCCGATCGGCCGGGGACCAGGAGCGGGCCGGAGCTTCGAGCGCGGTCCTGGCCGGGGATTCGGCGGTGCGCCGATCCAGCGCGAGTTTCGCGGCAGAGCGGAACGTGGCCCGTCACCTCGCGTTGGTCGCAGGGAGTTCCGGAGAGGCGACCGGCGATTTGCCCGGCGCGGACACTGGCGTCCCGGCTATTTCTGGGGCGGAGTCTGGATCGGCCCTGGCCTTTACTACGCCAATTGCGAATGGCTGAGGCGGCGGGCGTACCTCACCGGCTCTCGCTACTGGTGGCGTCGCTATAATGAGTGCGTCGCCATCAACTATTCCTGACGCCGACCTCGTACTAGGCTCAGGTCGAACAGGCACGATGCAGCCGGCGCGACATCGTCCGGCTGCAGGCATGACCAGGCGCGGAGGTACAGGACGATGGCTGCCGACCAATCCGCAAGCCAGCCGACGCAGGAAGAGCGGATTCAGCGTGCGAAGGAGCGCGTTTCCGAGATCAAGGGCTTCTATATTCATTTCGCGATCTTCGTCGTGGTGCTTTCTGTGCTCTTTATCGTCGATGCCACGACGAGCGGTGGCTGGTGGGTGCAATGGGTGTTCCTGGGCTGGGGTATCGGCGTCCTCGCCCATGCGGCTGCCATCTTCGGCAGCACACCGAATTTCGTCAGAAGGTGGGAAGAGCGCAAGGTCCGCCAGTACTTGGATGAGAGCTGAGGCTTAGTTCAATTCCAAGTAGCGACACAAGCCGACCAACTACATTCGGACGCATCAATGGCAATGTCCGATAACGGACATAAGCCTTTGATCCTACTCCGCCAACTCCGTTGAGGGACGATCGGCAAGCTTTGATTTCACGCCAGTGCCTCGTCTGCTATAATATGGCCCAATTCAGACCTCTCTTATGCCTGAAGGCAGCACCTAAACATTCAGACGGGAGACGTGTCCGTGCGTGGCTTGCTAGTGTGGGTTGCGGGAGCGATCAGTTTAGCGCCCCTCGTTGCCGGAAATGCCTGGGCGCAAACGCCGCAACCGTTTGATGTTGCGCAAGCGCGCACGGTGCCGACAGCTGCGGCATCAGGTGAGGCTGCGATAGTGGCCCGCACCAATGCCTGGACGGTCTCCATTGCAAGCGGCCTGCTCGAAGGGACCTTCTCCCGTTTTGCCGCCGAGCTCGCAAAGGCATTGGACGACGGCGACAATCTCCGTGTGCTCCCGATAATCACATACGGTGCCGCGGAGAACCTGAGCGATCTGCTCTACCTCAAGGGCATCGACATGGCGATCACGCATGCCGATGTCTTCGACGAGTTCAAGCGGAACAGAAGGGCCGCCAATCTCGAGCAGCGCATCAATTACATCTCGCAGATGTACGTCGGCGAGCTGCATGTGTTCGCGCGCCACGACATAAAGTCACTCAAGGATCTCGAGGGAAAAAAGGTCGGCTTCCATACGAGGGGCGCAGGCCCGACGGTGACGGGCCCCATTCTGTTCTCGCGGCTTGGAATCAAGGTCGAGCCTGTCTTCATCAACAACGCAATCGCAATCGAGAAGATGAAGACAGGCGAGATTGCCGCGATTTTGCATACCGTGGGCAAGCCGAACAACCTGTTCGCGAACCTGACGTCCGATGTCGGGCACTTCCTGCCGGTCGAGTACGGAGAAAAATTCGCCGATTATTACGTGCCCTCGACCTTGGGATACGAAGACTACCCCAATCTGTTCGAGCCGGGTGAGAAGATCGATACGATCGGCATTCCCGTCGTCCTCGCGGTCTACAACTGGCCCGAGGGGCACGACCGGCATCGCCGCGTCGAACGCTTCATCGAGCGCTATTTCACGCATTTCGACACGCTGAGGAAACCGCCGTACCATCCGAAATGGAAAGAGATCAATCTGGCAGCCAACGTGCCGGGCTGGAACCGCTATTTCGTTGCGCAAAGGCTGCTCGATCAGATGCAGCCGGCGACTGCCGCAGCAGGCATCGATCCGGACCTTGCCCGGTCCCAAGCCGCGCGCGTCGCACCAAATGATCGCGCCGAGCAGGAGCGTCTATTCCAGGAGTTTCTCGCGTGGAGCAGGCAAAGGGCCAGGCGACAAGCCCGGCAATAAGGCCGCCGCTACAGAACAAGAATAAGCGCGGTTGAGGAGGTAAAACGGCCAACTCGGCGGGAGGGAACCGATGGCGTCACTGGGGAATGCGCCGAAGGACCAACGGACGACTGGCACTGGGCTGAAGCAGTTCGTTCTGGCAATGACAATGATCGGACTGTTGGGTCTTCCGGCGGTCAGAGCTCCCGTCGATGCGCAGACGAAGCCGATCATCAACGTCGCCTCGGTGGTCCTTGCGGAGCCCGCCATCGAGACGCCTTTCCCAATTCAGATCGGCCCGGCCGAGGCCATTCCGAAGCAGACTTTCCTGAGAATCCGCGGCCTGCCGAGCACGGCCACGCTATCCGAGGGTCACGCCATAGCCGCCGGGGCCTGGGCCATTCCGCTGAGTGGCCTGCCGCGGCTGAAAATCGCAACGCCAGCTGGTGCATCTGGCAAGGCTGACATCACGATTTCTCTCGTCGCAATCGACGGCCGTATCCTGAGCGAGGTGAAAGCGACCCTGCTGATTGCGCCGGCTTCCGCGATCACGCCGGCGGCGAGCCAGGCGGCGGGCGGTCAAGCGGGGGCCAATGTTGCCGCGCTCAGCCCGGCGGGAGATGCCCTCGGATCGGTACCCGCGCGGCTTCCTCTGCAGCCACCCGTTCCGCCACCGCCTGACATCCCCGCCGAGGACCGGGAGCAGGCTCTCATTTACATGGATCGGGGCGACGAAAGCCTGGCCAACGGTAATGTGACAGTCGCACGCCTCTTCTACGAGAAGGCTGCCGAGCTCAATTGGGGCCCCGCCGCTTTGGCGCTCGCGGCCACCTATGATCCGGAAGAGCTTGCGAACTGGAACGTCCTGGGCGGCGTCGAGCCCGATCCTGAAGAAGCGCGCAAGTGGTACGAGCGCGCCCGTGAGCTCGGCACTGCCGAAGCCGTCGAGCGATTGCAGCGCTTGGGCGCGCGCTGAACCCCGGACCTGATCATTACCGATGTAAATGGAAGCACTAGGCCAAGCTTGCGTCCTCTCTCCCTCTCGCGGTGGGGAGAGGGGTTCTGCCAGTGGCAGCTGTCACAACCCCTCACCCGGCCCTGCTGCTGCCGTGCTCACCCAAATTCGGAAAAAGCTATAAGCGTGAGATAAGGCAAGACTGCCGTCCCCGCTCTTCTTCCGAGCCCGGGTCAAGGCTTGCACGGCTGGCGCGACGGCCAACGCCGCCTCCCCTCCGGGAAGGAAGATTTCGGCCGCGGCGGTGTGCTTCAGCCTAAATCGAAAAATCTCCAGAAATTTCGAAGCTTCACTCAACTCGCCTCGCTGGACGCCGTGCGCGCCTGCGACCGCCGCAGGAGCCGGCCGAGGAAGGGAAGCAGAAGTGTGATGATCACGGCGGCCATGATGCTGCCCGAAATGGGCCGGGTGAAGAAGACCGTCCAGTCGTTGCCGAAGCTGATCATCGTGTTCATGAACGCCTCCTCGGCAATCGGCCCAAGGATCACGCCGAGCACCATCGGTGCAATCGGGAAGCGAAATCGCTCGAGCAGGTAGCCGATCACTCCGAACGCGAGCATCAGCCAGAGATCCGTCAGGTTGTTGCGGATCGACATGGCGCCGATGAAGCACAGCAGCATGACGAAGGCCGAAACGATCGCCTCCGGAAAATCGAGAACCTTCACGAGCATGCGGATGAAATAGAACCCGAGCACGCACATCAGCGCGATGCCGAGAAAGACCGAGGCGAAAATCGTGTAGACCATCCCCGAAGACGTAAGCAGGATCTGCGGCCCCGGCTGCACCCCCTGTAGCATGAACGCGCCGAGCATGACGGCCGTCGCGCCGCTGCCCGGGATGCCGAGCGCCAGCAGCGGCACGAGCGCGCCGCCCACCGACGCCGTCGAGGCGGCCTGCGGCGCAACGATGCCTTCGGGGATGCCAGTGCCCATTTCCTTCCGCCGCTTCCCGTATTGTGCCTCGACCCCGTAGGAAACGAAGGAGGCGATGGTCGCTCCAGCTCCGGGCACCACGCCGATGATGTTCCCGAGAAGACTTGAGCGCAGGAACATCCAGCGCAACGCGAAGAGCTCGCGGAGCGAAGGGAGCCTTGTCGAGGTTTCGGAAATCTGCTCGACGGGCTTGGTGGCAAACCCCTGCTCCAGCCGGCTGAAGACCTCACCGACGCCGTAGGCGCCGACCATGACGACGAGGAACTCGATGCCGTCCGCCAGGATCGGCGAGCCGAAGGTGAAGCGGTAGCTGCCGTAAATGACGTCCGTTCCGACGCTCGCGATCAGCAGCCCGATGCCGAGCGATAGGAACGCATTCGGCAGCGCCCCGCGGCCGAGCGCGATGACGCTCGCCAGCCCGAACAGGACGATGGCGAAATACTCTGGCGTCGAGAACTTGAGAGCAAACGTCGCTACCGGCTGCGTCAGGAGCACCATCACGATCGCCGAGACGAAGCCGCCACCAAGCGCCGCCATCAGTGTCCAGCCGAGGGCATCGGCCGCGCGGCCCTTTTGCGCCATGGGATAGCCGTCCCACAGCATGGGAACATCGAGCGGCTCACCGGGAATGCGGAAAAGAATGGCCGTGAAGGCGCCGCCGTAGGTGCCGGACACGTACATGGCCGTCAGCAGCACGATGGCTGCCGTGATGTCCATTTGGTACGTGAACGGCAGCACAAGAATAACGCCCATCACGAGCGTCAGCCCCGGCAGCACCCCCACCAGCAGGCCGACGACAATGCCGACCACCAGCATCAGCAGGTTGGCGGGGCTCATGCAGTTGATGAAACCGGCACCGAGCTGAGTGAAAATTTCGAGCATTCGCGTATCCTCAGGCGCCGTTTGATTTGCCAACGAAGAAAATTGCGTGTGCGCGTGTCATCTCTTTCAGCCCGTTTGTCGATCCCAACCAACCAGCGACCCTTCAAAATTCCAGTTTCGCCTTTCAGTGTCCGAAAATGGCTTCAAGCTCATCACGCTTCGGCGAGCTTTCTCGATCGGGCCACTAGCTGATTTGAAGCAGGTCCATGATGAATTGCGTGACCTGTTCGAACGGTGGCACGCCCCTGGGCAGGGAAACGTAGACAACCTTCAGGAAAATGAAGGCGAAGACCAAAATTCCGATCGTGCTCGAGGCCCAAATGGCGAGATGATTGCGATTGCCGCCGAGGTACATGAACACGACCAGGAAGATGTAGGAAGCGAGCAGAAACCCGAGGATCGGAACCAGGACGGCATAAGCAAACGTCAGCGCCAACCCACCAAGAAGCATGTAAATGCGCGAGCTCGCGTTCGCACGTCCTGGTTCCTCATCGAGCTCCTCGGCTTCCAGATGCTCTGCGATTCCCTGCACGCTGTTGTGGGCCGACCCGACGATGATCAGCCGGGAAATTTCATATATGCAGACGATCGCGATGATCGCGATGGCAAGCCGCGGCCAGAAATCGGGACCGAGCTGGCCCGGTCTGGCCGGATAGCTGATCGTGCCGGCCATGTGATAAAGCACTGCCGCAATGGCGAGCCCCACAACATAGGGGAGCGCGGCCTTCACTCGCTGCGCCATTCCAAGAAATCCCGTTTGAAGAATCGTCCGCCGGTCGCGCGCATTTCACGCGACCTCAATTCATGACTGTGCCCGCCGCCCAGGAGCAGCGAGCACGGTCAGCGGCCACATCGGACCCGATCAGGATTTGGCGCCCGCGAGCTTCTTCATGTCCTCAAGCTGCTTCTTGATGAACTCACCCGCATGGGACGCATCGATGAAGCTGTTCGGGTCGGCAAACTGGTCCGATAAAAACTTTTTGAATTCTTCCGTCGCCGCAACCTTTGCCAGCCCTTCGGAGAGAACTTTGACGTGTTCCTCCGGCGTGCCCGAGCGAACGACGATCGAGCGGAACTGCGGCAGGGCCACCTCGTAACCCAACTCGTATGAACTCGGCGTATCGGGGAAGTCCGGATGCCTTTTCTCGCCGAATATTATCAGCGGCCGCATCTGCTTGCTCTTGAGGAACTGCCCGACGTCACCTGCCTGCTCGTAGAGAGCATCGGCATGCCCGCCGAGAATGGAAACGTAACGCTCGCTGGGCTTGGAGAAAGGCACCTGGACCACTTTGATGCCTTTTCCCTCGAGATAACGCAGCGTGTAGTCATCGACACTGCCGAAGCCGAGCGTTGCAACTTTCAGCGTTCCCGGTTTCTCTTTGGCTTCTTTCTCGAAATCAGCCCAGCTCTTGAAGCGACTATTATCAGCCACGAAAATGAATGACGGCCCCTGGATCATCACGGCAACCGGCGTGATGTCATCCATCTGCCAGCGCGGCTCGGGGCCCGCCAGCAATGCATGGCTGTCAGCGATGTAGATGGCCATCGAATAACCATCGGCGGGCGCCGCGAGCAGCTTCGCCATCCCGGTGCCGCCTGTCGCGCCCGGAACATTGACGACGGGCACCGAGGTGCCGATTTCCGGCTCCAGCAGCTTGCCTGTCAGCCGCGCCAGCTGATCGGCGCCACCGCCCGGCCCCCACGGCACGATGAACTCGATGGGTCTCGAAGGATATTTGTCGGCGGCGGAAGCATTTGATGGTGCGAGCGCCGCCCCAGCGGCGGCGATGCCAATGCCGATCGTCAAGGCTCGTGCCCAGTTTTTCATTTGTCGTCTCCTCCAGCCAAATGCCGGCCCAATTCGCGGGGCAGCTCCCCGCCGTCCGGCTGAATCGGGCCTCCCACAGGGCGTGCCCGTCTCCTTGTCTGCTCGTACGCCGCAAACCGCCATGGACGCCGAGCCGTTCCGCATGCCGAAAGCAAGCACGCTGTGCGCTATCAGTGGCACGTGGCGCGACGATGTCAACGCTTCGATGCGCAATTTGATGATCGAGAAAATCTGTTGTGCTCTCGACGCGCGCATCCGAGCAAAATTTGGAATGGGGCACTGCCAATTGAGTTTCGGCGCCTACTTTGCGGCCCGAGAATACGAGCTGTTTGCGGGCAGCACGGCGTACTCAGCCTCTGCATGCGCGAAGACGCTCACAACGCAAATGTAAATGAAGCGGGGAACCACTTGCCTGCCACGGAGTTCGTCTTGGCAATGCTGGGCGAGGATTCAGCATCCAGGACTCACAACCGGGAGAGGCTGCATGAAAGGCGTTGTCCTATGGCTCTTTGGCGTGCCGATCTCGGTGATTTTACTCTTGTATCTCTTTGGCGTCCTCTGAGTCATCCCCCTTTTGAACCTGGGCGCCAGCTCTCTCAGCCTTCTGATGCGGCGAGCACATCGCGGAGCACCAGCGCAACGTGGCGTGCCTGGCGGCCAGTGCCGTCCTTGATCTGATGCCGGCAGGAGAAGCCGTCGGCAGCGATGGCGCAATCGGCCTCCGCCTTGCGCACCGCCGGCAGCAATGACAGCTCACCCATCGCCATTGAGATGTCGTACGTCTCCGCCGCATAGCCGAACGCACCGGCCATGCCGCAGCAGCTCGATTGGACCACATCGACCGTAAGCCCTTCCACCTGGGAAAGTACCTTGGTGACGGCCGGCATCGCGTTGAACGATTTCTGGTGGCAGTGGCCGTGGAGCAGCAGGTGTCCGGACGACCTTGCGATTGGGCCAGCAAGGCGTCCGGCATCGATCTCGCGCGCAAGGAACTCCTCGAACAGCCAGGCGCATTCGGCTGCCTTCGCGGCCTCCTCTCCCGGAAACAGGGCGGGGATTTCATCCCTCAGCGACAGCAGGCAGGACGGTTCGAGGCCGACGATCGGAACGCCGCGTTCGGTGAAGGGCTTCACCGCGGCGAGCAGCCTCTTCACCTCGGCCCGGGCCTCGTCCGCAAGGCCGGCGGAGAGGAATGTTCGCCCGCAGCAGACAGGTCTCCCGCCACCGACAGGCTCCAGAACGTGCACCCTGTAGCCGAGCCGTTCCAGCACCTCGATGGCGGCGTGGAGGTTTTCGGGCTCGAAGTAAGTGTTGAACGTATCCGCAAACAGCGCCACCTCGCCGACGGTCTGCCCCTGGGGCCGACTTTCACCCCTCGCCCCACCCCGCTTGTGCGCAGATGCAGAGAACGGCCGCATCGTCCAGCGGGGCAGCTTGCGTTTTGCAGCAAAGCCGATCAACCGCTCCGTCAGCCACGCAGCACCGGGGATGACATTGCGCGCGTTCATCAGAGGCGCAAGCCGCGCCGCATAGGGCGCATAGCGCGGCAGATAGGCGATCAGCCGATCACGGAACGACACGCCCCGGCGCTTCGCCGCCGCCGCGAGCACCTCGATCTTCATGCGCGCCATGTCGACCCCGGTCGGGCACTCGCGCCGACAGGCTTTGCAGGAGACGCAGAGCTTGACGGTTTCCAGCATCTCGTCGCTGGCGAGCGCGCCCGGCCCCAGCTGACCCGAGATCGCAAGGCGCAATGTATTCGCGCGGCCGCGCGTGACATCGCGCTCGTTGCGCGTCACGCGATAGCTCGGGCACATCACGCTGCCGTCGAGCTTTCGGCACTCGCCGTTGTTGTTGCACATCTCGACGGCGCCCTGGAAACCCTTCCCGGCGCCGGGATAGGCCGACCAGTCGAGGACAGTCTCAAACTCCGGTACGTGGTAGCCCGGCTTGTAGCGGAACAGCGTGCGGTCGTTCATGCGTGGAGATCGCACGATCTTGCCGGGGTTCATGAGCCCCGTCGGGTCGAATGTGTCCTTCACCTCCTCGAACAACTCGACGGTCTTTCGACCGTACATCATCTCGTGGAACTCGGACCTGACGAGGCCGTCGCCGTGCTCGCCCGAATGCGCGCCCTTGTATTCCTTGACCAGCGCGAACGCCTCCTCGGCGATGGCGCGCATGGTGTTGGCATCCTTCTCGAGCTTGAGATTGAGCACAGGCCGCACATGCAGGCAGCCGACGGATGCGTGCGCGTACCAGGTGCCGCGCGTGCCATACTTCTCGAACACCGCGGTCAGCCGCTCGGTGTAGTCGGCGAGGTGCTCGAGCGGAACCGCGCAGTCCTCGATGAAGGAGACGGGTTTCCCCTCGCTCTTCATCGACATCATGATGTTGAGGCCGGAGGCACGCACACCCCACACCGCCTTCTGGCCGGCCGCGTCGGCCACCTTCACGACGCTGTCCGGATGCCCGAGATCGCCCATCAGCTCTTCCAGGCGGTCGAGGCGGCGCAGGTTCTCCCCCTGGTCGTCCTCGGCGAACTCGGTGAGCAGCAGCGCATCGGGCTCGCCGCGCACGTAGGTGTCCATCACTGGCCGGAACATGGCGATGTCGCGCGCCAGCTCGATCAGCGTACGGTCGACGACCTCGACCGCCACCGGCCCCAGCTTCACGATGTGCTGCGCAGCCTCCATCGCCTGCCGGAACTTGGGGAAATGGCAGATGCCAAGCGCCTTGTTCTTCGGCTGGCGGGCAAGCTTCACCGCGATGCGCCGCGACAGGGCGAGCGTGCCTTCAGAGCCCACGAGAAGCGTCGCCAGGTTGAGCGGCTTGTTGCCCGGCACCAACGCGTCGATGAGATAGCCCCCAACGCGGCGTGAGACCTCGGGAAAGGCCTGCGCGATGTGCGCGGCTTCCCGCTGCCCGAGGGCAATCAGCTTCCGGAAAAGCGCTTCAGCGTCGCAACCACCGAGGTCCGAAGGATCGATCTCTGCAAACCTCGCCGGCGTACCGTCGGGGAGCAGCGCGTCGATGGCGAGCACGTTGTCCCGCATGATGCCGTAGCGCAGCGAGCGGGTGCCGCAGGAGTTGTTCCCGGTCATGCCACCGAGCGTGGCGCGGCTTGCGGTGGACACGTCGACCGGGAACCACCAGCCGGTCGCCTTGAGTTGCCGGTTCAGCTCGTCGAGCACGATGCCGGGCTCCACGACGCACGTGCCCGCTTCCGGATCGAGCTCGACGAGCCGGTTAAGATACTTCGAGTAGTCGATGACCAGCGATCGCCCGACCGTCTGGCCCGATTGCGATGTGCCGCCGCCGCGCGGAAGCACCGTCACGCCACTTTCCCGCGCGATCTCCAAGGCGGCCCGGACGTCCTCGTCCGTTTTCGGGACAACGACGCCGACCGGCTCGATCTGATAGATCGAGGCGTCCGTCGCGTACCGTCCGCGGCTGAAACGGTCGAACAGCACCTCTCCCTGGATCTCGCGGCGGAGCCGCTCGGCGAGGGCGCGATTGGCGGGTACGTGCACGTTCATCAGGTTTTCCCAGTACGGGCCCATATGGCTTGAACTCGGGTCCGTCGATCGCATACAAGCATCTGAAAGCGCAACAACCCATAGCGCCCCATTGGCGGGCGGGAGAAATCGTCTGATGTCGAATGTGCCGCGTCGCGCCGGCCGCCATTTTCTGCAGATCCCCGGACCGACACCCGTGCCCGATCGTATCCTGCGGGCAATCTCGCTGCCGACCATCGACCATCGCGGCCCGGAGTTTCAGGCGCTCGGCAAGCGGGTGCTGGAAGGCATCAAGAGCATCTTCAAGACGACCGGGCCGGTGTTCATCTATCCGGCGTCCGGCACGGGCGCGTGGGAGGCGTCGCTCGCCAACACCCTGTCTCCGGGTGATCAGGTTCTGATGTTCGAGACGGGCCACTTCGCCACGCTCTGGAAGAAGATGGCGGAAAAGCTCGGCCTCAAGCCGGAATTCATCCCGTCCGACTGGCGCTCCGGCGTCGATGCCGCCGCCATTGAGGCGCGGCTGCGCGAGGACAAGGCGCACGCCATCAAAGCGGTGTGCGTTGTGCACAACGAGACCTCGACGGGCGTCACGTCCAACATCGCTCAGGTTCGCAAGGCGATCGATGCCGCGAACCATCCTGCGCTGCTGATGGTCGACACCATTTCCTCGCTTGCGTCGATCGACTACCGCCACGACGAGTGGGGGGTCGACGTCACGGTGTCCGGCTCCCAGAAGGGCCTGATGCTGCCGCCGGGGCTGTCGTTCACCGCGGTTTCGGAAAAGGCGCTGAAGGCGTCCGAATCGTCGCGGCTGCCGAAGCTGTTCTGGTCGTGGGCCGAGATGGCGCCGCACAACAAGAACGGCTTCTTCCCGTACACGCCGGGCACCAATCTGCTCTACGGCCTCGCAGAAGCCATCGACATGCTGCACGAGGAAGGTCTCGAACGCGTTTTCGCGCGCCACGATCGGCATGCGGAGGCGACACGGCGGGCCGTTCGGGCGTGGGGGCTGGAGATCCTCTGCCGCGACCCGGCCTGCTACTCTTCCTCACTCACTGCCGTGCTGATGCCCGAAGGGCATGATGCCGACCGTTTCCGGCAGATCGTGCTCGAGCATTTCGACATGTCGCTCGGCACAGGGCTGTCGAAGCTCGCGGGCAAGGTGTTCCGAATCGGCCATCTCGGCGACACCAACGACCTGACCATCATCGGCGCACTCGCCGGAGTCGAAATGGGCCTCGGGCTTGCGGGCGTGCCGCACAAGACAGGGGGCGTGCTCGCCGCGATGGACTATCTGCGCAGCACGAGCCGGGGCGTATAATCCGGTAGCGTCGTGATAGGAAAATCCCCCGATACCCGCCGCAGTTGTTCCGAACGAATTTCTCGACCGTGGCTGGAATTCTGGCGCGCCTCGCAGCCGGGACGTGGACGCGAAAGTCGTCAAATCATGGATTTTCGTGACGGCTTATCTCATGCTCGCTAGTATGCCTAGCAGAGCCCTGCAACGGGCCGGTGCAACAAGGATCGGAGGAGGACCCCAAGCATGCTTTTCAGAACATCCCTAGCTGCGCTCGCAGCCGTCCTGCTGTCCGCCAGCGGCGCGGTCGCGCAGATCGAGCTGAAGCTCGGTCACGTGGCAGAGCCCGGTTCGCTCATCGCGCAGTCCGCCGACGAATTCGCCAGGCGCGCCAATGAGAAGCTCGGCGACAAGGCGAAGATCACGGTCTATCCCTCGAGTCAGCTCGGCAGCGACCGGGACATGTACCAGAAATTGAAGCTAAATCAGCTTCAGCTCTGGATCCCGTCAACGATCATGTCGTCCATCGCCGACGAGTTCGGCGTGTTCGAGCTGCCCTACATCATCAAAAGCCGCGAGCACATGAAGCTGGTGATGGAAAAGCTCGGCGACAAGTATTTCATCCCTGCCGCCAAGGCCAAGGGCGTGCTCGTTCTCGGTCAGTGGGAGAACGGCTTCCGGCACATCACCAACAA
>Ga0079224_100006394_pt1 | contig 15611 bp, 13 predicted proteins | sample Stecom2015_FD_80414 | JGI IMG/M metagenome (GOLD analysis project Ga0079224, IMG submission 80414) | Agricultural soil microbial communities from Utah to study Nitrogen management - Steer compost 2015 | ecosystem: Environmental > Terrestrial > Soil > Agricultural land | place: USA: Utah...
GGTGAGCGCGAGGAGCGAGCGTCAGCGAGCCCCGCAGCCGCGAACGAAGGTGGGCAGGGTGAGCGCGAGGAGCGAGCGTCAGCGAGCCCCGCAGCCGCGAACGAGGGGGCGACGATGACCGGATCGACTGTTGTCGGGCCGCGGTTCACTCCCGACGAGATCCGCACCCGCCTCGGGATCCCGTATCGCTTCAGCGACGAGCAGATGCAGGTGATCAGCGCCCCGGCCGACGAGCCCCTACTGGTCGTCGCGGGCGCGGGTTCCGGCAAGACGGAGTTGATGGCCCTGCGGGTCGTCTGGCTGGTCGCGAACGCGTACGTCCGCCCCGACCAGGTGCTCGGGTTGACCTTCACCCGCAAGGCGGCCGGTGAGCTCGCCCACCGGATCCGGCTCTACCTCGGGCGCTCCCGGCAGTTGCTCGGCCACGACGCTCAGCTCGCCGGTGAGCCGACCGTCGCGACGTACCACTCGTTCGCCGCCCGGGTGGTGCGCGAACACGGCATGCGGTCGGGGTTCGAGCCGAGCGTGCGGCTGCTCACCGAGGCCGCGTGCTGGCAGCTCGCCGATGCGGCGGTGCGCCAGCACGACAGCGCCGCGATGCGCGACTTTCCGCTCGGGCACGCAAGCGCCACCGCGGCCGTGCTCTCCCTGGCCGGGGAGCTCGCCGAGCACCTGAAGGAGCCGGAGGATGTGCAGCGCTTCACCCTCGGCCTGACCGCTTCGATCGAGGGCAAGTCGATCCCCAGGGTGCTTCGGCCGGTGCAGGACGTGCTCGACCGGCAGCGCGGGCGGCTCGCGCTGCTGCCACTGGTGCAGGCGTACGCGGCGAGCAAACGCGCCCAGGAGGCGATGGACTTCGCCGATCAGCTGCGCCGGGCGGCGATCGTGGCGCGAGAGCATCCGGACGTGGCCGCCGCCGAGCGGGAGCGGTTCCGCGTGGTGCTGCTCGATGAGTACCAGGACACCTCAGAGGCGCAGCTGGTGCTGCTGCGCTCGCTCTTCGGCGACGGGCATCCGGTGACCGCGGTCGGTGACCCGTGCCAGTCCATCTACGGCTGGCGCGGAGCGAGCGTCGGCACCCTGGAGCGCTTCCCTCGCGTGTTCGCGAAGTCCGACGGTTCTCCGGCGAGCATCCGGGACCTCACCGTGAGCTGGCGCAACGCGCCACAGATCCTCGACGTCGCGAACCGGGTCTCGGACGTGCTGCGCGCGCAGGGCCTGCCGGTCAAACCGTTGCGGGCCGCGAGCACCTACCAGTCCCGCGTGACCGGACCGCTGGTGCGTTGTGCGTACACATCTACATATCTGGACGAGGCGGAGTTCGTCGCGGGCCAGATCGAGAGCGCCTGGCAGGAGTGGGAGGAGAGCCACGGCGGCCGTCCGACCACGGCGGTTCTGGTCCGGGCACGTTCGCAGATCCCCGCGCTGGAGAGGGCGCTGCGGGAGCGCGGCCTGCCGGTCGAGGTGGTAGGTCTCGGCGGCCTGCTGGACACGCCGGAGGTACGGGACATCGTCTGCACCCTGCAGGTGCTCGCCGACCCCACCGCTGGCGCGTCCCTGCTGCGCCTGCTCACCGGAGCGCGCTGGGCGATCGGTCCCCGGGATGTCGTGGCGCTCTACCGCCGGGCACGCCAGCTGGCCTGGCAGCGGCGCGAGCCGCAGCAGGACACGCCCGGACCCGGTGCCGCGGTCGTTGAGGAGCCGGACCTCGGTGGCGAGCGGCTCGACGACGCGGTGCTCGCGGAGGCGCTCGACGACCTGGGTCCACCGGAGAACTACTCGGCGGAGGGCTACCGGCGACTGCAGATGTTTCGGGACGAGCTGCGAGAGTTGCGCAAGCGGCTCGACCAGAGCCTGCCGGATCTCGTCGCCGACGTGGCGCAGACCATCGGCCTGGACGTTGAGGTTGCCGTCCATAGTGGAAGTACTGCCGGTCTGGCGCGGGCCCACCTCGACGCCATCGGCGACGTCGCCGCCAAATTTGCGGAGGAGACCGAGGGCGGCACGCTGTCGGCGTTCCTCGCCTACCTCGCCGCGGCCGAGGAGGAGGAGCGAGGCCTGACTCCCGGCGAGGTGGAGGTCGTCGACGGGGCGGTGCAGATCCTCACCGTCCACGCCGCCAAAGGGCTCGAGTGGGATGTCGTCGCGGTTGCGGGACTGTGCAAGGACGCCTTCCCGGCCAAGCCAAAGGGAAGCGACCACTGGCTCAAGGGCATGGGGGTGCTGCCGTTCCCGCTGCGCGGCGACCAGGACGGGTTGCCGCGGCTCAAGCTCGAGCAGGCAAGCGACGCCCGTGGTGTCCGTGACGCGGTCGAGGCCTTCGAGGAGGAGTGGAAGCAGCACCAGGAACGGGAGGAGCGCCGGCTCGCCTACGTCGCCGTGACGCGGCCCAGGCACCTGCTGCTCTGTTCGGGTTTCCGGTGGGGCGAAGGGCTCACCGAACCTCGGGAGGCGTCGATCTTCCTCCACGAGATCGCCGAGGCGTGCCGGGCAGGCGCGGGCGAGGTCATCGAGTGGGTGTCGCCTGTGGACGAGACGAACCCGACGCTGGCCGAGGAGGTGGCGGCCGAGTGGCCGCTGGATCCGCTGGGGGAGCGGCGGGCCGCGATGGAGGAGGGCGCGGCGATGGTGCGGGAAGCCATGGCCGCCTCGGCGCGCGAGGCTGAGTCGCCGGCGGCCGAGGCTGCGGCGGGCGAGGCTGCGGCGGCCGGGGCTGCGGCGACCGAGGCGATGTCCACGGAGGTCGCCGAGCAGGCAGCGAAGTGGGCGGCTGAGGCGGACGTCCTGCTCGCCGAGCGGGACCGGCTGCTCGCCGCGTCGACCATCGACGTGGTGCTGCCTGAGCACCTCTCCGTGTCCCAGCTCGTGGCGCTGCGCCGGGATCCGCAGCGGCTAGCCCGCCGGTTGCGCCGTCCGCTGCCCGAGGCGCCGGATGTCTACGCCCGCCGTGGCACGGCGTTTCACCTGTGGCTGGAGCGCCGGTTCGGCGCGGCCGCGCTGCTCGACCTGGATGACCTGCCTGGCTCCGGCGACGACGGGGCGGCGCCCGACGAGGAGCTCGAGGATCTGCAGCGCGCCTTCCTCGCGAGTGAGTGGGCCGACCGCACGCCATACCGGGTGGAGGTTCCGTTCGCGACAGTCATTGCCGGTGTGGTGGTACGGGGTCGGATGGACGCCGTCTTCGAGACCGGGACGCCGGGGCACTACGACGTGATCGACTGGAAGACCGGGCAACGGCCCACCGGAGCCGACGCTCACGCCTCGGCGGTCCAGCTCGCCGCGTACCGAATCGCCTGGGCCGAGCTCGCCGGCGTACCAGTCTCTCAGGTCGGGGCCGGCTTCCACTACGTCCGCGACGGCGTCACCGTGCGGCCGGCCGACCTGCTCGACCACGACGAGCTGGTCGCCCTTGTCGCCGGACTGCCCACCGCGTAATCCTGGCCCAGGCTCCGAGGCCGGTGCACCGGTCAACGTTCGCGCGTGCGCCTCGCCGGCGCGGGGCCGCTCCGCGCACCGGGTTCAGGCGATGCTGTCCGCCCTTTGCCTCCCGTGAGCGCCCAGAGGAGCGCCTCGCGCAGGATGGCGACGCAGTTGGTGGTGAGAATGGACTCGACGTGGAACTGGAAGCTAATGAAGTGCGCACCGCGCGCCGCATTCACCAACCCGTTCTCGTCGGCGGCGAACTCCACCCCTGGCACCGGCTGGCTGGGTAGCCGGGCGAAGAAGGTGTTGTAGAACCCCACCATCTCGCGCCGCCCGAACAGGTCGATCTCCTTTTGCACTCCTTGCATCGGCGGCTCGACCGGCTCGACGTTCAAGCCGAGCACACGGCACAGCACCTGATGCCCGAGGCAGACGGCGAGGAAGGGCTTGCGCTGCTCCAATAATGCGCGCGCGTGCCCGTGCAACCGCGCCATCTTGGGACTTTCGAGGTCGTTGGGATCGCCCGGACCTGGGCCCAGCAGCACCAGGTCGTACTCGGCGTAGTCCTCCTGCTCCTCGCGACACGAGGAGACCGTGGCCTTCACACCCAAGTGCTCCAGCACGTGCCGCAGCATCTGGGTGAACTGATCCTCGTTGTCGATGAGAAGGACAGATCGCCCAGAAAGCGCGGGGTGCGTCCGCTGCCTGGATTGGCGGTCCATCCAGAACCGGGACAGGTGCCGGTTACGGCTCACCAGCGCCTCGCGGACATTATCATCCACGAACTTATGTAGGTAAGGCCTTGCCCGCCGGCCGGTCGCGATCGCGGTGAGCAGCCCTTGCGCCTTCGCTCGAGTCTCGCGCGCCTCCTTCTCCGGCACCGAGTCACGCACGATGCTGGCCCCAGCGCGGATGACCGCGTGACCATCACGGTCGACCTCCATGGTCCTGATGGTGATGGCGCTGTCGAGATACTCGTCGCCCGCCTCGTCAAGACCCATCACGACGAACGCCGAGGAGTAGTAGCGGCGCGACTCGGACTCATGCCGGTGTATGACGCGGGCGGCGTTCTCGAGCGGGCTACCCACCATGGTCGCGGCGAACATAGACTCGCGCAGCGCCCGCACCGGATCCATCGTGGCGAAGCCCTCGAGCTCATACTCGGTGTGCACCAGCGCGCTCATCTCCTTCAGGAAAGGCCCGGTCACCACACCGCCCTTGCCGCAGATGCTCGACATCATCTTCAGCTCTTCGTCGACCACCTGGAACAGCTCGTTGATCTCCTTCGGGTCGGCAAGGAACTCGAGCAGATCAGCCTGCCGGCGCAGCGCGACCCGTGGCAGCGTCCCGCAGATCGGGTTCATCACCACCCGCCCGCCGCGGTAGGTGAGGTGGCGCTCAGGGGAAGAGCCGATGAAGAAGCGCTCCCCATCGAAGAAACAGAACGTCATGTATGCGCCGAGCTCGTTGCGAGCCAGCCGGGCGAAGATGGTATTGGCCACGGCGGGCCCAAAGGATCCGATCGATACGTCGCAGCGACGCGAGATGAGAAAGTTCGAGCCTTCACCCCGCTGGATCTCCTGTGCGACCACGTCGGACACTCTGCGCGCAAACTCGTCATCGTCCGGCGTGAACTGTGCTTCGCCGACCAGGGTCACCGTCACCTTCGGATCCAGCACGTCCGCCAGCGTCACCTCCCGGCAGACATCCGGTAGCAGCGAGATGATCGGTTCTGAGCCGTCGTGGGTGAGATAGGTGCGCTCGCGCAGCTGCGAGAACGGGATCATGCTGAGCACCGGCATCGCGGAATCGGGGCGCGGCATGTCATCGAGGAGATGTTGGGTCACGATCCGTCCGGCCGCATAGGTGGTCTTGCCGTTCTGGTGGAGCAGGCAGTACGGCCGGGTTACGTCTAGTGTTGACATGACCAACTCTCATCGATGCTCGTGGGTCGGGCAGGGCGGGTCGTCCATCAGCGCAGGCAAAAGTTTATGGTCAAGCTCGCGCATTTATTAGTCCGGATCCAGTGGCAATCCACGACGAGCCAGACGACACTACGAGTTCGTTCGTCGCCTGCGTCGCCGATTCGTCGCCCACATCGCCAGCCTTTCCCGCTGCCGTCCTAGGCTCGGGCCGGTGTGAGCGTTGTCACAGCGAGGATGGGTAATCGTGTGTCGAGAAGCCCTGGCCGGCTCCGCTCACCAGGTGAACGGGCCACGACAGGCGGGGCCCACGGCACGAGGAGGCACCATGCCGAAGTACCTGCTCCTGAAGCACTACCGCGGCGGCCCGGAGCCGTACCGGCCCGTACCCCCGATGGACCAGTGGGCGCCAGAGGACGTGGAAGCGCACATGGCATTCCTTAGGCACGTCAGCGAACTGCTCGAGAAGAACGGGGAGTTCGTTGACGCGCAGGCGCTCACGCCCGCGCAGACGTGGGTGCGCTACGGCGGCCCGGACGCCGCGCCGGTCGTCACCGATGGCCCGCTGCCGGAGACGAGCGATCTCGTGGCAGGTTGGTACATGATCGACGTCGAGTCGTTCGAGCGTGCGGTCGAACTCGCGGCGTACGTCTCCTCTGAGCCCGGCCCGGGTGGAGAACCGCTGTACGAGTGGATCGACATCCGCGAGGTCATGTCCGGGGCACCCACGGACGAGTAACAAGCGTGGTCGTCAACCGGACGCTTCTGCTGGACGAGGGCGCTTTGCGTGCCCTCGTCCCGCGGGTGCTCGCCAGGCTGGTGCGGCGGGGTGAGGACTTCGACGCCGCCGAGGACGCATTGCAAGAGGCACTGGTCGAGGCGTTGCGGGTGTGGCCCGAACACCCGCCGCGCGACCCTGACGCATGGCTGACAACCGTGGCGGCCCGGCGGCTCGTGGACGCGCGGCGCAGCGAGAACGCCCGCCGCCGGCGCGAGGAGGCCATTCACGCGCGGCTGCGACCTCCGGCCGTCGTGGAAGGCGCACCTGAAGGCGCCGCCGCGGTTGGGGACGACACCCTTTTCCTGCTCTTCTGCTGCTGCCACCCTGACCTTGCACCAGCGTCCCAAGTGGCGTTGACGTTGCGCGCCGTCGGCGGCCTGACCACCCGAGAGATCGCCGACGCCTTCTACGTGCCGGAGGCGACGATGGCGCAGCGGATCAGCCGGGCCAAGCGCGCCCTGCGCGGACGCCGCCTCGATCAGCCCGGCGACCTCGCCGTCGTGCTGCGCGTGCTGTACCTCATCTACACTGCCGGCCACGCGAGCCGCGTCGACCTGGCCGCGGAGGCGATCCGTCTCGCCCGCCAACTCACTCTCGCGACCGATGAGCCGGAGGCGCGCGGGCTGCTCGCGCTGATGTTGCTCAGCCACGCCCGGCTTCCGGCGCGACTGGACTCACAGGGCCGCATCGTCACACTGGACAAGCAGGACCGCAGCCTGTGGAACACGCGCGAAATCGCGGAGGGCGTGCGCATGCTGCAGTCGGCGCTGGCCGTTGGCCGTCCGGGCCGCTATCAGATACAGGCCGCCATCGCGGCATTGCACGACGACGCACCCAGCGCCGAAGAGACCGACTGGCTGCAGATCCTCGCGTGGTACGACGATCTGGTCGCTCTGACCGATGACCCGGTGCGTCAGGATCCTGCCGCGGTCCTGGGGCGGGCGGTTGCCGTCGGCCATGTCCTGGGCGCCGCCGCTGGGCTGCGAGAGACCGAGCGGCTTCGCGAGGTGCTCGGCGACCGTCACCGGTGGCATGCGGTACGCGGTTACCTTCATGAGCTTGGCGGGGACCTCCGTGCTGCCGCCGCGGCGTACGCAGAGGCCGCTCGCCGAGCCACCAACGTCGCCGAGCACAACCATCTGATCCACCAGGCTGCCCGGGCGCGAGCCGCCGCGACGTGAGGATCATCGAACACTCTTCAAGATCTGATCGATCATGAAGATAGAGCGCTCTCTACGCGCGGATCATGACCTGCGGTTCATGATCGGCGAAGAAATGGAGGGTCGCGATGACGTCCGCGAGCCCGTCGGCACGGGCTCGCCCCAACTCGTGTTTGGCGGCAAGATCGAGCCGATCGCGATCGGAATGGTTCGAGTGGGAGTTGGCAAGGGCGGTCGGCTAGGTTAGCTTCGCTCGGGCTTCGTGGATCCAACCGAGAATCCCGTTCGCGCCGCTCGCGATCGCGATCCGCTCGGCCTCGTCGAGCCGGGCGAGTCCTTCGTCGCGGCGGCCACTCTCGTGGTCCAGTTGGGCCAAAGCGAGGATCCCGGCCGCCTCGCCGGCCACGAATCCGATGGCGCGGCGTAACGCAACCGATTCTTCGAGCTTCTTCCGCGCGTCGTCGAGCCGTCCGGCGGCCATGTCGGCGAAGCCGAGATGGCGTACGGCATAGGACATCGTCAGGTTGTCACCGACCTGGTCGGCCAGCGCGTACGACCGTTCCAGCAACGGCAGGGCCGTCTCGGTGTCTTCGCGTACGACCTGGTGGAACGTGCCAAGCCAGAACAGAGCCTCAGCCTCGCCCCGAACGTCGCCGAGAGCGCCATACAGCTCGGCCGCGCGCTGGAAGTCCGCCAGCTCGCGCGGGTCCTCCTCGCGGCGCTGGAGAAACTCGGCGTGCCGGAGGCGACCGCGGGCAAGACACAGGTCCGCTTCCACGCTGTCGAGCACCCTGTGCCCACGCGCGGGCGCATCCGCCGCACCGTTGAAGACTGCCTCGTCGTACAGCGTGCGAGCCAGGTCCAACCGGCCTTCGGTCACCGCGCCACCGTACTACTCGCGTGCCAACGTACTACTCGTGTAGCGAGTGACCCGGCCGCCTCGCCACGTCATGCAATGGGAGCCAGAATGTCGGACACCTGACCAGTGATATGCAAGGTTTGCACTATTTGTCGTAAGGATGCGGTGCGACGGTGCACGCCAGAGGCAGCAGCGGTCACCTATGCTGGCTGGCGCGGCAGCGGGCGAGGGCCCTCGGGTTTGAGATTAGGGTGGTTGCAACTTGAGCGCGCTTGCTCATCCGGTGCGTTTCAGCCGGCCGGCATTCACCGAAGAGGCGCTCGCTGCGGCGCAGCGCGTGCTGGCCTCGGGTTGGGTCACGACGGGGCCGGAGTGTGTTGCGTTTGAAGCCGAACTCGCCGCCTACCTGGGTCAGCCGCACGTCGTGACAGTCGCCTCGTGCACGCACGCGCTCGAGCTGAGCTTGCGGGCGCTCCGGCTTGAGCCGGGTGCACCGGTGCTCACCCCGAGCCTTACCTTCTGCGGCGCCGTCGCCGCTATCATTCACGCCGGCTACCGCCCAGTGCTGGTCGACATCGACGAAGCGACGTTGACACCGAATGAAGCGACCGTCCGGGCCGCCGCCGAGCGCGCCGGGGCCGCCGCGTTGGTGTTGTGCGAGATGGGCGGGTACCCCAATGACACGGCACGGCTGGCAGCCGCCGCCGGACTCCCGGTTAGCCGGGTTGTCGTCGACGCCGCGCACGGCCCCGGCGGAGGTGTCGGTCGAGCCGACCCGCAGAACCCACCGTTCGCGACCTGCCTGAGTTTCTATGCGACGAAGAACCTGCCGATCGGTGAAGGTGGCGCGATTGCCACGCACGACGCCGATTTCGCGGAGTGGGTGCGAACGGTCCGGCTGCATGGCATGAGCCGCGATGCCTGGCGCCGTTACCTGCCCGGTGGATCGTGGCGATATGACGTGGCGGAGGTTGGCTTCAAGTGCAACTTCACCGACCTTCAGGCCGCGATCGGAAGGGAACAGCTGAAGGCCCTGCCGGCGTGGCAGTCGCGCCGGGCCGAGCTCTTCGCTCGTTACGACGACGCGTTGAAGCAGGAGATCGAGGATGACCGCGTGGTCTTGCCCCGGCGGCATCCGGACCATGCGCTGCACCTGTACCAGGTGCGGGTCCGGCGACGCGACGAAGTCATCGCGAGGTTGACCGAGCTTGGCATCGGAACGTCAGTGCATTTCATTCCGGTGCACCAGCTCACCGGCTACGCCAAGCTGCTCGGCCCGGAGGAGTGCGGCGCGGTCCCAGTGACCGATCGAGTGGCCGAGGAGCTGCTCTCGCTCCCGCTCTATCCCGGGATGTCCGACGACGACGTTGATGTGGTTGCGCACGGGTTGATCGAGTCCCTGGCTCGGCTGGAGGCATAGTGGTCTGGTGGAACAAGCGGCGTACGGCGTCGGGCCTGCCGACCTTGGTGATCGGCGCCGGCGACGCCGGTCGTGAGCTGGTCCGTGCGTTGCTCGCTGCGCCCGACTATGGCTTGACGCCGGTGGCCGTGCTCGACGACGACGCACGGATACGCCGAGTTCACTCTCTGCCGGTCATCGGTGGCCTTGGTGACCTGCGGTCCGCGGTTGCCCGTACCGGGGCGAAGGCGGCCGTCATCGCGATCCCGTCATTGCCGCCGGCGCGTATCGCCGAGCTGATCCACGAGGGAACCGCATGCGGCCTGCTGGTCCGATACCTGCCGTCCTTCCTCGCGGCGGTGGAGCGCGACATGCGGGTATCCGACCTTCGCGGGGTGCGCATCGACGAACTGCTCGGACGGGCCGAGGTCCACGTCGCGAGCGAAGCCACGCGGTCTCTCGTGCGCGGGCGGCGGGTCCTGGTGACTGGAGCCGGCGGCTCTATTGGGTCCGAGCTTTGCCGACAGATAGCCTCGTTCCAGCCACAGGCCCTCTACCTGTTGGACCATGACGAGTCGAACCTGCACGGGTTGCACCTCGACCTGTCGGGTTCTGGCTTGCTCGACAACGATGAGATCATTGTCGCCGACATCCGCGACCAGCCCCGACTGGAGAAGATCTTCGACGCGACGCGACCGGAGATCGTCCTCCACGCCGCCGCGCACAAGCATCTCCCACTGCTCGAGCGTCATCCGTGCGAGGCGGTCAAGACCAACGTCCTTGGCACCGAGCACCTTGTGGACCTTGCCGTGCGGTACGGCTCCGAGCGGTTCGTGCTCATCTCTACAGACAAGGCGGCGGACCCGACCTCGGTGCTGGGGGCGACAAAGCGTCTCGCCGAGCTGGTCGTCCAGGCCGCCGCCGACGGCCCGACGCGAATGGCGTCGGTCCGCTTCGGCAACGTCCTCGGTTCGCGAGGATCCTTCCTCCACGTCCTCGCCGATCAGGTGGCCAAGGGCCGGGCGGTGACCATCACGCATCCCGAGGTCACCCGGTTCTTCATGACCGTCGAGGAGGCGGTCGGACTTGTTCTGGAGGCCATGACGATGGCCGACGCCGGCGAGATCTTCGTGCTCGACATGGGTGAGCCGGTGGCCATTGTTGATCTGGTGCGGAAGTATGCGGCCGCGGTGAATGTTCCGGACGTCAAGATAGAGTTCACCGGTCTACGGCGCGGGGAGAAGCTCAACGAGAAGGTGTTCTCCGAGTCGGAGGTCCGAATCGAGACGCCTCACCCAAAGATCTGGGCGACCCAGCGCGGTGACATTCCCATTGACCTCGCTCCACAGTTGAAGGAGCTGTACGCAGCAGCGGCCGAGAACGATGATGAACGTACGATCGACCTGTTGCGGCGCATGTTGCCGGACTACGTGCCCGCCGGGGACGCCTTCTCCCCGGCGCAGTTGGCGGCACCGTACCCAGACGGCTTCTAGTGCGTACACCTCGTCTTGGCCGTCCGTGAACCATTTGCTACCAACGGTGCGCGAGCGCCGTTGAGCGGGCCGGCGCTGATGCCCCAGCGACCGACGGTGCCCCAGCGACCGACGGCGCGACGCCCGGTTGTCTCCGCATTGGTTGCGTTGGCCGTCCTTCCGTTCGCCCTCTGGTCCGTCATTCGCATCGGCGGCCTGGAGGATGGCCGATGGTCGGTTCAGCTGATGGCGTTCACGCCGTACGCCGCCTGCTGCTCCGTCGTTCCGTTGGTGATCGCGTTAGCGCTTCGTCGGTGGTGGACGGCGGGTGTCGCTGCGGCCACTTGCTTAGCCCTCGTCGCCTGCGTGGCGCCCCGAGCCATACCCAACCTCGGTCATGGCACAGGCCCGGAGTTGCGGGTGCTGTCGGTCAACCTTTACCGAGGCAGAGCGAACATCCCAGCGGTCATGCAGTTGATCCGCCAACACGATGTCGATGTTCTCGCCATTCAGGAGTACACGCCGGCCGCGCACCGGCAGTTCGTCGCGGCGGGCCTCCTAGACGTGCTTCCGCATGCGGAGGCGCATCCGATCCCAGGTGTCGACGGCTCCGCGATCTTTACGCGCCACACCATCCGCGATGCGGGAGTGAAGATCAATCCTGGGGCAGGATTCCGCCAGGCGTTTGCGACGATCGAGCTGCCCGATGCCGGGACGGTGAGGGTTGAGTCGGTACACCCGGTCTCACCGTCGAATCAGGAGATGGTGAAGCATTGGGCGGACGGGCTGCGGGGCCAGATGCCAGCAACGGCAGGCGGCCACGTCGTCTTGGCCGGGGACTTCAACGCCACACTCGATCACGTCGAGATGCGCCGGCTGATGGCGACCGGCTACCGGGACGCCGCCGCTGAAGTCGGCAAGGGACTGGTCGCGACGTGGCCGTACGCGGGTCGGGAGTACCGCCTCATCCCAAGAATCGCCATTGACCACGTGTTGGTGTCGCCCGGCATCGGCGTCGTCTCGTTCGCTGCGTTCGGAATCGACGGCACGGACCATCGGGCGATCCTGGCCGAGCTGATCGTTTCTGACTGATCGCGCTCGCCCAGCCGGGTGGGGCGCCGCCTACAGTAAAGGCATGTTCTCCCCGGTTACGAGGGTCGTCCTTGGCGTACTCGCGGTCACCGCAGCGCTGTGCGTCGTCGTGGTCGTCCTCAGCCGGAAGGGCATGCTCGGCTGGCTCGACCGGGCCGACCAACCGTGGGCGCGCAACGCCGTCGCGATCGTGGGTTCGCTCGCACCGTTAGCCGCCTTTGTCATGATCATTACGGTGACGGTGCAGCAAGGCTTGGCGACCGCCCGGCCGGTCGGCGAAAGCGCAGCGCCGGTGCGCATCTCGCCACCCGACCGTGGCGATGCGGTTCCTGCCCCAGACCCTGAGCCGACCCCTACGCCAACGGCAGAGCCGAGTGTGGAGTCCGTAGCGGTGAGTGTCACGGCGCTCGCCGGCTGCTCCGTGCAGGCTTCGGGATCCGTGTTGGTAACCGGTGCCGAGGCGACAGTCACCTACCGGATCCTCGTCAATGGTGTGCAAACTGGCCCGACCCGCTCGGTCACGGGGACAGGGCGGCTTTACCTGCAGTCCGTCACTGCGGACTCCAGCCGCGCCGGTCGAGTGACATACCAGGTGCTCAGCCCGAATGCGGTTTCGGGCACCCGCACCTGGGCCGCCGCCACCGGCTGCCAGACCGGGACTACCACGTCGGCCCCGGCCAGCCCTGCCTTTACGCTGGGTCAGCCGTCGGTCAGTCCGTCCACGTTCGCGGGTGACTGTGCCACCGCGAGCTTCACCCTCAACGGGACCGTGACAGTGACGTCACCACCGGGCGGACTCACCCTGACCTATGCGGTGCTGGTCAACCAGGTTCAGTTGGCCACGACCTCCGGCAACTTCCCGGTCGGGACAACCCCGATCAGCGCATCGTTCACGCTCCCTGCCGGGACCGAAAGTGGTGTGGTTTCGGTGAGGTTCAGTGCTGGCTCCCAGTCGTCGCCGGTGGCGGAACTCGAACTGAATTGCCAGTCGTCACCGCCACCGCCGGAGCCAACGTAGGAGTCCAGACTTCCGGCGTCTTGGCGCGCTGCTGGCGCCAAAGACGGAAGCCTTCGCCCAGTTCTCGCCAAACTGATCTCGTTCCCTTCGTCGCCATGACGAGTGCAGGTACGGGATCGTCCCAGGCCGACCAAGCGCGTACGGTTTGCTGTCGCTCTTCCGGCGGCGCTGGGGTCGGAAGGCCAGCGAAGCGTCGACCGACCGTGTTGAGGAGATAGATGTTGCCAACCTTCAGGCGACGTCGATAGTCCTGCGCGGCTGGTGGAATCGGTCGGCCGGTGAGGTCGAGGTGCATGGCTCGCACGACATCCACGCCAGCCAAGGACTCACCAAAGCTGAACTGGGCGCCGGGGCGGACGTTGAAATCAAGGAGGTTGTACCGTCCGGTCCGGTGATCGAGGCGCCAGTCCAGGGAAGCGATACCGAGCCAGCCCAGTTCGTTCACGAACCGCTCAGCCAGCGCCCACAGCTCCTTGTTCGGGCGTGATCTGCCCTCGGCAGTACTCCCTGATCGCATCGGCCAGGCACGGGCCTTCTGGCCGGTGAATCCAACGATTTGGCCTTCCCGCTCGCCGCGATACAGCGCTACGAACCAGTCCTCGGAGTGCTCGAGCGGGATGTATTCCTGTATAAGAACCGTAGAGAGGTCTGAGAGGTGAGCGAATCGAGCCTCGAGTTCGCGTTGGTCCTGGACCAGGACCGTGCTCGGCAGCTGGAGGCTCTCTCGCGAGCGGAACGGTTCCACGTTCTTTGCGATAAGCGGATACCCAAGGTGGGCAGCAATTTCAACCAGGTGAGCGTAAGACTCTGGGCGATACGTTCGCGGTGTGGGTATGCCGTGGTCGCGGCAAACGTCATGCATTCCGATCTTGCTGGAGAGCGTTCGGATCAACTCTGGATGCACGCCAGGTAGGACGAACCAGGGTCGCAACCGCGAGGCATTCTCGGCGAGAAGAATGGCCGCGACATCATCGGCAGCAATTGCAACGGACGGCCGTCCAATGCAGCGAGCGATGTCCACCATCCGGGCGACGAAGCGCTCGTCATCGGGCGGCTCTGGCCACCAGTCGAGTCGGCCGCTCAGATAGCGTGAATACGCCACCGGCGTCGCGCCGTTCTCAAGGATGGCGAAGACCGGTACCTTGGCTCGCCCGAGCGATCGGATGATCCCAAGTGCCCCGTGATGAAGCTCATAGTGCACGGCCTTGACGACCACGGCGGGCACGGACCTATCGAGCGGCGGAATCGCGGGCAGCGCCATATGGGCCTCCATTCCAGGAGCACACTAATGTCGTTCGACGCTGCCGGGCGTTATTTGAAGTGTTTGCTATTTGACACAGGCCACGGGAAAAACATCTCCTGCGGCTCTGCGGCGACCGACATGATCCAGTCGGGAAGCCCGTCCCATGGTTGGGTCTCCGGGACGCCTTCCGGACGCCGCAGTTGCGAGACGTGGGCGTCCAAAGCGGAGAGCTTGCCGGCGGTGTAGTCATCCGCCCGCACGACCACCGGTGGCTTGAGTCCAAGCAGCACCGGAGCGGCGGCAGCGGCCGTGAGTATCCGGCTACGCATGGTGACACCGAGATGGAACCATAGATGCGTCCACAGCCAGATCGGGTACTCGAGCAAGAGCGGCGGGTCGGTGACGGCGCGTACGGCTCGTCGGGCGGCGCGGCCCAACGCGGCGTGATCGGGGTCGCTGTCAAAGGCGCCGGTAACGAATACCTCGTCGGGCCGCAGCCGTTCGATGCGGTCGGCAATGATGTCGCTAATGGCGCGCTCGTGCTCTGCGATGGTGAGGTCTTCGTAACCGAGCTGCTCGAGCGCGGAACCTGGCAGGCCCAGCCGCCGTGCGCACTCGATCATCTCGTCGTGCCGCATAGCGGCGAGGCCCGGGGGCGACAGGTAACGGTTTGGGTTGGAGTGCCTTCCGTCGGCCACGACAACGATGTGAACCTCTGCCCCCGCCGCGAGCTTTCGCATGATGGTTGCCCCGCAACCGAGGGTCTCGTCATCGGGATGTGGCGCCAGCACGAGCGCGGACCGCTTTGTCACAGCGTCGGTCACGTCAAGAGCGCGGTCGCGTAGGCGCTCCCGTATCCGCAACAGGTACGGACGTAGCAAGCGATCACCAGGCCCGATTGACAAGGGAGCCGGAGGCTGCCCGGCTGGACTTGCGGGGTTGCCAAGGGACAAAGAGCTCAACGTCGTCGGCCGCGGCGGCGAGCAGCGCCTCGGGTATCGTGCACCAGAACTCGGTCTCGGGGACGTGGTCCGGTCGGCGTAACTGGGAGGCGTGTGCGTCGAGCGCCTTCGCCTTGATGTCGCGGAACTGGCCAACGGCAACCTTCACAGGTCGCAGCCGTCTCGTCATCAGTAAGGCCGCCTCAGCCGCGGCCGCCAGCCGGGGTCTCATTCGGACGGGCCCTCCATGCCAGAGCTGATTCCACACCCAGATTGGATACTCCATCAGGCGTGCGGACGA
>Ga0079224_100006395_pt1 | contig 15609 bp, 11 predicted proteins | sample Stecom2015_FD_80414 | JGI IMG/M metagenome (GOLD analysis project Ga0079224, IMG submission 80414) | Agricultural soil microbial communities from Utah to study Nitrogen management - Steer compost 2015 | ecosystem: Environmental > Terrestrial > Soil > Agricultural land | place: USA: Utah...
ATCGCCGTGGGTTTCGGCCGCACCGGCACCCTGTTTGCCTGTGAGCAGGCGGACATCACCCCGGATTTTTTGTGCCTGTCCAAGGGTCTCACCGGCGGCTACCTGCCCCTGTGCGCGGTGCTTACCCACGACACCATCTACCAGGGGTTTTACGACGACTACGACACTCTGCGGGGCTTTTTGCACTCCCACAGCTACACCGGCAACCCGCTGGCCTGCGCGGCGGCCCTGGCCACCCTGGATATTTTTGCAGAGGACGACGTCATCACCGCCAACCAGGCCCTGATCCGCAAGCTGGCGGATGTCAGCGCCCCCTTCAAGGACCATCCCCAGGTGGGGGATGTGCGCCAGACCGGGATGATCCTGGCCCTCGAGATGGTCAAGGACAAGGCCTCAAAAACCCCCTATCCCTGGCAGGATCGGCGCGGCCTGCGGGTCTACGAACACGCCCTCAAACACGGCGCCCTGCTGCGCCCCCTGGGCAGCGTGGTCTACTTTATGCCCCCCTATGTGATTACCGAGGAGCAGATCGATCACCTCGCCCAGGTGGCCTGGGACGGCATCAATATCGCCACCGCCAGCTGATCGGGGCCCGATGGGGCGCGGGTATACTGTCGCCTGCGATTACCGAGGACCCGCCCCGCCATGCATGAACTTGGCCTGATTTACGAACTGATCATTATCCTTGCCGCCTCCGTGGTGGTGGCCGCGCTGTTTACTCGCCTCAAAGTGCCCACCATCCTCTGCTACCTGATGGTGGGGGCCGCCCTCGGGCCCGGCCTGGGGGTGGTCACCAGTATTGAGCAGTTCCAGGTTATCGCCGAGTTCGGCGTCGCCTTTTTGCTCTTTACCCTGGGCCTGGAGTTTTCCCTGCCCCGGCTGTTGGCCCTGCGGCGGGTGGTGTTCGGCATGGGGTCGCTGCAGGTGCTGGTGTGCGGCGCGCTGTTTGGCCTGCTGATCCACCTCACCCGGGATGTCTACAATATCAGCACCACCGGCATCCTGATCGGCGCCTCGGCCCTGGCCCTGTCGTCCACCGCCATCGTCACCCGGGAGTTGAGCCAGCGCAACGAGGTGGCCACCGCCCACGGCAATATGGCCATCGGCATTCTGCTGTTCCAGGATATCGCCGCCATTGTGCTGCTGGTGCTGATCGCCGTCGGCGGCGACCTTGGGGGCGCGGAACTGGCCGCTTCCCTGGGGGTGGCGGCGGTCAAGGCACTGGTGTTCCTGGTGGCGGTGCTGGCCCTGGGCAAATGGGTGCTGCCGCCCCTGTTCAGTGAAATCGGCAAAACTCGCTCCGAAGAGCTGTTTGTCCTCGCGGTGCTGGTGGTGGCCCTGGGGGCTGCCGCTGCGGCCCACGCCCTGGGGCTATCCATGGCCCTGGGGGCCTTTATGGCGGGGATGATGCTGGGGGAGAGCCACTTCCGCCACCAGATAGAGGCGGAAATCCGCCCCTTCCGCGATGTCCTGCTGGGGATTTTCTTTGTCAGCATCGGGCTGATCCTGGATGTGGCGTTGATTCTCGGCTACTGGCCGCGGATCCTGTTCTTTACCCTCTGTCTACTGGCATTCAAGGCCCTGTTTATCGCCTTTCTGTGCCGCCTCTTCAAGGCCGACAAAGAGGCGTCGATTCGCACCGGGCTGGTGCTCAGCCAGGGCGGTGAATTCGGCTTCGCCCTGTTGGCCCTGGCGGTAAGCAACCGTCTGGTGCCTCAGGATGTGGCGTCGTTCTTCCTCGCCATCATCGTGCTGAGCATGGCGGCAACACCTTTTCTGATCGCCAACAGCGGCCTGCTTGCCCGGCGTTTGCTGCGCAGTCCCGCGCCGGCGGCGGCGAGTTCGCCCCCCGCAGCGGGCAGCGCCGGCCTCGAGGGCCACGTGATTCTGTGTGGCTATGGCCGGGTGGGACAGATTATCGCCCGCTTCCTGCAGTTGGAAAAAATCCCCTTTATCGCCGTGGACGACGATCCGCTGCGGGTTCAGCACGCCCTTGGGGTGGGTGAGCAGGTGATGTTCGGCAATGTCAAAAAGTCCAAGTTGCTGGACCAATTGGGCCTCGAGGGGGCAACCCTGGTGATCATCAGCTTCGACGACCCCAGGGCGGCGGTGGAGATCATCACCCATATCCGCAAGGTGCGGGCCGACCTGCCGGTGCTGGTGCGCACCCGGGACGACAGCCATCTTGCGGAGCTGCAGGACGCCGGCGCCACCGAGGTCATTCCCGAGACTCTGGAGGCCAGCCTGATGCTGGTGAGCCATGTCATGGCCACCCTGGGTCTGCCCGCCAGCAAGGTCTTCGAAACCATCCGCCAGGTGCGCAAGGAGCGCTACAGCCTGCTTCACGGTTTCGTCCAGGGGGCGCGGGGGGCGGGGGATTACTCCGGCCGCCTGCAGCCCCTGTTCCTGCCCCAGGCCGCCTACGCGGTGGGCAAGACCCTGGCGGAGCTGCCCCTGGAGAAGCTCAAGATCCGCATCCACACCATTCGCCGCGACGGCGAGGTCATCGTCAATCCGGTGCTGGAGACCCAGCTCCAGGCCAGCGATATCGTGGTGCTCAGCGGTGAGCCCGGCACCGTCGAGGTGGCCGAGGGCTATCTGCTGGCGGGCAAGTGACGGCGGCCCCGCAGTCAGTTCCCTGCGGGGCCGGTGGAGAGAGTGTCCCGCAGCGCCCGGGCCAGCAGTGGGGAGATATCCACCTGGTTGGTGCGGTGGGGAATGGCGTTGCTGCTGATTACGCTGTGGATACCGGAGGCGGCCATCACTTCCTCGGCCCCCGGGGCGAACAGGGCGTGGGTGCAGAGGGCGCCGACGGCAGTGGCCCCCCGCGACAGCAGCTGGTGGACCGCCTCGACCACGGTTTTGCCGGAACTGATGACGTCGTCGACGATGATTGCCGCCACACCCTTGTAGCTGTGGACCGGCAGGGTTATGCGCACCTCCCGGTCGCCGACACGCTCCTTGCTGGCCACCACCATGTCGAGGCCGCTGGCCAGCGCCACCTGCTCCACCCACTGGGCAGACTCCTCGTCGGGACCCACCAGCACCCCCTTGATACCGTTGCGGGTCAGGTACTCCCCCAGCAGGGGGGCCGCGCTGAGGGCGATACTGCGACAGTGGGGGAGGGCCTGACTGAGGCTGGCGATGCGATGCAGGTGGGGGTCCACGGTGATCAGATCGTCGATGCAGCCGGACAGCAGCTCGCCGATAATCTGCTGGCTCACGGCCTGGCCGGGGCGGAAAGCCTTGTCCTGGCGCATATAGCACAGGTAGGGGGCCACCAGCACGATGCGCTTCGCCCCCTGGGCCCGGGCCGCCTGGATGGCCAGGTAGAGTTCCACCAGCTTGGCGTTGGGCTCGTGAAGGGTGCGGAAGAAGACGGCGGTGTCGGCCAGGGTTTCCGGCAGGGTGACCAGGCTTTCACCGTCGGGAAAGTGGTGGATAGTTACCGCTGCCAGTTCGCAGTCCATGGCCTGGGCCAGCAACTGCGCCTGTTTGAGGTTTTCCGGAAAGCCGAGGATCAGCATGGTGTTTCTGTTATTGCCACGGTCCCCTAGCATAAACAGCGGGGCGGCAAAAACCAAACACCAATGGCCGCGGGCGGCTAGTCGGACTCGGGCTGGAGCAACTCACAACTCACAACTCCCAGTTTCCCGCGTCCTCTGGACTGGCGCCAATGGTGTAGCCGTTGTTGAGTTGGGCGTGGTGGCGGGCAAAATCGAAGTCCGCCGGAAACTGGGCGTGGATGCGGTAGAGGGTGTCCCCGGCGTTGACCCTGTCGCCGAGTTTTTTCACCAGCAGCACACCGGCGCCCTTGTCCATGGGGGCTCCCGCCAGGCGGGCGATGCGGGCGATCACCGCGTTGTCGATCTCCACCACATAGCCAAAATCGCCGGCCACAATATCCCTGGTCAGCTCGCCCAGGGCAAAGTGCTGGGTCTGGTGGCCCTGGGCTTCGATGATGGCCTGCATCTTCGCCAGGGCGCGGCCGGAGTCGAGAATGTCCCGGGCGATGGCATAGCCGCGGCCGCCGCGCACATCGGCGTCGAATTCGATCATCCGCCCCGCCAGCTGGAGGGCTTTTTCCCGCAGGTCGTGGGGCGCCTCGGGGGAGTTTTCCAGCACCGCCATGACATCCCGGCACTCCAGTACCGGGCCGATGCCCCGGCCCACCGGCTGGCGGCCGTCGGTGATCACCACCTCGGTGATCAGGCCGATGCGGTCGCCCACGTATTCGAACAGTTTGCGCAACTGCATGGCCTCGGTCATGGTGCGCACCTTGGCCCTGGGGCCACAGGGAATATCGATCAACAGATGGGTGGAGCCACAGGCGCTTTTCTTGGACAGGATGGAGGCCACCATCTGGGCCATGGAATCGATGGCCAGGGGCCGCTCCACAGAGATCAGAATATCGTCCGCCGGCGCCAGGTTGGCGGTGCCGCCCCAGGCCAGGCAACCCCGCTGCTCGCGTACGATCTGGTCGAGGCGGGCCATGGGCAAATCCACCTCGGCGAGCACTTCCATGGTGTCGGCGGTGCCCGCCGGAGAGGTGATGGCGCGGCTCGAGGTCTTCGGGCACAGCAGGCCGAAGGCGGCGACGATGGGCACCACCAGCATGGACGTGCGATTGCCGGGAATGCCGCCGATGCAGTGCTTGTCCACCACCGGGTGTTCCCGCCAGTCCAGCTGGTGGCCCGAAGCCACCATGGCCCGGGTCAGATAGAAAATTTCCTCCCGATCCAGGCCGGCCTCGGAGACCGCGACGATAAAGGCGGCGATCTCTATCTTCGAGTAGCGGTTGCCGGCGATGTCCGCGATGATCTCGGTGAATCGCTCCTGACTGAGGCGGTTGCCCGCCAGCTTTTCCCGCACATACTCCATGGAGTGGGGCGGTTCGGCGTGGTTGACCAGCACCTGGGTGTCCTCCGCCAGATCCAGATCGGTGAACGCCTGTTCCGACAGCCCCAGCTCCAGGGGGGAGACGATACACTCGTCATCCACCACATTGAGCACCGCGAGGATGCGCTTGCCGTCCTGCTGAATCTCCACCTTGTTGAGGGCCTGGAAACCCTCGGCCTTGTAGATATGGCAGTCCCGATGCAGGTAGGCCACGTTCTCGTGGTAGGTGTCGATGGCCACCCGCTTCAGACTCAGGGTGGCCGGCGGGGCATCGTTCATGGCTGTGCCTCCGGGGCAGCGCAGAGCGCCGTTAGCAATAGGGTGATCGCCGTCAGGGCTGAGGGCGGGGGCGGGTCGAGAGTTATGGTCATGGGGCTTCCGGTGTCCTGCTTGGAAGAGAGTTTGCACTATCTTGGCGTAATTTACACCGACTCACCCTTGCCGCGAGGTGCCCGAAGAGCGGGGTTTGGCACCCTGCCAAGGGCCATGTCCGGCAAGGCAGGGCAGTTGACTGCCGGCCAGCTGGAGGGATCCAAAGGGGCGATTAATTTTGTTCCGTGACCTGGGGGGAAGCGCTGCCGTAGTATGAACCCCAGATCCGAGGTCGCTTGGTGGTTCGGCACAGCATCGCTTGCCGAGCGCAGCCAGCCCGGTCGGTTCAACCCACCCCATGTCAGCGAGGCCCGCCGTGAACAATGCTTACGATCTGATCATCCGCTCCGGCACCATTGTCGATGGCACCGGCAGTGATTCCTTCGAGGCGGATATCGCCATCAGCCAGGGCCGGATTGCCGCAGTGGGCAAAGTCGCCGGCAAGGGTCGGGAGGAAGTGGACGCCAAGGGCCTGCTGGTGACGCCGGGGTTTGTCGATCTCCACACCCACTTCGACGGTCATGTGACCTGGGAGAGCCGCCCCAAGCCCAATACCGGCCACGGCTCCACCACCATTGTTGTCGGCAATTGCGGTGTCGGCTTTGCCCCCTGCAAGCCCCGGGACCGGGAGTTGCTGATCAAGCTGATGGAGACCGTCGAGGACATCCCCTTTGCCGACCTGGAGAAGGGGCTGCCCTGGGATTGGGAGACCTATCCGGAGTACATCGAGGCCCTGGGGCGGCGCCGGTACAATATGGATATTGGCACCCTGGTGCCCCACTCCACCCTGCGCGCTTATGTGATGGGGGAGCGCAGTCTGTCGGATGAGAAACCCTCAACCGCGGATTTGGCGCAAATGGCGGCCCTCACCGGCGAGGCCATCCGGGCGGGCGCTCTGGGTTTTGGCTCTTCCATGCTCACCGAGCAGGTCACCAGCGACGGCCGCCATATTCCCAGCTTCCACGCCGATGAGGCGGAGTTTCTCGCCATCACCCGGGGGATGGCCGAGGCGGGCAGCGGCGTATTGCAGATCGCCTTCGAATTCAACCAGTTCCCCCGCGCCATCGGCGAACTGGAAATGCTGGTGCGGGTGGCCAAACAGAGCGGCCGGCCCCTGATGTACTCCCTCAAGCAGAGCAACAGCGACACCACCGGCTGGCGCAAGCTGCTGGAGATCAGCGATCGGGCCAACCGGGAGGGGGTTACGGTCCATCCCCAGGTGTTCGGCCGCCCTACGGGGGCCATTCTCACCCTGGCGGGCAGCCTCAACCCCTTTGCCCGCTGCCCCAGCTATCGCCCCCTGGCCAAACTCCCGGTGGCGGAGAAGCTGGCCGCCCTGCGCCAGCCGGAACTGCGGGCAAGGCTGGTGGAGGAGGTCAAGACGTCGCCGCTGTCCACCCGCTCCAAGGGCTTCAGCCTGTACTTTCCCCTGCGGGACCCGCCGGATTACGAGCAACCCCTGGCGGACAGTATCGAAATGCGCGGCCGCGCCCGGGGTGTGGAGCCGGCCGAGCTGGCCTACGACTACATGCTGCGGGACGAGGGCCGGGCCATGATGCTGATGGCGGGGGGCAACTACGCCGACTTCAATCTCGAGCCCTCCTACGAGATGCTGCGCAACCCCTACGCCGTGCCTGGGCTTGGGGATGGCGGTGCCCACTCGGCCATCGTCTGCGATGCCAGCATTTCCACCTATATGCTCAGCTACTGGGCCCGGGATCGCACCCGGGGGGCAACATTGCCCCTGCCAGAGGTGGTCAGGCTGCTGACCTCGGCCTCGGCCAATGCCGTAGGCCTCCGCGACCGGGGGGTCCTCAAACCCGGCTACAAGGCCGATATCAACGTCATCGACTTTGCCAACCTCACCCTGAGGGCACCCGAGCTGAGTTATGACCTGCCCGCCGGCGGCCCCCGGATGACCCAGGCGGTAAAGGGCTATGTGGCGACTGTGGTCAGCGGTGAGATCGTCCACCGGGACGACCAGCCCACCGCCAACCTCTCGGGGCGCGTGGTGCGGGGTCCCCAGCCGGCGCCCCGCCCCTGAGTGGGACCCGCAGCCGCCGGGCGCTCACTTCGGCCGCAGACAATGCAACACCGAGTTGCCGCGGGAGCCTGTGACCCCATGGCCCTGCCTTCAGCGGCCACTCGTCCCCTCAGGGGTGGATAGCCCTGATTTTGGATAGCTCTCCTCGTAAATCATAGGGTGGTGGTCCCGCTGCTGTTATTGTTATTGTTGCGCGGACAATAACCCGGCCCCAGCCGCAAAGGCCAGTTTTCAGGAACAACCCATGACCCAGCTTTCCCCCCTCCAACAGTGGCAAGCCTTTGTCACCGGCACCGCCCGTCCCAGTGTGATGATCCAGGAACTGATCCCCATGACCTTTCTGGAGGTGGAGGCGGGCTTCATCAGGGTCAGCACCCAGGCCGACAGCCGCCACCTGCTGCCCAGCCAGGTGGCCCACGGCGGCTTCTGCGCCACCGTTATCGACACCGTCACCGCGGGTGCCGTGCACACCTCGCTGGAGATGAACCAGTTTGCCTCCACCACCGATCTCAATGTCAAAATGGTCAAGGGAATTCCCGAGGGGGTGCCTCTGTTCGCCGAGGGGCGGCTGGTGAGCAGAAGCCGCCAGCTGGGCTCCGCCGAGGGCCGCATCGTGGATGAAGAGGGCACCCTCTATGCCTGGGGTAGCGCCACCTGCATGATCCGCCAGCGGCGCTGAGGGTGGGCTCACCCGGCAATTGAGGTGGCGGCCCTGGTGGGGATTTGCCATAGTTCAAGGGCTCCGCCTCCGCTGACAAGGCGGGTTCGACAAACCACCTGACTCAGGAGAACAGTGATGAAGCTCTACACCTATCCCGGCGCCCCCAATCCCTTGCGGGTGGATCTGGTGATTGCCGAAAAGGCCATCGATCTGGAAAGCGTGGTGGTGGATATTGCCGCCGGGGAGCAGTTGTCAGCGGACTATCGGCGCAAGAATCCCAACTGTGACGTACCCATGCTGGAGCTGCCGGACGGCACCTGCATCAGCCAGGTGCCGGCGGTGATGTACTATCTGGAGCAGTGCTACCCCGAGCACCCCCTGTACGGCACCTCAGAGGAGCAGACCGCCCTGGCCATGATGTGGGAGCACCTGGCCTTCCAGAACGGCATCCTGGCGGTGGCCGACGTGCTGCGCAACACCAGCAAGGCGATGCCCAACCGCGCCCTGGTGGGGCCCCACGACTACCCCCAGCTGCCGGAGCTGGCGGAGCGCAGCCGCCTGCGGGTGGGGCATTACTTCGCCGATCTCGACGCCCGTCTGGCGGAGACTGAATACGTGGCCGGAGATTTCTTCTCCGTAGCCGATATCACCGCCTGGGTCACCTGCCATTTCGCCGGTTGGGTGAAGCTGAAGTTCGATCCCCACCAGCACCCGGCGTTGAAGGCCTGGCACGACCGAGTGGCGGCGCGACCGGCGTTTGTGGCGACGGTAAAGCCCCGCTGAAATCCAACACAGCCCGTCGCCGCCCCGCATTCCCCGTTCCCTCGCTGCTCGGTGGCAACCAGGGCAAGGCTTTGTCTAGCCCATGGCCCCTGGACTCCGGCCAAAACCCTATCTCCAGCGGCAAGTCAGCCCCGTCGCCAAGGGGCTACTGGCGACTGAACCGCCTGCGGTATGCCGATGGGCTGGTTCCCGTCCACTTGCGGAAGGCGCGGGTAAAGGAGCGGGGCTCGGCGTAGCCCAGTTGGGCAGCGATATCCTCGACGGTGCGGTTGCCCTCCAGCAGGTTGCGGATGGCGATATCCCGCTGCAGGTTTTGGCTGATGCCCCTCAGGCTGGTGCCCTCCCGGCGCAGCTGGCGGCGAAAGGATTCCACCGAGAGCCCGGTGGCGGCCGCCATATCCTCCAGGCTGGGGTGGGGGGTGTCGCCTTTTGCCAGCAGCAGCCGCACCCGCCGCGCCAGACTGTGGTCGCTGGCGGGGATGGTCATCAGCTCCAGGGGTGCGTGGGCAAGCATCTCCTCCAGTTCGGCCTTGGTGCGCATTACCGGCCCCAGAACCTGGCCCAGATCGAGGCGGATCAGGCACTGCCCGGCGTTGAAGCTGTGGGGGCAGGGGAACAGGTATTTGAATTCCTCGAAATAGCTCTCCGGCCTGGGGTAGTTGAATTCGGCGCCGTGCAGACTGACGGTTTCTCCCGCCAGCCAGCAGGCCAGGCGATGCCAGGTGATCAACCAGAATTCGATGAAATAATGGTCCGGATCCAGCTCCGGGCGGGCAAAGGCCGTCTCGATCACCAGCTCGTCGTGCTGCCGGCTGACGGTGGTGGCAATGTCCCCCTGGAGTACATTGTAGAAGTGGACACCCTTCTCGATGCCCTGGGCCACCGAGTCGCCGCTGGCGGCCAGCTCGGCCATCAGGGCAAAGGCCCCGGGCCGAAACCGGGTGGCGGTATAACCCATGCCCTCGTCCCCGAGGGCGGACCAGATCTCCCGCACCAGGGCAGCCATCGCCGCCACACTGCCTCGCCACAGGGGATCCGCCACCTGATCCGGGTTGATCCCCGCGGCGCGCAACAGGGGCTCCACTGCCACCCCCTGGCGGCGGGCGCCACGGGTGCAGACGCGGAAGTAGTGGGAGTTGATGGTGGCCACGGGAGTTGCCCAAAGCAGTGAGTTTCGGGATCATTTTATGACCTGTCAGCTGTCAATGTAAGGTCTAGAATTCAAGTCTACGGGGTACAGCCCCCGACAACTGAAACCTGACAACCGACAGCGAGCCACGCCATGAACGCCATCACCCAGATTTCCCGTGAAGAATCCGCCGCCAAGCGCTGGGCGCGCTTCAAGCCCATTGTCACCGGCGATGACTATGTCGACAGCCTGCGCAATCGCGGCCTTACCGTCTACCTGTTTGGCGAGAAGATCGCCGAGCCGGTGGACCACCCCATCATCCGCCCCTCCATCAATGCCCTGAAGCGCACCTACGACCTGGCCATCGAGGACCCAGAGCTGGCCAGTGCCCACTCGCCGCTGATCGACGCCCGGGTGAACCGCTTCCTGCACATCGTCGAGTCCCCCGAGGATCTGGTGATGAAGAACAAGATGCAGCGCCGCATGGGCCAGCTCACCGGTACCTGTTTCCAGCGCTGCGCCGGCCTCGACACCATCTCGGTGCTGCACTCCATCACCTACGACATCGACCAGAAGCACGGCACCCAGTATCACCAGCGCTACCTGGAGTTCCTCAAACTGGCCCAGAAGAACAACATCATCCTCGGCGCCGGGATGACCGACCCCAAGGGCGATCGCGGCAAGCGCCCCGCCGAGCAGGCGGATCCAGACCTGTTTATGCACGTCACCCGGCGCACCGACAAGGGTTTGTATGTGAAGGGCGCCAAGGCCCATATGACCGGCGGCCTCAACTCCCACTGGATCTGTGTGATGCCCACCATGAATATGACCGCCGGCGACAAGGATTACGCGGTGGTGGGGATGGTGCCCGGCGACGCCGACGGCATTACCTACATCTACGGCCGTCAGTCCTGCGACACCCGGGCCATGGAGGGTGGCGACATCGACCAGGGCAACGCCCAGTACGGCGGCCAGGAGGTGCTGGTGGTGTTCGACGACGTGTTTATCCCCTGGGAACATGTCCTGATGGACGGTGAGTACGAATTCGCCCAGTTGATGGTGTCCCGCTTTACCGCCTACCACCGCGCCAGCTATGTGTGCAAAACCGGTCTTGGCGATGTGCTGGTGGGGGCGGCGGCGGCCATAGCCGAGTACAACGGCGCCGACAAGGCCAGCCACATCAAGGACAAGCTGGTGGAGATGACCCACCTCAACGAGACCATCTACTCCTCGTCCATTGCCTCCTCCCACGAGGCCAAGCAGCTGGATTCGGGTATCTTCATGAACGACGAGATGCTGGCCAATGTGTGCAAGCACAATGTCACCCGCTTTCCCTACGAGATCGCCCGCTTCGCCCAGGACCTGGCCGGCGGCCTGATGGTAACCCTGCCCTCGGAACAGGATTTCGACCACGAGGTGGCCGGGCCCATCCTCAAGAAATACTTCGCCGGCCGCGCCGACATTCCAGTGGAAAACCGCATGCGCATGCTGCGTCTGATCGAGAATATGACCCTCGGCCGCAACGCCGTGGGCTATCTCACCGAGTCCCTCCACGGTGCCGGGTCACCCCAGGCCCAGCGTATCCAGATTCAGCGGGGCATGGAGGTGGAGCGCAAGAAACGCTACGCCCAGGATCTGGCGGGGATCGAGATCATCGCCAAGGATACGGATACCCTTTAGGATGCTCTGATTAGTTGTCATTGCGAGGAGTGCAACGACGAAGCAATCTCGTAACCCATTGAATTCACGTGGCTCTGAGATTGCTTCCCGTCACGCTGGGCTCGCGGCTTCGGCAAAATCGCCTAGCAAGCCCAGCGAAGCGCTATGGGCAGCACCAGCGCCTGTCAGTTGCAGTTCATCAAATCAATCCCATTGCTGTCATGGCTCTGGCCACCCGGATAAAGCCACAGATATTGGCGCCAGTGACATAGTCGCCGGGCATGCCGAACTCTTCGGCGGTTTCGTAACAGTTGTCGTGGATGTTGACCATGATGTCCTGGAGACGCTTTTCGGTGTACTCGAAAGACCAGGAGTCGCGGCTGGCATTCTGCTGCATTTCCAGAGCGCTGGTGGCTACCCCGCCGGCGTTGGCGGCCTTGCCGGGGCCGTAGGCGATTTTCGCGGCCTGGAAGATCTGGATACCCTCAGGTGTGGTGGGCATGTTGGCACCCTCGGCAACGGCGATGCAGCCGTTTTCCACCAGGATCTTCGCATCTTTGCCATTGAGTTCGTTTTGGGTGGCGCAGGGCAGGGCGACCTGGCAGGGCACCGCCCAGATGTTGCCATCTTCGATATACCGGGCGGATGGTTTCTCATCGGCGTAGCAGCTGATGCGGCGGCGCTCCACCTCCTTGATACGCTTGATAAGGTCCAGGTCGAGGCCCCGCTCATCGATGACGACGCCGCTGGAGTCCGAGCAGGCGATGACCCTGGCGCCCAGTTCCATAGCTTTTTCAATGGCGTAGATGGCCACATTACCCGAGCCGGAAACCACCACGGTCTTGCCATCCAGGGAGTCGTTGCGGGCCTTGAGCATTTCCTCGGTGAAGAACACAGTGCCGTAACCTGTGGCTTCGGTGCGCACCAGGCTGCCGCCCCAGTTGAGGCCCTTGCCGGTGAGGACCCCGGACTCGTACCTGTTGGTGAGGCGCTTGTACTGGCCGAAAAGGTAGCCGATCTCGCGGCCGCCGACACCGATGTCCCCGGCGGGCACGTCGGTGTACTCACCGAGGTTGCGGTGCAGCTCCGTCATCAGGCTCTGGCAGAAACGCATGATCTCGCTGTCCGACTTGCCCTTGGGGTCAAAGTCGCTGCCGCCCTTGCCGCCGCCGATGGGCATGCCGGTGAGCGCGTTCTTGAAAATCTGTTCGAAACCCAGGAACTTGATGATGCCCAGGTAAACCGACGGGTGAAAGCGCATACCGCCCTTGTAGGGGCCGAGAGCACTGTTGAACTGGACGCGAAAGCCCCGGTTGATATGGATCTCGCCCTTGTCGTCCTGCCAGGGGATGCGAAAGATGATCTGTCGTTCGGGTTCACAAATGCGCTGGATAATCTTTTGGTCGGCAAATTCGGGGTACTTCACCAATACGGGGCCCAGGGTTTCCAGGACTTCGTGGACCGCCTGGTGAAATTCGCTTTCCCCCGGGTTTCTGTACAGGACTTCCTGGAAAATCGGCTCCAGTTTTTCATCGAGCTGTGTGGTCATCATAGGGTCTCATTGGCATAAAAAGGACTGGCGGGCTGTTGTCACCGCCGCAGGTTTTGGCAACCACGGCTATTGCACTATAGTGGTGCCATGTAGTGCAACACATTGGTGCAGATCAAGAGAATCGCAGAGGGGTCAGAATTTGCCCTTCTGTCGGTGCCGGCAGCGGGTGGAGCCGCGGCGCTGCGGGGAAGGGTCAGGCTCCCCGCGATGATTTTTTGCTCAACAGGCGCTCCAGCTTCTGCCGCGGCAGGGCCCAGTCGGGGTTGAGGGCAATGGCCTGGCGGTAGTCGGCTTCCGCCGGCTCGTAGGCACCCAGGGACTCCTGGGCCATGCCCCGATTCAGATAGGCCACATGGGCCTTGCCGAGGCCCAGCGCGAGGGCCCTGCTGTAGAACTCCACCGCCTTGTCCATCTTGTTGGCGAGGAAGTAGAGGTTGCCGAGGTTGACATGGGCCTCCGGCAGTTCGGGGTTGAGGTCGTAGGCCTTTTTGTAGTCCGCCAGGGCGGCCGGATAATCCTCCCTGGCTGCGGAAATAATACCGCGATTGATGTGGATGGCCACCAGATCCCGTTTGATCAGGGTGGCACCCAGCTCCAGGGCTCTGTCACAGGGGGCCTGGCTCGAGAGGCTGGCGCTGTCGGGGACGGCGATGGCCTGGCGGGCGTTGAAATAACACTCCTGGGCATCCCTGTTGTTGGCGAGCACGGTGACCGACTGGCCGTGGCAGAAGCCGCTGGCCGCTAGGAAGAGGGACACCCCGAGAAGGCGATGTCGGGTTGTGGTGTTCATGGTGGTGGTCGCTAGCGTGGGTCCACAGGGCAAGTATAGACCACCCCGGCCATCGAACCAGTGTGGAGCCGGCTGTGGCCAGGCTGGCAAGGGAGGGGGAGGAGAGGCGATAATGGCGGCTGTCGCCACCTATTTTCCGCTCTCGCCGAGGAACCGATGAAGACACTAACCCAGCGGGGTCGCCGCGCCATTGCCCCGGTGCTACTACAGGCGGCGCTGGCCCTGTCGGCAAATGCCGATACCACTGATCTTGACCAGGTGCTGGCGGCGGCCACCACCCTGGCAAAAAGCGATCACACCGGCGCCCTCGAAGGCGCCCTCTTCCTGTGTCAGGATTTTGCCGCCGCCTCCCGCCATATCATGAGCTTTGAAAAGTCTCTCCCCGCCACCAGGGTGTTCGACAACCTGTATTTTGTCGGCACTGAGTTTGTGGGGGTGTGGATTCTGAACACCAGCGAGGGTTATATCCTGTTCGATGCCATGGGTAACTCGGTGGAGGCGGCCAAGCATATTGTCGGCGGCTTTTCCGCCCTTGGGCTTGACCCGAACCGGATTCGCTATGTGGTGGTCACCCACGGCCATTGGGATCACTTCGGTGGTGCCCGCTACCTCCAGGCCAGGTTCGGCGCCAAAGTGCTGATGGGCAAGGCCGACTGGCAACTGCTCGACCAACTCGACGAGCAGGGGCCGGAGCTGATGGGTCAGCGGCCCCCGAAGGTGGATTTTGCCGTATCCGGGCCTGTCGATCTCACCCTGGGAGACACCAAGGTGTACCTGATGGCCACCCCGGGACACAGCCCCGGCACTGTTTCGGCGCTGATCCCGGTCAGGGACGGCGGCGCCAGTCACCAGCTGGCTCTGTGGGGGGGCACGGCAATTCCCCCCACCCTGGAGCCAAGCCGGCCGGATAGCGATCACAGCTGGCGCCACCAGGGCCTGACCCAGTACCGCGAATCCCTCCACAGCTTTCGCCAGTGGGCGGTATCCCGGGGAGCGGACGGGGTGATCAGCACCCATCCGTTCTCCGAAAACACCAGCGGGCGGTTGGCGCGGGTGGCGGCGCGGCAGCCCGACGACGCGCACCCCTTTGTGATCGGCGGCAAGGGCGTGGACAGGTATTTCATGGTGATCGATTACTGTGCCCAGGCCTTGAAGATTCGCACGGGACAGGGGGAGGTTCGCTGAGGTCCGTGGCCCCGGGGTCAGTCCACCTGGCAGAGCAGGCCCTTCAGGTACAGGCTCTCCGGAAAGGCGAGGCCCACCGGGTGGTCCTGGCCCTGGTGTAGATAACGCACCACCTGGCCGCTGCGGCCGGCATCGAGAAAGCCGTCGGCGGTGATTTTCTGGAACAGGGGCATATCGATGGCCCCGGAGCAGGAATACGTCATCAGCAGGCCGCCGGGCGCCACCAGGGGCGCGGCCTGCATGGCGATATCCTTGTAGGCCCGGGCCGCCTTGTTTTGCTGGTGGCGGGTATCGGCAAACTTGAGGGGGTCGAGAATCACCATGTCGTACTGGTGGCCGTCGCGCCGGTACTGGCGCAACAGCTCAAAGACATTGGCATCGACAGTGGTGTACTGGCGGGGGTCAAAGCCGTTGCGCGCCAGATTCTGCTCAGCCATGGCCAGGGCGGGGGCCGAGGAGTCCACGCTGGTGACATGGCGGGCGCCGCCCACCAGGGCGGCAACGGAAAATCCGCCGCTGTAGGAAAAACAGTTGA
>Ga0079224_100006398_pt1 | contig 15608 bp, 14 predicted proteins | sample Stecom2015_FD_80414 | JGI IMG/M metagenome (GOLD analysis project Ga0079224, IMG submission 80414) | Agricultural soil microbial communities from Utah to study Nitrogen management - Steer compost 2015 | ecosystem: Environmental > Terrestrial > Soil > Agricultural land | place: USA: Utah...
CAATCAACAAGTTTAAACAATGAAAAAATTAATGAAAAGACCAGCCCTTACACGATGGGGATTCTTTCCGCTCGTGCTGTTGCTGCTGATCAGCAGCTGTTCGGTAAAGAAGATCGTCTATTTCAACGATCTACCGGCCGATACCACGCGTATCCTGAAACAAGCCGCAGCTTTTACCGAGCCGGTGATCCAGACAGATGATATCTTAAATATCACCATCCAGACCTTAGATCCCACTACCGCAGCGGTGGCCAATCAGTCAGTAGCCGTGCAAGCTGTTGGAGCCAGTTCTGCAAGTAATGTTGGCAATCAGGTAATTACCGGATTCTTAGTAGATAAGGATGGGTATGTTAATATGACGCTATTGGGAAAAGTACAGATTGCTGGTCTGACCACCTATCAAGCACGTGAGAAGATTACGGTTTTAGCAGCACAATATTACAAAGACCCTACGGTACAGGTGCGTTTTGCCAATTTCAAAATCACGGTCTTGGGCGAAGTCACTCGACCAGCAACCTATACGGTGCCTAATGAGAAGGTTACGGTGTTGGATGCTTTAGGTTTAGCTGGCGATTTAACCATTTACGGCAAGCGTGAGAATGTATTGCTTATTCGTGATCAGGGGAAAGAGAAAGAGCTCGTACGGTTGAATCTAAATGATAGCGACGTGTTTCACTCACCTTACTTCTACTTGAAGCAGAACGATGTAATTTATGTAGAACCCGGAAAAGGAAAGGCCGCGGCGAATAACGTAGCGAGAACGCAAACCTTTGCGATGGTTGGTACTATACTCTCCTTTTTAATAGTTGCTATTACAAGATTATAAACTGTCGCTTAGAATTCTATTTAAATTTTTCTGTTCTGAATGAATAGAAACTGTAATAAAAATATATGAAGAAAGAATATCTCGAATGGGAAAAAGAATTCGAATTAGACGATAAAAAAAGCGATAACGCAGGGCTAGTAAATTTCTTAAACCGGATAGCTAGCAATTGGTATTGGTTCTTATTGTGTACTATTCTGGGGGGGGTAGCAGCAATGGTTCATTTACGCTATTCGATTCCGACATATAAGGTGCACGCAAAGCTGTTGGTTTCCGATGAAAAAAAAGGAGGGGGAATGTTATCTTCTTCTTTAGGCGATCTCTCTGGTTTAATGGGGGTTAAGAGTTCAGTTGACAACGAGGTCGAAATTTTAAGGACAGCTGATTTGATGTATGAAATGGTCGAAGCGGAAGAGGGATACATTAATTATTTTAAGCCAGGAAATGTCCGAGATGCGCCATTATTAGAGCCTGCATTACGTGTTCACCTTATGAGCAATCCAGATTCAATAAAACAGGCTGTGTCGTTGAATATCAGTCGCACCTCTGGAGATAAATTAGAAATTACCACGCCAGACACGGCGTTTTCGGTAAAAAAAGAGCAACCATTTTATATACCTAGAGTCGGTCTGCTAATGCTAAAAACAGGAAATACAGATAGTTTCACTGAATTTGGTGTCAATATTACAACTGTTTCTCAAGAAGTAAATCGCTTGATGAAATTATTTTCTGTAGAAGTTACAAATAAAAATGTCTCTACTATAGAGCTTACTCTGGTTCACCCCTTGGCCAGACGAGGAGAACAGCTATTGAGTCGGCTGATAGAAAAGTACGTAGAACGGAATCTACACGAAAAGAATGTCGTCGCCGATTCAACATTATCATTTATTAATAATAGATTGAAAAGGATTACGGAGGAACTCGCAGGCGTAGAGGATAAAATTTCTGGATACAAAAGACGGAACCAGTTAGCCGATATTTCAGAACAGGGCAAAGTCTTGATAGAGAGTTCTGCCGATTTTACAAAGAGGTTAGCGGAGGTCGAAACGCAGTTAGCATCAGTAGATGCGGTAGCGAGTTATTTGAAAGATACGCAACATCCACGGGTTGTCCCTTCGGCGGTTATCCCTCAAGACATCGGTTTCAATGCTTTAATTCAGCGATATAATGAATTGGTCTTACAACGGGAGCGGCTCCTATTAGCGAATACCGAGGACAATCCGCTAGTTCAGAATATCACAGCGCAAATCGCCGGTGTACGCCAAGATATGATTGCTAACGTTGCGTCTACGAGGCGTCAATTGGAGCTAACAAAGCAAAGCCAACAGCAGTTGGCGAATAGCGTGTCTTTGCAAATTAATCAGGTGCCTACGATTGAGCGCGGTTTTATCGACTTAGCACGTTTACAACAAATTAAACAAGCACAGTATATCTTTCTGCAAGAAAAATGGGAGGAAACGGCGATTAGTCGTACTGCTAACGTTTCTAACTCAAAAATTATTGATACGCCGAAAGCAGAGTCTAGACCATTTGCACCGAAACGGAAGACGGCTTACATGCTAGGTATATTTATTGGTTTCTTAGTCCCTTTAATTGGATTATATATTCGTGACTTGCTCAACGTGAGGGTCCGTAACTTAAACGATATACAACAGCGTACAAATCTTCCAATTCTGGGGACTGTAACTCACTCGGAAGAAGATGGACAGGTTGTAGTTTCCAAAACCTCGCGATCCGGGATTGCTGAACAGTTTAGGGCCATGCGCACAAATCTGGAATTTTCGTTACAAGGAGGAAACCGGATATTGTTTACTTCATCTATGTCAAGTGAGGGAAAGTCGTTTGTAGCATTAAATCTCGCGGTTTCTTTAGCGTTATTGGACAAACGTGTTTTAATCATGGAATTGGATTTACGGAAACCTTCGATCACATCCAAATTAGGATTGCCAGCTGGCAAGGGATTTTCGCATTACGTAGTTCGATCAGATATGCATGTGGATGAAATCATTTTGCCATCAGGAGCGCATGAAAACGTTCACCTAATCCAAGCTGGGGCGATTCCGCCTAATCCAGCAGAGCTTTTAGTGTCACCTAGAGCCGAAAATCTGATGGAGGAATTGAAAAAACGCTATGATTATATTTTAATGGATGCGCCACCAATCGGGGTGGTGACGGACGCTCAATTGTTGTCTCGTTACTCGGATATCTGTCTTTATTTGGTGAGACAAGATTTTACTTACAAAGAACAGTTAGTAATTCCTAACGATCTAGTTAATCAAAATAAGATTGCGCCTATTCAATTAATCGTTAATGACGTAAAAATAAAGAAAAGAAATTACGGAAGATACGGCTATGGCTACGGTTACGGCTATGGTTATGGAGAATATTAAAGGATGTACCATTCTAACTTGTGCTGCAAGATGTTCTTCAATATAAAGTATTTCGTGCTCATAAGCTATTATTTATGAATAATATAAGGTTTGAAAATAAATTAGATGAACTAATCCGCTCCGTTAAGAGCCGTTTACGCTCACTTTACTTATTTGGCTCTTTCAATCACGTAATATTTGGGCGTAAAGTGCGGTTGTCAGGGGATATTACCTTTGGTAAGAATGTGAATATTAAAGATTATTCGAGGATTCGCGGAAAAGGAATTGTTGTAGGGAATAATGTCGTTATTCATGAAAATGTTTTTATTAGAGCTAAGTTCACCGTTACGATAGGGGATAATACCACCTTAAATAGAAATAGATGCATTTTGGATAATGTAATCATAGGAAAAAATGTATCAATTGCACCTAATGTTGTTATCGTGGGGTCTAATCATATATTTAAAGATCCTGAGGTTCTCATAAAATTGCAAGGGTCCGAGTCGAAAGGTATAGTAATAGAAGACGATGTATGGATTGCTGCAAATGTCACAATTTTAGATGGGGTTTCTATTGGTCAAGGATCTATTATAGCTGCGGGTTCTGTCGTAAATAAGGACGTACCACCTTATACGTTAGTAGGTGGCATACCAGCAAAACTTATAAAAGAACGACTCACATAATGGCAAAGGAAAAATATTATAGCTGGAGCGCGATTAATAAATTTGGTTGTCAACTTATAGGATTCGTAGGCAATGTCTTTATCGCGAGGTTATTGACCCCTGACGATTATGGCCTTGTCGCAATGTTGTCAATCTTTATCGGGATTGCATGGAACTTTACTGAATCAGGGTTTGCTGATGGATTAATTAAAAAAGCGAATGCTGATGAACTAGATTTCTCTACTATTTTTGTTTATAACGTTTTCATAGGATGTATTTTATATGCAATTTTATATGTCCTCGCACCTTTTGTCGCCGATTTTTTCCACCGGAGAGAGCTGGAAGGGATTCTAAGGGTTATCGCCCTATCGGTTGTTTTTAGAGCTTTGACTATTGTGGAAGTTACAAAACTGAGAAAGGAATTACAATTTAAAACTATTGCTATCGTTTTTGTCATTAGTACATTCTTATCTACATTCCTAGGTTATTTACTGGCTTTAAATGGATACGGTTATTGGTCTATTGTTTATCAAAATCTTAGTGTACCTGTCATAAATATAGTTTATATGATATTGGTTTTGAAATGGCGGCCTGCATTTCGATTTGATTGGATGCGCTATAAAGAAATGAGCCGTTTTGGTTATAATTTGATGGCATCATATTTCACTAATCAGATTGGTGCAAATATATATACTCTGTTTATTGGTAAGAGTCATTCTAGCAAGGATTTAGGTTTTTATGCTCAGGGAATTAAGATAAGCGACGCTGCTTTCCAAGGGATAAACTCGGTAATCCTCACAACATCTTATTCCATTATTGCCAAAGAACCAAGTCCAAGCAAACGGAGAGATATGTATTTGAGTATTTTTAACCATTTTTCGTTTATCCATTTCGCTGTTAGTTTCTTTCTAATAGGTTCTGCATGGCCATTGATTAATGTTTTTTTTGGTGAGCAATGGGTTCCCTCGGCTTTATTCATGCAGTTAATAGTAATAGGTTTCCTTTTAAATCCCTTTGTAACGATTAATTCTAACATGATAAAGATAGCGGGGAAGTCTAAATTGTATAGGAACCTGACTTTTATAAGGAACGGACTTAACATAACGGCTCTGCTTTTTACTTTTAGATATTCTATCGAGACGATTTTAGTGGGTCAAATTTTAGCCAGATACACGTCAGCTCTTTTAGATGTAGTAAGTTGTGGCAGATATGGCGGTATAAGGTGGTCCGAGCAATTGTTGATTTGTATTAATCAGATAGCTGTTCCAGGATTAGCATGTCTATTTAGTTGGAATATAATACGAGGGTTGCCTATCGATGGTGCGAGTTTGGCATATTTTTCAATCGCTTTCTTTGTTACTTTCTTTGTTGGCAATGTGATCACGGGAAACCGCGTTCAGCGAATTTACGTGGAGAAATATTTAAAATTCAAATAAAATGAAAACTTTTATTAAAAGAAAGATTGAGAATCTTCGGCTAAGATGGGCAAAGACGTCCGCTTCTAGATACGTAGCATTCCTTCGGAGCAAAGGAGTTAGAGTAGGTGAAAATTGTAAGTTCTATTCTGGTTTAAAAACGATATCTATTGATATAACTAGACCATCATTAATCGAGATAGGCAATAACGTTGCTTTTAATAAAAATTGTAAACTCGTAACACACGATTACACAACGATGATATTTCTCCGTGTTTACAAAGATTTTGTGCCCTCTTCCGGTCCAATCAAGATTGGAAATAATGTTGGGTTCGGAATGGATTGTACCGTATTGAAGGGAGTGACTATTGGTGATAACTGTTTTATCGCGTTAGGCTCGATTGTGACAAACGATATACCTCCAAACTCGATAGCTGCGGGCGCCCCTGCAAAAGTAGTGTCAACTCTGGAGGAATTTTACAATAAAAGAAAGGAAAAATGTGTTCAAGAGGCATTGATATACGCGAGAAGTATTAAGGAATCTTTCGGTAGAAATCCACGGATAGAAGATTTTTGGGAGGAATTTCCGTTATTCCTTGATGGCGATCAAGATTGTAAGAATTTGCCGATAAAAAGACAGTTGGGGGATGCATATGGTTATTATCGTGATCATCACCGAGCGATTTTTAATGGTTTTGATGATTTTCTTAAAAAGGCAGAAATTGAGTAAGAACGTAGTTATTTTACATCCAGCCTATTGGGAGCAAGCACGCGGAGGAGCAGAGTTGCAAATTTCCTATTTGGTAGACTCTCTTTTACGAAGAGGGCATAAGGTTCACTATGTCTTTGAAGATCTTGGTACCGAAATAAATAACGATCTTAAAATTCATTTGTATCCATTAAAGAAATCTGTAATTCGTTCTAAACGCTTCGGAAGTCGCTGGATTTTTTATCATAAAAGAATAAATGAGATTTTAAATGAACTTGGACCGGATGTAATTTATACACGTTTATTTTCATCTTGGACTGGATTGGCGTCGAATTTTGCATTGAAAAGCGGTGCCAAACACATTTGGGCGTTAGCATCGGATATTGACATTACGCGTTTACAAAGGTCAACCTCTATTTTTAAACCGTTTGACATTATTGAAAAAAAATGGGTTAAACATGCATTTTACAATGCGACCTCTATTATTGTTCAGAATAATTATCAGGAAGAGGGGCTCAAACGATTGTACGGTAGAAATGGAGTCTTTTTTCGTCAATCTGGTTTTCCTTGTACAGATACGATAGTTAAAGATAAGGATACGTTAAACGTTTTGTGGATTGCAAATTTCAAGCCAATTAAGCGCCCCGAAATTTTTATAAACTTATTAGATTTTTTTAATGACACGAGTAATATTCGTTTTACAATGATAGGCCGGATACAGCCAATGTATAGAGACCTGGTAAACGAAGCAATGGGCAGATATAGAAATTTTGATTATCTAGATGAACTTAATAGTAAGTCAGTAAGCGACTGTCTTTCGAATGCGGACGTCTTGGTGAATACTAGTCTCCATGAAGGATTTTCGAATACATTCGTCGAAGCTTGGATGCGAAAAGTTGTAGTTATTAGCATGAACTCTAACCCTGACCATATTTTAACGGAGCAAAATATAGGGTTCGTTGCTCCTAATGTCAATGATATCGCGGACATAATCAACTATCTAAAAAATAACCCGGAAAAGTGTGATGATATGGGAGAGAGAGCGTTAAAGTACGCTACTGAATTTCATTCTTATGAGAAGAATATTTCAAAGGTTTTAAATTTAATAGAATTATGAACCAACGTTACATTCACTGGTTTGAAGCAAAACAACTTGATAGAGTGACGAATTTTTCCTCTAGAATCGAAGTTCTGAAGTTAGCGGATCGTATAGGTGCGCCCGCGCGATATTACTGTACATTTAAATATTCAAAAAAAACGTTCGGTATGGATAATCAAATTGAATATTTGGGTAGGTTCAAAAATCGATACCTTCGAACTATCAGTTTTCATTTCTCAGTATTTTGGCGATCCCTTTTAATAGCAGGGACAAAAGGTAATACTATTATTGTTAATCCTGATTTAATTATAAATGTGTTACCGGCTGTTTTTGTATCTAAATTTTTAGGAAAGTCTAACAAATTTATTGTCGACATTCGAACCACGCCGACTGATCCTGAATCTTTTCAAAGTGATATGGAAATGTTTCATAGAAAATTTAAGTACGCAGTTAAATTTTTCGATGGTTTTAGTTTTATAACTCCGTTTATGCAAAAATACGTCATGGGACGGTATAGAAAAAAAATAAATGCGATTAATTGGAGTTCAGGGGTAAACATAGATTTGTTTAGACTTAATGATGTTTCGTCTATCGAAACTGGAGAGGAATTTAAAGTTTTTTATCATGGAGGGATATCGCTCTCCCGAGGAAGTTTAGATTTGATAAAAGCATGTGAGAGACTTCATCGAGAAGGCTTATCGATCAGTTTGAAGCAGGTTGGAGTAGTTGTGGATGAGGCTATTATCAAGTATATAGAAGAAAACAAAATCGGCAATTGGTGTAAAATATTGCCGCCCGTTCCTTTAGAAGAAATTCCCTCTTTAATTGAAAGTTGTGACTTGCCGGTTCTTCCTTTCCCTAACTTTATGGCATGGCGAGTTTCCAGCCCTATAAAGTTAATGGAATATCTTGCAATGGGAAAAAAGGTTTTGGCCCCGAAAATTGAGGCATTTACCGATGTGTTTGCAAATAACGACCATCTCGTCTTCTACTACGAAAATACCGATGTCGAGAATGTAGCTAGTTTGGAAGGTGCGATAAGAAAGATTATAAAAGGTCGACTACTTGAGACTCATTCACCTTGCGACGCGAGGGATTTTGTATCCAAGAATTATACATGGAAAAAACAAGCTGAAAGATTTATAAGTTTTTGTCGAGCGATATGAGCACACTCCGATTTAGATTGTTTTGTCTTCTAATTTTCTTTGTGTTTACTCAAGGAATGTGGGAACGAATATTTGTATTTATTCCACAGATAGGATTATTAGTAGACTTTTTTGCTGTCGTTTTTCTATTGTGTCAGTTTAAGTTTTACAAAGCCAGAAATATGGCACTTTTTATTTCTTTTTTAGCCATTGCAATTCTTATCGCTATAATCAATGGTAACCCTATTCTTGACGCGCTATTACACATTAGATATATTGCTTACAGTTATTTAATTTTCACACAATTATATATAGAAAGAATTTCTTCATCACAATGGCTCAAAATGATGAAACTGGTGCTTATTATGATTGCTCTCCAAGGAGTTGGCTCATTGTTTACATTCGTCGTACTGGGAAAAAGAATTGAGGGTTACGTCGGATTAATGTCGTCATTAGGTGGGACTACCGCTACAATTTTTCCACTACTAGTTGCAGGCTTATTAACATTATATTTTTTGTTTAATCAACGTATTAAGTTTAAGGATACGTTATGGATTGCGGTATGTCTTGTCAGCGTTCTTCTAGTAGGATATGTTAGCAGTAAACGAACATTTTATTTTGCGGTCCCTTTTTTTGTTATTGTTTCCGTACTTATTGCGCTGCCTGCACTTTTTAGGTACCGTTTTTTCAAAAGAAAACTTGTGACGATTTTTTATCTTTTAGTTGCTTTCTTCCCGTTAGTTGTTTGGGGGATTAAACAAACCCACGGTTTAAATTATTTGTTGTCAAGAGATGAGACTTATTACGAGGTGATAGCTAAGTCAATCCAATATGCTGAAGAGTATGAAACCACGACAGACGAGTATAATTTAACGACGGGACGCTCTAATACCTCACTCAAGGCAATAGAGAACTCAATTGAGGATTTGCCAAGCTTTTTATTTGGAAAGGGTTATAGATCCATAAAAGATGATCATTTTATGTACAAATCGGGATATGGATACGGCGTCGTTGGGTTTAGTAGGGATCTTATTTCTGGCGGAGTATTGTTAATGACCTGTACTATTCTTATGTATTTAAAGATTTTGTATCCTAATGAATCGAAGCGAAGTATATTCGGCAACAAGATATTGATGTTGTCGTTGATAGTGTTTATATATACTCACTTTTTCTACTCCGCTGATTTTTCGATAAGTCTGAAAATAAGCTCAATTTTGGTAATAATAAGTGCTTTTCTAAATAGCCCATTGCATTATAAGTCTCGCTGCCTCATTTTGAAGAGATATAACCTAATAACACCAACTCGATTGAAATGGACAAATTAATTAAGGGCATAGTTAAAGAAATAGCTGGAATATTATTTTTTTGGCCAATAATTCCCTTTTTACTGCATAGAAAGGTAAAAAAGGAATCAATTTTATTAGTGCTTAATTATCATAATTTCTCTTCCTATAGCAATTATTTTTTCAAACGAGGTCAGATTTTGGACGTTAGTTTTGCAAAAAGATTCGAACGACAAGTTCGGTTCTTACGAAGACATTTCAACTTTGTTACTCCTGAGGACTTTATTAACCAAAAACCATCAGGAATATCGATTCATTTAACATTTGATGACGGTTATCGTGATAATTTTGATATAGCTTTTCCAATTTTAAAAAAATATAATGTTAAAGCGACCTTTTTTTTAGCCACAGGTTTTGTTAATTCTTCGGATTGGCTGTGGCATGATAAAGCGCGATATTTAGTGAGTAGAGCTAAACTTGCGGAAGAGGAAGTAGAATCACTTTTACGAAAAATGAATCAAGGCGGAGAGATTCCGAAAACTTTTATCGAAATGGTTAATACACTCTTTGATGATTTTTTTGGCGATCAGACTCCTCGTTTGATGGTTAATTGGGACGAAGTTAAATTAATGAGGAGGGAGGGATTTGAGATTGCTCCTCATACTCATTCGCATTTAGTGTTGGACAGCCTGCCACGAGCAATACAAAAAGCCGAGATTTTAAATTCCGTATTGGCAATAAAAAACAATTTGGGATATACTCCGAAAAGTTTCGCTTATCCAAATGGAAGATATAATAAAACAACTCTTTCGGTTCTGAAGGAGATAAATATACTCGAATACGGGTTCAATACAGAATTTGGGCACAATTATACTATAGATAATCTGCTCGAGTTTAAAAGGGTAGGCGTGAATCCGTCAGATCCCGTTGGATTTGTGATCTTAAAAATTGTGAAATCATTAATAACTAAATAATAGATTTATGGTTTTGAAAACGTTTTGGGACACGTGCAAACAATACAGATGGAAAATAATTAGCCGTTTTTTAAAGGCCGGGGGAAGGAGGTTCGGAATTATCTCTGAAAGCTTTTATTTGTTGAAATTGGATTCGTCTCAGTTTGTGTCTGCATTTAATATTTCGGCTACTAAGATAGTTGAGATTAAAAACATAGATTCTTATGACCTAAGTGTATTTAAATTTCCTAATAAAAAGATTGAATTATTTAGAAATAGGATAGATAGTGGTGCCTATTCTTGTTATGGCTATATGCGAGATGACCAGATAGTTTATATAACCTGGGTGTCATGGAAGACAATGAATTATCCGAGCTTTTTCGGAATAGTTGAAAACCTTGATGAAACACAAGCCTTGCTTGAAGATTCCTATTGTCTTCCGGATTACCGCGGAAGGGGGATTCATTCCGAGATGAACAAATATCGCTTAAGAGAGGTGTTCAGCAGGGCAAAAAAGGAAGTCTTTGTGCTGATTCTTAAGGAAAATGCTCCTGCAATTAAGGCGCAAATTAAATGCGGGTTTAAAGTCGATTCTGTAATAATTTTTAGAAAGATATTTAATAATAAACGGATAATAAAAAAAGCATATGGAAACCCTCGAAGAAGCTCTTTATTTTGAACTCCAATCGCGATGTTCATTTGTGCCGTTTACACAATCTGAAGGATGGTACAACTATTTAATAGCACAAGGCAGGAAAATTGTTTTTTTCGCTGATTCCGTTGTAGAACCTAATATTATATGTTTTGGATATGAACAAAAGCTTCCGTTTGTTAAAAAGAAAATTTTAAGGCTTGAAGGTGAATGCTTTTTAAATAAAGTTGAGCATTCGATAATTACGAGTTTTTACAAAAAAATGGGTGAACTACCATATTTGGGTATTGAACTTAATAGTAATAATGAATATTTTGTTGACTTTGAAATCGGTTTACGAAGGGCGGGTTTTATTCGGCCGCTAGCCTCTTTTTCTTGTCCATTAACAATAGAGGTTAATTTAATAAGTGAACTTAATTTTAAAAGAAACTGGCAGCGGAATTACAAAAAGTCAGTTAAAGCAGGGTCTACGTTTATTGAGCACTCTAATATTACTGAACGGGAAGTTTCTATGTTTATCAATATGTTTGATGAGATGTCGAAATTAAAAGGTTTAAAATACTCATTGGACGTAGATGCTATTAGTAAGTTAGTAACGAGCCGTACTATACGGATGTTCTCCGTATTTGATCAATCAGGGACTCCTCTGGCCTCTCGTATTATCCATGTCCATGGAACAACTGGAAATGATGTTTTTGCTGCGAATTCCTTAAGAGCAAGAGAAAATGGAGCAACCTTTTTTTTGATGCAAAATCTCTTTGACACACTGAAACGTGAAGGTTGTGAATCGTTTGATTTCGGAAGAATTGCTCCTAGTAACCATGCCACGGATAGTGTATTTCTTTTTAAAAGCGAGACTCGTGGTAAAAATATTCAGTACAACGGAGAATGGTGTTTATATAAAAGTAAGATTTATGAGTTGGGGCTGTTTGGATATAAATTGTGGAAATTAAAAAAACAACGGTATTGAAAAAAATCATTAATGTTCTTTTAGTTACACCTGATTTTACAAGAGCAGGTGGCGTGACCGAATTTAACAAGCTGCTGTTAAGGTATAGCAGTAGGAGCAATATCATCGTGTTCTCGATGCGGAGTGGAGCGTCTAAAAGTCTGCTCGGTAAAATCGTAATGATTTTTGTTGATTACTTTCGATATCTGCATATTTTGTTAACAAAGAATTTAGATGTGATTCACGTCGGGCCCTCTCTGAATAAAAAATCATTAAAAAGAGATTCTATATATGTTCTGCTAGCTAAATGGTTCAACAAAGCAGTGTTTGTTCATTGGCACGGATGGAATCCTGCTTGCGAAAATTTGTTAGATCAAAAGTTGTTTTTACGACATACCCTTTTTAGAGCAGATCATATTAAGTTACTTTCTACTCGTTTTGAAAAGAAAATAATCACAGCAGGTTTTATCAATACTACTACGTTGGGAACTACGTTTGTAGATGATACTCTGCTCGATTTCGATATTAGCAAGCTAGTCCGTGACGATTTTAACATTTTGTTTTTGTCTACATTATCAATCAACAAAGGAATATATACCATCTTGGATGCGTTTACCATCGCTTGTGCCAAAATTGAAAATATATGTTTGACAATAGCTGGAACCGGAGAAGAGTTGAGAAGAGCTCAACAATACGTTCAAAGGAATGGAATAAAAAAGGTGAAGTTTATCGGGCACGTAGAGCAGCTTGAAAAAGCTGAAGCATTTATTAACGCGGATCTATATGTTTTTCCTTCTCAATATGAAGGAATGCCGACGTCGGTTCTAGAAGCGATGGCTTTTGGGCTACCAATTTTGTGTAATCGAGTTGGAGCTCTGACGGATTTTTTCAAAGATGGATGTATGGGAATGGCGCTGGATAGTGGGACAGCCAAAGATTTCGCTTATTATATCAATCATTTTGCTAAAAATCGAAAATTATGTCACGAAATCGGTGTTTTTAACAGAACGTATGCCCGACAAAGATTTTTGGCTAGCAATGGGGTGGAAAGAATCGAAAGAGACTATCTGGATTTGACTAGTCATAAGATTACATCTGATGCCTTTAGGAAATGAGTAAAGAACTGAGTCTCGTTTTAATGAATGATCAATGATTTAGGTTAAATCGACATGAGCGAAATAAACATACGAAAGACATTTTTAAAGCTTAGATCCTATTGCGAATCTCAGCAATTCAAAGGATGGGATCCGTACGACGGGTTAAATAGCCGACTTTTTCAGGCTATGCCGTTTTCAAAATACAGATTACCACGTTTGGCTTGGATACAATTGTTCAAAAGGAGTCCTATTAACTTGCGTCCGTTGGTCGGTGTCGCAAAAGAATACAACGCAAAAGGTATCGGGCTGTTTTTACATAGCTACTGTAACCTATATAAAAATGATCCCCGCGACGAATATTTAGCCAGGATTAAAGAACTCGGCGATATTGTTCTGACGTTACGAAGCAAGGGATACTCGGGAGCCTGTTGGGGTTATAATTTTGATTGGCAGGCTCGGGCATTTTTCCAGCCCAAAGAGACACCTACTGTGGTAGCTACAACCTTTATTGCTTCGGCATTGATGGAAGCGTATGAGCTGACAAAAAATCACGATTACTTAGACGTTGCAATCGATACGCAGCATTTTATATTGAAGGATCTTAATCGCACATACGATGATGACGGAGATTTCTCCTTTTCGTATTCACCACTGGATCACACGCAGGTATTTAACGCTTCTCTATTAGGAAGTCGATTATTAAGCCAAATTTATACATATACCGGTGATGGAGAATTGTTGGAGGCGGCTAAAAAGTCTGTCGCGTTTGCCTGCAAACACCAACAGGAAAACGGTGCGTGGGCGTACGGAACCTTACCTTTCCATCAATGGGTCGATAATTTCCATACGGGTTACAACTTAGAATGTATTGCGGCTTATCAGCTGCACTCGGGCGATTACTCTTTTAATGATGCGGTGGAGAAAGGGCTTACTTATTATCTGGAGAATTTTTTTACGGAAGAAGGTATTCCAAAATATTATAGTAATCAAACCTATCCCGTCGACGTCCACACAACATCCCAGTTGATCATCACGCTTTCTCGTTTAGATAGATGGGAAGAGAATAAAGATTTGATAGAAAAAGTATTGTCATGGACGATAACGAACATGCAGGATAAAAAAGGGTTTTTCTATTATCAGCTGAAGAAAACAGGAAGTTCGAAGATTCCGTATATGCGTTGGGCACAAGCTTGGATGTTCTTTGCCTTTTCGGAATATTTCCTAAAGGAAAAGGAGACTAAGAATGAACCTAGAACAAAGTTAGAAACCACCAATTAAAATGAAGATATTATTAACCTTTGGCACGAGGCCGGAAGCCATTAAGATGGCTCCTCTTGTCTTGGCATTAAAAAAAGAAGAAGCTTTTGACGTTAAAGTATGCTTAACGGCTCAACATAGAGAAATGTTGGATCAGGTGCTCGAATTTTTCGACATAAAAGCAGATTTCGATTTGAATCTGATGAAACCCAATCAAACTTTGCATGGCTTAACGGCTGCGATCATAGAAGGCATGAAACCGGTATTGGATGAATACAAGCCCGATTACGTCTTTGTCCATGGAGACACCACCACCTCCACGGCTGCAGCGCTTGCAGCGTTCTACTCCGGGGCAAAAGTAGCCCACGTGGAAGCTGGGTTGCGTACGTGGAACAAATGGTCACCCTTTCCCGAAGAGATGAATCGCTCACTAACGGGGAGGCTTACGGATATTCATTTTTCGCCGACCGAAACATCCAAGGCGAATCTCTTGTCGGAAGGTATATCCGAAGAAAGTATCGTGGTTACCGGAAATACCGTGATTGATGCGTTGTTTAAAGCTGTTGAACGTGTCGAAAGCGAGATGCCGGCGAGTATTTGTGAGCTTGCCGATAAATTAGATGCTACAAAGAAAATGGTTTTGGTGACAGGTCACCGCCGCGAAAACCATGGAGAGGGCTTTATGAATATTTGTAAGGCATTAAAGACATTGGCCGAAAACAATAAGGTGGAGATAGTATACCCAGTCCACTTGAATCCAAATGTGCAGAAGCCAGTCTATGATCTGCTTTCGGATGTGCCAAATATCCATCTTATAGAACCGCAAAGCTATCCGGCTTTTGTATGGTTGCTTCACAGATCCTATCTTATTATCACCGACAGTGGAGGTGTTCAGGAAGAAGCTCCATCATTGGGTAAGCCCGTGCTTGTTATGCGGGATACAACAGAAAGACCAGAAGCTGTGGAAACGGGAACGGTGTTGTTGGTTGGTACAGATGTAGATAAAATTGTGAGCACAGCGGAAGACTTATTGCAAGATACGCGACGCTACGAAGCAATGTCCGCATTGCATAATCCGTATGGCGACGGAACCGCATCAACAAAAATTGTGAATTACCTAAAGAATATATAACCGATGAAAGCAGTTTTTATGGGATTAGGCTATATTGGCCTGCCTACCGCAGCCGTAGCGGCA
>Ga0079224_100006399_pt1 | contig 15608 bp, 13 predicted proteins | sample Stecom2015_FD_80414 | JGI IMG/M metagenome (GOLD analysis project Ga0079224, IMG submission 80414) | Agricultural soil microbial communities from Utah to study Nitrogen management - Steer compost 2015 | ecosystem: Environmental > Terrestrial > Soil > Agricultural land | place: USA: Utah...
CGGCTCCTCAGCAGTCCACTGATCCTCAAAGACCAGGTACTCGAGCGCGACCAGCGTCAGGCTGCCGTCTTCCAACGGCTCATAGACGAGCGCTTCCGGCTGGAGCGGATCCAGCACATCATCACCAACCAGATCCCCATGGACATAGTGCTGTCCCATATCGCCCGTTCCATCGCCTGTGAAGCAGTCGAGGAAGACACCGTATCCGGCCTCGATCGCGGCATCGACGTCCCGGAAGTCCCGCGTCGCCAGGCGGATGTCGTGCACCGTGCGTCGCAGGTCCTCGGTCAGAGTCTGCTCACCATCTTGAGAGAAAGCGCGGTCGCCGGTCAGCGCGAACGCTGACACGAACACAAGAATGAAGATCAGAATGCGTTGACGGTTCATAGTGCTCTCCTTGCGCTTACCTGTATGATGGTCTCAGCCTATCAGGTAGAGTTACGAGCTGTCACCCGTCGAAAGAAGGGTATGAGAAGGGGGTTTCTCACGCCCTGCGCAGATCCACGAATCACCTTGACGGTTCCGGTCAACCTCGCCTATAGTGGTCATACGCGAAGTGGTGGAACGCAGCCTCACATGACTCTTTCACAACAACCTCTTGCCCCCCTCACCCGTCGCGAGCAGGACATCCTACAACTTCTGGCGCGCGGCCTCTCCGACCAGGAAATCGCGCAGGAGTTGGTGCTGTCCCTCAGCACCGTGAAGTGGTACAACCGCCAGATTTACAGCAAGCTCGGGGTGAACAAACGCGCCCTCGCCGTAGAACAGGCGCGCCAGCTTGGGTTGGTCGACGACTCTAGCGGGCAACTACTGCTGTCCGCGTCCCCGCGCCACAATCTTCCGGCAGAAGTCACATCGTTTATCGGGCGCGAGCGAGAGCTGGATGACCTGAAACGACTGCTCAGTGCGGCACGCGTCGTGACGCTGGCGGGGCCACCTGGCACCGGCAAGACTCGCCTTGCGCTGCGCGCCGCACGGCAAGCGATTCCACGCTATCGGGACGGTGTTGCGTTCGTCTCGCTGGCGCCGCTTGACGCACCCGATCGCGTGCTTCCGGCTATCGCTGAAACGCTTGGCGTCGAAGAACGAGGCGCACGCGCGCTGGCTGATCTTGTGAAAGGACATCTTGCGTCACGGCAGATGTTGTTGGTGCTGGACAACTTCGAGCATCTGCTCAGCGCGGCTCCGCTCGTAGCGGAACTGGTCGGCGCCGCGCCGGACCTCAGTGTGATAATTACCAGTCGCGAAATACTCAATCTCTACGGAGAACACGAGTATCCGGTGCCGCCGCTGGACCCACCGAACACGCAGATGAGCACCGATCGAGCCGCGATCAGCGCCAACCCCGCTGTCCGGTTGTTCGTCCAACGCGCCGAGGCAGCATCCCCCGACTTCACACTTACAGACCAAAACGCCAGCGCCGTCGCAGCGATCTGCACTCACCTCGACGGGCTGCCGCTGGCAATTGAGCTGGCCGCCGCACGCGTGCGTCTCTATTCCCCCGAGTCGCTCCTGGTGCGCCTGGGAAGCCGCCTCGAAATGCTGACCGATGGCCCGCGTGACGTACCTGCGCGCCAGCGGACGTTGCGCAGCACCCTCGCGTGGAGTCTCAGCTTGCTGACGCCTGACGAACAGACGCTATTTGCCCGGCTCGGCGTGTTCAGTGGCGGGTGCTCAGCAGACGCAGCGGAAGCAGTCTGCGGCAAGGAGCTGGACACGCCGGTCACAGAGATTCTGGTGTCGCTCTTTAATAAAAACCTGTTGCAGCGGGTCGGGGACGCAGATGGCGAACCGCGCTTTCTGATGCTCGAAACTATGCGCGAGTATGCGCTGGAACAGCTTGAGCAGCGCGGAGAGCGAGACACCATCAGCAGGCGACACGCCGAGCACTTCATGGCATTTGCCGAGCGCGCAAAAGACCGGCTTTACGGTCGGGAACTGCTTCAGAACCTGAGCGAACTCGAAAGAGAAATGGATAACCTGATCGCCGCTTTGCGGTGGAGCATCCGGCAGCCAGACGATGCCGACCTGTGTTTCCGCCTTTTCTCCGGCGTTGGTCGCTATTGGTTGTATCGCGCTCAGTTCCGCGTCGGGCGTGCGATGGCGCGCGAGATACTAGCGCATCAAGCGAGCGCGACGGTTAGTCGGTCGTATGCCGATATGCTCTGCGCAGCAGGAGACCTCGCCTATTACCAGTCAGATTATGAGGCGTCTGAGCGCCAGTATGGCGAAGCGCTGGCGATGTACCGCCAACTAGGCGAGGCGTGGGGGCAGGCGCAGACGCTTATGGGCCTGGGTAATGTCGCAACGGAAATCGGCGATTATGATTCTGCGCCAGGGCTATTCGAGGAAGCCTACGAGATTATGCACCGCATCGGTGACGTGGTCGGTAGCGGACGGGCGCTCGCCTGCCTGGCCTGGTGCGCCCTGCGACCGGGGGATTACCCGCTCGCCAAGCGCCAGCTTGAAGAAGCGCTTGCCCTATACGAGCAGGCCGGAGACCCGAACGGCATAGGCTTTGCGCTGTCGGGTCTTGGCGAGATCGCCGTCCGCCAGGGCGAGCTTGACGCGGCGGTCGATCTGCTCGAAAAAAGCATCCGGGTTCGGCAACAGGTAGGGGATCAATGGGGAATCGCGACATCGCTCGGCAGTCTTGGCTGGGCCGCGCTGCGATCGGGCGATTTTGATTGCGCTGTCGAACGCCTCACCGAGAGCCTGATGATCCGCGAGCGGATTGGCGACGCGGGCGGCGCGGCCTGGTGCCTGGAAAAACTGGGCGAGTTATGCCACCTCAGAGAGCGCCACCGGGCGGCGACACGTTTGCTCGGCATCGCAGCGGCGCTGCGGGCGGGCGTTAACTCGGTCGTCGATCCGGCTGATCAACCGCACTACGAGCAACTGGTCGGCACACTCCGCGATCGGCTGGGCAACGCCGTATTCGAACGACGGTGGGCACGCGGCGAGTCTACTTCGGCTGCGCAGGTACTTGCCTGGCTGCACAGGGCTTCTCCAGTCGATTAACGCTGCTGCAAACTCAGTCCGCACACAACGAAGAACACGCTAAATTGCGCCAGTCTCCGCGCGATCGCGAGCGAGACTGCCTCGATACGCAGCCTGGGCGGGCTAAGACACTTATGGTACACTTCGCGCGCGTTTGCATCCGGACTGGCGCACCGCCAACTACACCAACAGGGCAGAACTATGGCCGAAATTTTCGACCAGATTCGCATTATTATCGAGGAGATCATCTCGGCGCTGGGCTACCCCGGCATTACGTTCGTGATGCTTGTCGAGAACCTGTTCCCGCCTATTCCTTCCGAAGTCGTGATGCCCTTCGCCGGGTTCCTGGTCGTTGATGGCCGTTTCACCCTGTTGGGGATTGTGCTCGCCGGGACGCTCGGATCAGTGCTCGGCGCGTTGGCGATCTATTACATCGGCGTGTGGTCGAACGAGCGATTGATCCGCCGCTTCATCCGCCGCTGGGGGCGTTTCTTTTTGCTCAGCGAAGAAGACATCGACCGCGCGCTGAACGTCTTCGACCGTTACGGCGAAATCATCATCTTCATCGGGCGCCTGATTCCGATCATCCGCAGCCTGATCTCCCTACCCGCAGGAATGCAGCGCATGAGCATGCCGAAGTTCCTGTTGTTCACGACGATGGGAACCGCGATCTGGTCCGCAATTCTTGGGTATGCGGGTGTCGTGCTCGGCGAGAACTGGGAAGAAATCCTCGAGATCGTCGACCAATACGAGCGTGCGACCGCCGCAGTGTTGATTGTGCTAGTCGTGGCATTTGTCGCCTTGCGCCTGCGCCAGATGCGCCGCAACCGTATGGCGTCGCCCAGCGTCGAGGCAGACCTGCAGCAGCAGTAACAACCCCTCGTCCGGCGCATTTCTCTCCACTGTCCCTGACACTGATGCCCGGCGCGCAAGACGCCCTTTGACGCCTGCCAGCAGCGCGAGTATAGTTCGTTTGGTGATCGAGTCACGCAAATGTGAAAGAGCGCACCGATGTCAATTTTCAGTGGACGAAAGCAAGAGAGCCAAGAAGCCGCCGAAACAGCGCGCACCGGTACCAGCAACCCGGCGCAGCCGATCGCTCCGGCGCGGCAGCCCGTCGGGTTCGAGACTGTGCTCGGTGCGAGCGCGACGCTCTATGGCGATCTGAAGTGTCAAGCGAACGTGCGCCTCGATGGTACCTTTGAGGGTACGCTCCAAATCGAGGGCAACGTACTCGTCGGCGAGACGGCCAAGATCACCGCCGACATTCACGCCAAAAACGTCGCAATCGCGGGCGCGGTACGCGGCAACGTCAGCGGCAAGAAGGTGCAGCTTCTGCGCACGGGTCGCGTCTGGGGAGACATCACCGCAACCGCTATCGCCACCGAAGAAGGCGCCTTCATCGACGGCAAGATCACGATGATCAGCCACGACGCCGCACGTACGTTTGACCCCACTGCCCCGCCTCTACCCGACGACGAGCCGAACGCTGCCGAATCGGCGCCAGAGCCACCCGAAGCCGAATGATCGCTGACTGGGCACGGCTTTGGTGACACGTCCGACTTGATGATATAATTGGCCTAGACTGCACACCGGCACTCGTTTGAAGCACTTGAGCGGTTCAGGATACTCTTCATGATTGAAGTTCATATTGATAGCATCCGCGTTAGCCTGATGTCTCAGCTTCGCGTCGTGATTCTCAAAGACGCTAAGACCGGACGCTATCTCCCGATTTTTATCGGCCCCTTTGAAGCGGAAGCGATCGCGGTGAAGCTCCAGAAAGTGGATGTCGAGCGGCCACTGACGCACGATCTGCTCAAGTCGGTCATCACGGAGCTGGGAGGGCAGGTTCATCACATCGTGGTGAACGACCTGCGTAACGACACGTTCTTCGCGCGGATCGTCGTGGAGCGAGATGGCCACACACAGGAGATCGACTCGCGTCCGAGCGACGCAATTGCGCTGGCCGTGCGCCTCGACGTGCCGATTTACGTCGAAGAAAGCGTCATGGATCGGGCCGCAATCTTCCCCGACGAAGATGTCGACTCTGACGACACCAGCGAGAGAACCGAGTCCGACGAGAGCCTGGGCATCTTTAAGGATTTTGTCGAGTCGCTCGATCTGGACGATCTTGATCCAGACGAAGAAGACTAGCACGCTCGGCCCACAACAGCACGGTGACGGGGCTACTCCTGGTTTGGGCGGCCCCGTTTTTACCGCACCAGTCATCATCCGGCACAACCAAAGGTAGCGTAAGGTGCAGCCCGAATCGACCATTCTGCCACCAGATCGGATGGCGCCGCACAGTGTCGAGGCAGAGGAAGCGGTGCTCGGCTCGGTGCTGCTCAATTCTGATTCGCTCTTTGAAGTCGCGTCCTTCCTGCAGCCCGACGATTTCTTCATTGTGCGTAACAGTTGGGTGTGGGAAGCAATTCTCCGCCTGCACGAACGCAATGAGCAGATCGACTATGTAACCGTTGTCGAAGAGCTGCGCCAGCAGGGGCGGCTGGACGACATCGGCGGCGCGGCGTACATCACCTATCTGATCAACCACACGCCCGCCTCAATCTATGCGGAAGCTTATGGACGCATCGTGGAGCGCGCGGCCATCCGGCGGCGCCTGCTCTCGGCAGCCAGCGAGATCGCGCAGCTCGCCCACGAAGAGAGCGCAGACATCAACGAGGTCATCGACCGCTCAGAAGCCTCACTCTTTTCGGTCACCGAGCGACGCCTGCGCAAAGAACTTGTCCCGATCAATCTGGCGATCAGCGAATATTACGACCGGATCGAGCACCTCTATGAGCATCGCGGCGAGCCGCTCGGTGTGCCAAGCGGGTTCGTCGACCTTGACCGGCTGCTCGGCGGCATGCAGAAATCCGACCTGATTATTGTCGCGGGGCGCCCCGGGATGGGTAAAACGTCGTGGCTGCTCAGCGTGGCGCTAAACGCGGCCCGCGCCCGCGCGCGCGTCGCTATCTTCAGCATGGAGATGAGCAACGAGCAGATCGTGCAGCGTCTCGTCTCGTCCGAGACGGGCATCAGCACGCAGAACTTGCGCCTCGGCAAACTCGACGACCGCGAGTGGACGCTCTTTGTTGAGGCGACTGGCAACCTGAGCAACGTCCGCATTTTCCTCGACGACACACCTGCGCAGTCTCCGATCCAGATGCGGACCAAGTGCCGCCGCCTGTACAGCGAGCACGGTCTGGACCTGATCATGGTGGACTATCTGCAGTTGATGAATTCCGGTAGCGGGCGCGTGGAGAACCGCGTGCAAGAGATTAGCTTTATCTCGCGCCAGCTCAAGCAGCTTGCCCGGGAGCTGAATGTCCCCGTGCTGGCCGCTGCGCAGCTTTCGCGCGCGGTCGAGCAGCGTCAGGACAAGCGCCCGCAGCTTTCCGACCTGAGAGAATCGGGCTGCTTGACGGGAGACACGCTCGTTGGCATGGCAGATACGGGTCGAGCAGTGCCCATCCGCGAGTTGGCCGGAAGGTCAGACTTCGCCGTGTGGGCTCTAAACGAAAGCACGATGAAACTGGAACGGGCCGAGGTGAGCCGCGCGTTCTGTACCGGCACGAAGCCGGTATATCGCATGACGACCCGACTCGGACGTACTATCCGCGCCACGGCGAACCATAAGTTTAGGACGATCAACGGCTGGCGGCGGCTCGACGAGCTTTGTCCTTCCGACCGGATTGCTCTTCCCCGCATGCTTCCCAGCTCTGACATGCGCACCATGACGGATGCTGAACTAGCGTTGCTTGGACACTTGATTGGTGATGGCTGCACGCTCCCACGGCACGCGATCCAATACACGACGGCCGAGCGCGAGATTGCTGAGATCGTAGGCGAACTCGCCGAGGAAGTGTTCGGGGCAACCATTAACGCACGCATCCAGCGAGAGTCAGGTCGAAACTGGTATCAGGTGTTCCTTTCCGCAAATGAACACCTTACGCACGGGGTCCGGAATCCTGTGGCAAAATGGCTCGATGCGCTAGGTGTCTTCGGGTTGCGTTCTTACGAGAAGCGAGTTCCTGACAAGATTTTTCAGCAGTCTGCTGATGCGATTGCGATTTTCCTACGCCACCTCTGGACAACGGACGGTTGCATCAAGCTGACGAAAGCTCGCGAGCGCTTCAATCCGCGCATCTACTACGCGACAAGTAGCCAACAGCTTGCGGCAGATGTTCAGTCACTTTTGTTGCGCCTGAGCATCAATGCTCGCTTTAAGCGCATCCCCCAGAACAAAAAAGGCCGCGACCAGTATCACGTTATTCTCAGTGGCAAAGAGGATCTTGAACGCTTTGCGGAGCAAATATCGGCTGTCGGAGCTCGGCGACAGCAAGAGCTTGCGGTGATCGCTGATTACATCGGGGAACGAAAGGCGAACACCAACCGGGATGTACTGCCGTCTTCTGTCTGGCACACGCATGCAATTCCGTCGATGCAGTCGCTTCAGATGCCAACCCGTGAAATGCAAGCTGAACTTGGCAACGCATATTGTGGCACATCGCTATACCGCCAAAACATTAGTCGCGAGCGCGCGGCACGGTTAGCCGCAGTTGTGCAATCCCCGGAACTAGCCCGCTTGGCTGACAGTGACGTGTACTGGGATGAAATCGACTCAATTGAGCCGGATGGTTTGGAAGAGGTCTTCGACCTGACGGTGCCGGGCCATCACAACTTTGTTGCCGGAAACATCATTGTCCATAACTCGATCGAGCAGGACGCGGACGTCGTGATGTTCATCTATCGCGAGGACGCCTATAACGAAAACACCGAGCGTCCGAACCAGGCCGATATTCTTGTCTCCAAGCACCGCAATGGCCCCACCGGCATCGTGACGCTCTACTTCCGCAAGGAACTCACGCAGTTCTCGAACCTCAACCGGACCGGCGTCGATCTGGCCGGGTTCTAGCGCCCGGCTGGTGGGTAAGGGATCGAGCACGGATGCAGCGCTTCAACGGTTTTCCACCCGGCAGGGTGCGGACAATCGCCGTTCCTGGGCCGTTTTTCAGCGACTTGCTGCCGATCATCGACGATCTGGCGGAACTCAAGATCACGCTGTACCTGTTCTGGGCGCTCCAGCAGCAGGAAGGCGACTACCGCTATCTCACGCTACATGAAGTCCTCAAGGATCAGCGCTTTCTCAGCGGCCTGGGCGCCGATCCCGACGCTGCCGAGCAAGCCGCCAGAAGCGGACTGGCGCGCGCAGTCGAGCGCGGGACCCTGTTACATGTGCAGGTCCCTGGTCCCGACGAGCCGGAAGATGTCTATTTCGTCAACACGGTGCGCGGGCGCAACGCCGTGCGCGCCATCGAGGCGGGCCGCTTCGTGCCGGGTGACCGTGAGACGCCGATCGAACTCGTAGACGAGCGCCCGAACATTTTCGCGCTCTACGAGGAGAACATCGGGCCGCTGTCGCCCATGATCAGTGACCAACTCCGCGCTGCCGAGCAAGAGTATCCGCTCGCGTGGATTGAGGAAGCGATCCGGCTAGCAGTCGAGCGGAACGCACGCAACTGGCGCTATATCGCAGCAATCCTGCAGCGCTGGGAGAGCGAAGGAAAAGATCGTGGAGTCACTCAACAACCCACTCAAGCGGATCGTTACCGGTATGTCCGGGGGTCCCTCTCGGACCTCATCGACTTCTGACGGAGGCAAGGCGCCGGAATGCCCGATCTGCGGCGACATGGGGTACATCGTCCGCGACGTGCCGGTCGAGCATCCTGATTTCGGCAAGGCGTTTCCGTGCGTCTGCCAGCGGGACGTACTCGCCGAGCGTCAGGCGATGAAGGTGCGCAAGCTCAGCAACCTCGACGCGTTGGCAGACAAAACGTTCGAGACCTTCCAGCTTGAACTGCACGGGCTGAACGAAGAACAACTCTCTGCGCTGAGGGTGAGCTTCGATCTCGCGCAGCGATACGCGCTTCAGCCTGAGGGGTGGCTGCTGTTCCAGGGCAACTACGGCAGTGGCAAAACGCACCTCGCCGCGGCCATCGCCAACTACCGTCTCGCGCAGGGCGATCAGGTGCTATTTGTGACTGTGCCGGGTCTGCTCCAGCCCCTCCGGGCGTCGTTCGGTCCATCGTCTGAGGTGGCTTACGACGAGCTATTCGAGCAGGTGCGCATGGCTCCATTGCTGATCATGGACGATCTCGGCGCAGAGAGTGCAACCGCCTGGGCCGAAGAAAAGCTGTACCAGATCATCAACCATCGCTATCTCCACGAGCTACCAACCGTCATCACCACCAACTGCGAGTTGAACGCGATAGACCCGCGCATCCGCAGCCGCATTGTGGACTGGCACCTGACGCAGAGCATCAACATGCACGTGCCTGATTTCCGCCGGGCAGACGCGGCGCTTGAGCCAAGCGCGATCTCCAACCTGAGCCTGTATGGGGAGATGGTCTTCGAGACATTTGACCTGCGTGAGGGGGTGCTGCCGCCGGACGAGCGGCGCAACTTGCGCGAAGCATATGAGATCGCCCGCGCCTACGCCGAGCAGCCGCAGGACTGGTTGCTCTTCATGGGCGAGCATGGCACTGGCAAGACGCACCTCGCCGCCGCCATCGCCAACTACCGGCAAGCACATGGCGAGCAAGCGATCCTCGTCACCGCGCCGGATTTGCTCGATTATCTGCGCGCGGCGTTCTCTCCGGCAGCATCGACTTCATTTGATAAGCGCTTCTATGAGATCCGCGCCGCGCCTCTGTTGGTCATCGACCAGCTCGACCTCACCAACGCTTCACCATGGGCGCGCGAGAAGATCCGCCAGATCGTGGATTATCGCTACCTCTCGCATGCGCCGACCGTCTTCACAACTACGCAGACGCTCGAAGAAATGGATCCGCTGATCCGCAGCCGGGTGTCGGACACACGCCGCTGCCGCATCTTCGCGCTGACCGTGCCAGACTACATGGGTGGCTATCGCCGCGCGCGCCGCGCTCCCACTGAGTAGACACTGCGTCGATTTCAACCTAGATAAATCAAAGCGCCCGGCCGAGATTTCCTGGCCGGGCGTTGTCGTTTCAGTCTCTAACCGCGGCGATCAGATGCGCTCGCCGAGCCGCCGCTCCGTCCCCTGGATCAAGCTGTAGATGTTGCGCCGGTGACGCCAGAAGATCATGTAGGCGACCAGGAGATACAAGCTGTAGACCGGGTCGAGGTACCCCACAATCACCATAATCAGGATCGCGACAGCGCCCGCCGCCGCAGCGGTCAACACCGCTAGCGAGACAAAGCGTGTCAGCAGAATCACCGCCGCCGCCAGTGCCAGCGTCAGCGCCACGATCAGCGTCGGCGCCAGCAGCAGGAACGTGCCCATGGCTGTGGCCGCCCCCTTGCCGCCCCGGATGCTGCCAGTGATCAGCGTCGCCAGGAACGACCAGTTATGCCCGGCCACCACCGCGACCGCGCCGATCACGCTTGCCGCAGCGCGCGCGTCCGGAAAGATCATCCGCGCCAGCAGCACGACCAGGAAACCCTTCAAGCCGTCCCATGCCCACACCAGCACGCCATAGCGCCAGCCCAACGCGCGCGTGACGTTCGTCGCGCCCATATTGCCGCTGCCTACGCTAAAAATATCTATTCCTTTTGTTCGAGCAACCAGATACGCAGTCGGGAACGACCCGATTACATAGCCAGCAACAATAATCAGCACGACCGACACAGGATCCATGCACGTACTCCACTCAGCAATGAGGTCTGATCTGATGATACTACCAAGAACACCGATTCGCCCATTTCGATGCGCCGCATCTGAAAATTCGGGTGCTGCAGGGCGGGGCCTGCGTGAATCCACTCAGTAATTTGTGACAAGGCCGTTTTGGTTCATAATAGACAGTGCCGGTCGGCGCAGGGAGATAGCGCGCCGCGAGTACACTTTGTGGAGGTGCGCTCAATGAACTTTCGGAAACGCTGGATGCTGGTGCTGCTGGGCCTGCTGCTCGCTGCCACCGCGGCGGCCTGTGAAGAAGCGGACCCTGAGTCTGCCATGCCGACCGAAGAGAACGGTCAGGTTGCCAGCCTGCCGACGCGCACCGTCAAGCCGATTGTGAGCTTCACGCCACGCTTCACCGCTACGCCGCTGCCGAGCTTGACCTTCACGCCGTCCGCTACGCCGCGCGCCACTAACACCCCCATGCCGGCAACCGCAACGCCCACCCAGGCGCCCTCGCCCACCCCGACCGCAGAAGGCGAGATCCGCTCGACGCAGAACGTGAACCTGCGCCAGGGGCCGGGTCTCAACAGCGCAATCGCGCAGACCGTCCCATCCGGCACAGAGGTCGGTGTCATCGGGATGCAGACTGATTCTGAGGGCCGTCTGTGGTATAAGGTCGCGCTGATGGATGAAGACGGCGAGGAACAACTGCTTTGGGTGCTCGCGCGGCTTGTACAGACGGATTACGAGACAATCATCGCACAGCCGCTAGAGATCGAGACGCCTGATCCGGACTCCGCCGGCGATGGGGCAGCGGTCGCCAGCGAACCGACCGCCGCCGGGCCAGATGAAGGTGCGCAGGCGCCCGAAGGTAGCCGCGTGGAAATCCTGGCGTACTGCCGCCAGAAAGGCGTCCGCCCGCCCAACGTGACGACCGCGGACAATGTTTACGTCGAGTGGAGCTGGTTTGTCTCGCGTCCGGAGCTGATGGACCAGCATCTTGAAAACGCCACCTACGAGGTGCGGCTGGATGGACAACTGCTCAGCGACTGGGAAGACTACGCCGAAGAGATGAAGCAGGAAAGCGGCGTCTGGATTGTCTACTGGTACTATCCGGCGGGACGCCTGGACGCAGGCGAGCATGAGATCAGCTACCTCGTGACGTGGGACGAAACGATTACCGATGGCTACGGCAACTTCGGCCCCGGCACAGCGAGGGAAAACGAGACGGGCAACTGCCCCTTCACCGTGACGGAAGCCGGATAGCGCTTGTCGCACTCCCGCGCCAGAACGCTCATGCGCACCAGTCGCCCGCTGGTGCGCTTTCTTGCCCGCCGGACTTTCGAGCAAAAGAGAATGAATATATGATTAAGGCGTTTGGATACGGCTATAGGTTTCGAGAAGCGCCATGCCAGACTCTTTACCGAACAACCTGATCGAGCAGTTGCAGGACCCAGAACCGAAGGCCCGGCGGCGCGCGGTTCGCCGCCTCGCCGCTACCCGCGATCCTAGCGCAATACCGCTGCTGCGCAACGTCTACCTGCAGGATGGCGATGATCGCGTACGTGACGCTGCCGAGGCCGCGCTGGTGCAGTTCCGCGCCATGCAGCACAATGCGTCCGCACGCCGCTCGCTGGGGACTCGGCTGCTGACCTGGGCGGTCGCGGCGCTGGCGATCGTGTTTGTTGGGTTGCTGGCGGCGAACATTGCGATCCGCGCGCTTGATCAGAAGGATGGAGAAAGCTCTGATTCCGCGCAAGACATGCCGCCTGTGCTGGACCGCGCGGAGTTCGAGCACGCCTTGGGCGAGCAATTCGCGCTGACGCGTGACGAGGTGGCGCGACTCCGCGAGAGCGACCGTGTTTATCGCGAGACAGGGGCGCTGGCTTGCGACACATCGGAACATCTCCCCGCCCCACTCGAACTGACTGACGCAACGCGCCAGAACTACGAGCGCGATCTCACGCTGCTGGCCGACCGTTTTGCCCTGACGCTGAATGCGCTGCAAAGCGCTGCGACGCGCTGGGGGCAAATGTGCGCCGCCGGGCAAGCGAACATGGCCGACCTGGTCAGCGCGTCGGCGGAGCTTGATCAGGTGACGGTCGATCTGGATCTGCTCGAGCGCGATCTCGCCAGCGCGATTGCCAACCCCGCGCCGACCTTCGGCCCTTCGCCGACGCCGACCGCGACCGAAACGCTCACGCCGCCACCGTCCTCCACGCCCGATGCCACACTGGACGGGGAAATGCCGGTCGCGCCGCCGCCAGACGCGCCACCCTCGGATGCGCCGACCGAGGTCGCCACAATCCCCCCACAACCGAGCGCAACCGCGACGCTGACGCCGTCGCCCGCGCCGACCGCGACACCTACCCCCACCCCGACTGTGACGTCCACGCCGCTGCCACCCCCCGACATCGACTATACCGCTGTGCTGAAGGAACTGAATGGGCGCCTTGCAGTCCTGGGCGATCTGCAAAGACCCTACAACAATGGTATGCTCGACAACTGGCAGCGCAGCCAGCAAGGTGAGATACTCAGCACGCTGTCGTGCGCGCTAGACCCGTGGTCCGGCCTGTACGAGTGGACGCCGGATCAGCGCGCGCAGCTTGACCGCGCCGACGCCGCCGATCCGCAGCTTGAAGAAGCGGTCCGCCTGATTAACGAAGGGCTGCGACTGGCGTATGAAGCGCGGGCAATTTACGAGCCGTCCTGCTACAATCAGACGCTCGCGGGCACCGCTGCTGAGGGAATGCCGCTCGCCGCGCAGGCGCAGGAGCATCTGCTCGAAGCGCAGCAGCTTGTCGAACAGATACGTCGCAGACCGTCACACTAGTCACATTATGATCAAGTCACATCCGGTTCGGTATGGCGCTGCCCGGTTCCTAGCACTGGTGGCCGCGCTGGTGATGTTGGTGCGCGCGCCGGTCTTCGCGCAAGACGGCGTGACGAATCCGCCCGGCATGACCACAATTCACATTGTCCAGCGCGACGAAAACCTGTTCCGCATCGCGCTCAGATATGGGACTACCGTCGAAGCAATCGCCGAAGCGAACGGCTTAGCCGACGCACGCGTGATCGCGGTCGGCCAGCGTCTGCTGATCCCGAACGCGCAGCCTGCCGCCGCCGGATCGCCGGTGCTGCACACGGTCGCGCCCGGCGACACGCTGGCGACGCTGGTCGCGCGCTATCACACCACCCCAGAAGCGCTCGCTACCGCGAATAACCTGTGCAATCCGCACCTGATGTATGTTGGGCAGCAGTTGCTTGTACCGCAGGGCGCGTCCGCGAACTCCGTACCCGCGGGGGCCGAACCGGATGGCGTGCATGTCGTGCGTCCCGGCCAGAACATCTTCCGGCTAGCGATCCAGTACAGCACGACGGTCAACGCGCTGGTTGGCTCGAACAACCTGCACTGGCCCGCGCCGCTCTTCTTCGGGCAGACGCTGCGCATTCCTGCCGCCAGCGACTCGGAGCGCGCCATCGATCTGCCCTATCCGCTCGTCGATGCGCAATTCCGCCCCCTGCCGGCCCGGCAAGGGAAGACGCTCGGTATTCATCTGGAGACGGATGGCGGCGCGCAAATCAGCGGCACATTTATGGGGCGCCCGCTGCGTTTCGCCACGCATGACGCGAACCAGCATGAAGCGGCTTTCGGGATTGAAGCGACCGCGCGCCCAGGGGTCTACCCGCTCACCCTCGCGATCGACACAGCGAGCGGCCAGCGCACCGAGGTCACTTTGCGCGTAGCGGTCGAGTCGGGCGGGTATCAGGCGGAGCAGATCCTGCTCTCTGCCGAACAAGACAGCCTGCTCGACCCGGCAGTGACCGGCGCAGAAGATGCCACCATCGCCCAGGTCACCAGCGGATTCACCGCGCAACGCTATTTCGATGGCTACATGGGGCTCCCCTCGGCAGGCGCGATTACTTCGCAATTCGGCACGCGGCGCTCGTACAATCACGGCGCGCTGAGCACATTCCACACCGGGACAGACTTCGGCGCCGGGCCCGGCGCGCCCATCGTCGCGCCAGCCGCGGGAGTCGTCGCGCTGACGCAGCCGCTGCCGGTGCGCGGCAATGCCACGCTCATTGATCACGGCTGGGGCGTCTACTCAGGCTTCTGGCATCAATCGGAAATATTGGTCAAGGTCGGGGATGTCGTCACGCCAGGGCAGCTTATCGGGCGAGTCGGCTCGACGGGGCGATCCACCGGGCCGCACCTCCACTGGGAGCTGTGGGTGGGCGGCGCGCAGGTTGACCCGTTGCAGTGGGTGCAAGAGACTTTCCCGTAGGGGCCGCCATGCCAACCCATCACACGCAGCGCCCACCAATCGTGCCAAACCGCGTCTATTCTCGCGAGGAAGTCGCCGAGATTCTCAACGTAAGTCTCAGTACGGTCAAGCGCCTGCTGGCTTCGGACGCGCTGCGCGCCAGCCGCCCCCAGGGGATGCGGCGCGTATTCATCACCGGCCAGGCCATTCTCGACATGCTGGAACGCAGCGAATCCTTGCCGGGCGCTGGCGAGTGACGGCGGCCCGGCCTACGAGCGAGCGGTGCGAAAGAGCGAGACAATCGCAACCACGATCATCACGAGGACCACGCCAACCGTCAGCGCATCGCCGCCGAGCTGGATCGCGCCACCGACGATCAAGACGATGATGAGGATGATCCCCAGCACGAGCGCGCAGCCGCAGCCCACGATCCAGCGGGATGCGCCGCGCAGCGTATCAAAGAAGTCGTTGTTTCCCCCGCGCCGGGAGCGCGAGCCGAGAATTTCACCGAGTAAGTCCACGCTCGTCCTTGTCCTGGTATACCGTAGCCGTCGCAGCGAAACCGAACCACCACAATTATACAGGCTCGGCCATAGACTGACACCTCTAACGAATTTCTGTTAGAAAGACGGCCAATTACAGGGTATGATGTGCAGATGACAGCGCAACCTGCGCCC
>Ga0079224_100006400_pt1 | contig 15608 bp, 13 predicted proteins | sample Stecom2015_FD_80414 | JGI IMG/M metagenome (GOLD analysis project Ga0079224, IMG submission 80414) | Agricultural soil microbial communities from Utah to study Nitrogen management - Steer compost 2015 | ecosystem: Environmental > Terrestrial > Soil > Agricultural land | place: USA: Utah...
CTGCTACCCGCATCAAGATTAAACTTATTGCTCCAGTCTTTAAGCTGATAATCTTGATGCTTCAAAATTCTAAAGGTTTGTTGCTTTCTCGAGAAATAGCTGTTGTTAGAAAATTTATAATTGCCATAGTTTTGTAAAACTGGTGCATTAAAATGCACATAGCCTGTGTAAACCGTGTTGTTCTTGAAAGTTAGCGATTTGGCATAAAGCAAGTTTAGGGCATTGTTGTGACCAATAATGATGTTGTTTTCAACCACTACCTCTTCAACAAGAGCTTTGGCGTTATAGCCTATAGTTAAAGAATTGCCATCTCCAAAGTTGCTTTTGTTATAAAAATCGGCGTTGTGGTACAGAATATTGTTTCTAAACGTAATGTTTTTAGCTACATTAACACCTTCCTTGTCATCGGAAGCAATAATAACATTGCTCCAGTGTTTTCCCACAGGCGCTCCGTTATTGAATAGCACATTGTTTTCCAACAGTACATTTTTTACAAATTGTTTTCCTATTCCTGAAGTAGCCGACCAAACCTCAATGCCTTTATAATAGTTATTGAAAATGATATTGTTTGAGATGAGTCTAGTTTGCTCGCTTTCATTTTGCACATAAATACCTACACCGCTGCCCCTGGCTTTAGACATAAAGCCGTTGTTGTAAATGGTACAACCTTCAATTTTAGTACTTCCAGTGCGCTTCCAAGAGCCAATTCCTGAACCGGGAACATTATGAATTGTGAGGTTAATAAACTCACAGTTCTCACCATCTACATGACTAATACCATCTACTTTTTGAAAGTTAGCCTCGGTTTGTAATCTGGAAAAGTTGCCTAAAAAGGTAATCGTGAAATTTTTAAAAATAACATTACCCCCTTTAACCTCTAAAACAACTCCAAGTTTAGAAGGCAGGTTTCCGTTTAAAACAACTTCATCCTTTCCATAAGGTGAAACCGTTATTTTTTTATTGTTTGAACTGGAGATTGTGCTTATATATCTACCGTTATACACACCTTTATGTAACCAAATAATAGCACCACCGTTAACCACGCTATTATTTTGACTTAAGGCAGTCTGTAAATCCCAAGGCTTACTTAAAGAGCCATTGCCTGTAGCTTTACCGGGAGTGGTTTTATGATCTACAGGAAACACATGGAATTCCTTTTGGGCAAAACCCATTGCAAACCCAAAGACCACAAGACATAATGCTACAAACTGCTTCATAAAGCTAAAATTACAATTACTGTACCAGAAACTAGTTTTCGGTAAAAGGAAATATTTTGATTAGATTTGAACAAATTTCAATACATGAAATATTTATTTAAAAGACTTACGGAAAAACGTTCTTGGAATAAGTTGTTTAAGCAACGTTTAACCGAACCCTTTCATCTTAATTTCTTGGCGCTTTTTGTATACTTTTTTGGGTCTTTTAAAAAGAAAGTAGCCTATGATCTTGTTATTAGACCTCAGTATGCCCACGGAATACTTTCTGCAGCCGAATATGCAAAAGAACAAGGTTTCAAAACTATTACAGTAATAGAGTTTGGTGTTGCTAATGGCGGTGGCTTAATGAACATGATTGCTATTGCTGAAAAAGTAACCAAGTCAACAGGTATTAAAGTTAACATTTACGGATTTGACACTGGCAAAGGCATGCCTGCGCCAACAGATTTTAGAGACCATCCTGAATATTACAATACGGGAGATTTCCCAATGAACAAAGCATTGCTTGAAGCTAACATAAAAGGCAAAGCAACTATTTTATATGGCAATATTAAAGACTCACTCATTAAGTTTATTGAAACTCTAGATACTGAGTCGCCTATAGGTTTTGTATCTGTAGATGTAGATTACTACAGTTCTACTAAAGAAGTTTTAGATCTTTTTAAAGCAAATCCAGAATACTTCTTGCCGTTAACCAATGTGTATTTTGACGATATTTTTATGCCCCATCACAATGAAAAATGTGGCGAGCTTTTGGCCATAAAAGAGTTTAACCATGAAATGCCCCTAAGACAACTAGAACATCATTACTTTTTTGTAAATCAGCGTATTTTTAAAAATGCCAACTGGATTAAGCAATTTTATTATTTACATGTTTTAGACCATAATTATAGAAGAGAAATTTTAAGAGAAAGGACACAATATGTGCTGGACAACCCTTATTTAAAATTTGAAGGGAATAAAAAACAGTTTTAATTAAGACTTCTTTTTGTAAACATGTGGGTTTTCTCTGATTCCCTTTTTAAACAGTTTTCTTATACCCATTCGTAAAGCTGCGTCACCATCTAAAACAATATTCACAAACGTTTGATTGGGTCTACCCCTAAACTTTGTAACATGAAATTTATCGGTTTCCCTCAGTGGTGTTTTACTAAAATAATAATTAGAAATACAGCATCTACCTCTATCTGCCTCTACTTTATTTACCGAATGCCAAGAAGCAGAATGAGTGGCCATAACTATCAACCTATTAAATTTGCTTTCTAGCAATAAAGGATTTTTTTTAGGGCCTTCTGGCCAAAGTTCTAAATGTCCGCCATCTTGCAGATTCCAATCTGGAGTGACATAATAGAGTAAATTAAGTACGCGCCACCGCTCTCTTTTAGCATCGTGCGAATTATCTAGATGCGGATTAAGGAAATTCCCGTTTTTCATTAAAGAAATACCACCTGCATATAAGAATTCGTCTGGTTCTAATTGTTTAATACCACAAATTTCACTCACTAGCTGCACAATTCTTTCGTCTTGAAAAGCATAAATAACCTGTTCAAGCAGATTATCGTGTTTGTCCATTTGAGCCGACACATATTTGTATTCCCTAATGCTTTTAAGCATTCGCATATCTTGCGGTTTAGGGAACACTTCATGACATTTTAAGGCCAACTCCTCAGGCAAAACATTGTCTATAAAAAAATACCCTATTTCATCTTTAGACGCTTCATAACACGCCTTTAGCACCGTTTTTTGAGAGGTAAGAGTTTCAAGTATATGGTTGGCTATTCGTTCGGTTGTCATTGTATTATTTATTAACCTATGCAATTTAAAACCTTTTGGGTATTTGACCTTAATTAAAGCTATTAAAATCTTATTTTTGAAAATATTTTCAAATATGATTTCGGTTTTAATCCCTGTTTTAAATTACAATATTACAGAACTTGTAAAGCAGCTACATTTTCAATTCTCAAATGAAGGTATTGACTTTGAAATTATATGCTTAGAAGACGGGTCCAGCAACGAAATGCTTGCCACCAATAAAGGCATTGAATCTTTTTCCAATGTGTTGCACATTGTTTCAAAAGAAAATATAGGTCGTATAAAAGCCAGAAAAATACTTTGTGAAAATGCAAAACATGATTGGTTGCTTTTTTTGGATGCAGACGTACTGCCTAAAGCTCCTAATTTTGCAAACTGCTACATAAAATTCGTCAAGACTAGGTATGATGCCATTTATGGTGGTATTGCATACCAAAAGCATGCACCCATAAAAAGTGATATTTTAAGGTGGAAGTATGGTGCTAAATATGAACAAGTTTCTGCAAAAGAGCGGAACAAAAAGCCCTACAAAGTTATTTTCTCTGCTAATTGCCTAATGAAAAAACATGTTTTTAATGCTTTAGAGCTTCCGGACAACCAACAATACGGACTGGACAGTCTAATTGGCTCCAAGTTGAGAAAACTAGACTCTAATATTATTCATATAGATAACGAAGTAATTCATCTAGGGCTGGAAAGCAGCAATACTTTTTTAAAGAAAAAGGAAGAAGCCTCTGAAGTGTTGCTCGAAATTTATAAAAAGGACGCAGCTGCTTTTAACCCGCAAAATAGCCTTTTAAAAATGTTTGTGTCAATAAAAAGATTGAGACTGACTTTTGTTCTTTCAAAATTTCATAAGATGTTTGAAAAAAAAATGAAAAAGAATTTATTGGGAAGTTCTCCAAATATGTTCTTGTTTCAGTTTTATAGATTAACCTATATGTGCTATAAAGACCAACCATGAATCCTTATTTTTCTATAGTTATTCCTCTTTTCAATAAAGAAACACATATAAAGACCACTATTGAAAGTGCCTTAAAACAAAGCTTTTCTGATTTTGAAATAATTATTGTCAATGATGGCTCTACTGATGATAGTCTTAAAATTGCCAAAAGCATTGACGATTTAAGGTTAACTATTTTCTCTACGGAAAACAAAGGCGTATCGCATGCCAGGAATTATGGCGTTTCAAAAGCAAAATCCGAATTTATTGCGTTTCTGGATGCTGATGATTTATGGGAAATAAACCATTTAGAAAACCTGCATAAACTTATAAATAATTATCCTGGTTGTGGACTTTATGCAACTGCTTACACAAAGAAGCTAAACAATACTTATTTACGCAGTAAGTTTAATGGGATACCCACATCCTTAAATTGGAGTGGAATTCTTGATAATTATTTTAAATCGAGTATAAACAATACCATTGCATGGACATCTGCAGTAGCTATACCAAAAAAGGTATTATTGGAAACAAATGGCTTTGACGAATCTATTACTTTAGGAGCAGGAGAAGATACTGATCTCTGGATTAGAATTGCCTTAAATTATCCTGTGGCCTTTAGCAACATAGCGACAGCTGTCCACAATCTACACGCCTTTAATAGATTAAGCAATTCCAACACCAACAAGAGAACATTCTTAAACTTAGATAAGTATGAAGAAGAGGCTAATAAAAGACCTTATCTTAAAAAGTATCTGGACAGAAATAGATTTTCAATTGGACTTCAATACAAGCTTTCTGGGAATTCGAACCAATCTAAGGATTTCTTTAAAAAAATTGCGAAAAAAAATTTAAACTGGAAACAAAAAATCTTACTTTCCAGCCCTATGTTTTTATTGAAAGCTTATATAAGTATACAGCGGTTTTTGAGGAAAATTGGAGTTAAGTTAACCCCTTTTCATTGAAACAAACTTATTGTACTCTCTAACATAATCAGTTTCATCAAATTCTAAGGATGCCAAAACCAAGCACACAGCACCCGAGGAAAAGTTACCTATTTCCCGCCATATACCTGGCACAATCAACATACCTTTATTGGCTTTGTTCATTGTAACGTCACGCTTGTTAACACCATCATCAAGATGTACATCAAAACTACCGCTTAACGGGATTACAAGCTGGAACAGTTCTTTGTGGGCGTGTCCGCCTCTAAAAGAGTCGCTAGGAACATCAAACAAATAGTAAACTCTTTTAATCTCAAAAGGAGCTACTTCTTTTTCAATTACTGCCAGATTGCCCCTTACATCTGAAACAATAGGAATATTGATGAGCTTGATATCATGAACCGAAGTGTTTACACCGTAGTTATTATCTCCTGCCATTTTTCTTCAATTTTTGCTTGTGAAAACTTCTGAATGGAATTTAAGGCATTCTGTTTGCAGGATGCATACAATTCGTCGTCTACAAACATACGTTTTAAAGCATTTGCAAACAAACTTTCGTTTCGTTCCTTAATTAGCAATCCGTTTTTTTCATGTTGAATTATTTCGGATGGACCAGAGATAATATCTAAAGAAACCACTGGAACTTCTAGCGATAACGCCTCTAACAAAACCATAGGGAACCCTTCAAAATTACTGGTTAACGCAACACACTTGCTGTGTTTTATTACAGAATACGGGTTTTCTTGATAAGGCAAAAGAATTATGTTATCTGCACAAGCTTGAGAATTGGCATGCTGATTTAATGGTTCCCAATCTTTACCATCTCCCATTATAACTAAATGTACACCTTCTTGCCACAACTGTGAACTGTTAAACGCATTAATTAAAAACCTGAAATTTTTAACGCCATCATCCAACCTCCCATAAGAGAGTACGTATTTTTTTTCTCTTAACTGAGCTGGCAATGTCACTAAATTATCTTTCCATTGAGGATTAAAGGCGTTATAAATGGTTTTTGTGTTTAAAATACCATTGACATTCAATATTTGTTTTTCAATATAATTTGAAACAGTAACATTAATGAAATTCTTTTTGAAAATTTTCGTCAATTTTTTTTGGTTTTCAAAGTATAGTGCTTGTAGTGCACTGTGTACCACACAAACAACAGTAAACCCCGTATAAACATAGTTTGTATATATAACCTCTCTTAAATAATGATTTTTTGGTCTATGGTCTATAACAACATCAAAGTTATTAGTTATTAAATACTTCCTTATCTTTCTGGCTCTTCTTAATCTAGACATTAAAGTATCGTGTTCCGACTTGTTCTTTCCTAAATTTAAAAGCTTTCCTTTTACCGAGGTAAAGACATTATCGATTAAAATAATTGTATGGACTTCGCACCCTAATCTTTCAAGCATTTCTGAAAGCATTGCCATAGATTTTTCAGTTCCTCCTTTACCTAAAGAGGTTCCAATCATGCATACTTTCTTTTTCAATTTGGGCATTTTATTCTATTTTTGAGACAATAATACTGACCTCGGTAAATATACTGTTTTTGTGAAGATACTCTTGATAGGCGAATACAATTCGTGCCATTATGGATTGAAAGAAGCTTTAACTTCTCTTGGACACAATGTCACTGTTATTGGGCATGGAGATGGTTTTAAAAATAGAACTGTGGATATTCGCTATAATATTAAATATACATCTGGAATTAGTTTTTATATTAAACGAATTCTATACAGGCTTTTTAAAATTGATATTACCTCAAACAGCATTTACAATCAAGTATGGAAAATAAAGGACACCTTAACCGGTTATGATATTGTTCAACTTATCAACGAAAGTCCTTTTAATGCCTCTGCAAAAATTGAAAAAAGACTATTGAAATTTGTTTTTGAAAACAATAAAAATATCTACCTACTGTCTTGCGGAACAGATTATGTAAGTGTAAAGTACGCTTTCGACAAGAAATTCAAATACTCCATTCTCACACCTTATTTTGATGGTAAGGGCACAGAAAAAGAATTTTGGCACGCTACAAAGTACATAACAACTTCTTACAAGAAACTACATGATTATGTTTATAGTCATATTAATGGTGTTATTGCTTCGGACTTAGACTACCACATTCCATTAAAGAATCATGAAAAATATTTAGGACTTGCCCCCAACCTAATCGATACAGGCTTAATCAAGTATATAAAACCCGATGTATCTAACAAAATTATTATCTTTCACGGCATAAACAGAAACAATTACTTTAAAAAAGGCAATGATATTTTTGAAAAAGCTCTTGAATTAATAGCTTCAAAATATTCGGATAAAGTAGAGATTATAACTGTTGAAAATTTGCCTTATAAAGATTACATAAAGTCTTATGATATGGCTCATATTCTACTAGACCAAGTATATGCTTACGACCAAGGATTTAATGCGCTAGAAGCCATGGCAAAAGGAAAAGTGGTATTTACAGGAGCCGAGAAAGAATGGCTTGATTACCACAACCTAATACCAGATACCGTTGCCATAAACGCTGAACCAAATGCCAACAGAATTGCTGAAAAGCTTGAATGGCTAATTTTAAATCCGCAAAAAATACTGGAAATTTCGAGAAATGCCCGTGCTTACATAGAGGCCAACCATGACCACATAAAGGCTGCAAAAATCTATTTAGACATGTGGCGAAAAGCTGCAGCTATCTAAAACGGACACTTTAGCCCCAAAAAACAGCCACGTTCCACAGCACAGTCTTTACTCTTCTTCATCATGCTCTGGAATTACCCCAAACAAAGAGGTGTTAAAAATCAATAAAATCATTCCAAAATACAGTACATAAGTAACAAAATGAGCTATTACAGCGCCTTCAGTCCCATACAAATCAATAAAATACAAGCTGGCAAAATATCTGACAATTACAGAAAAAGCTTCGGTTATTATATAATGCCAAAACATTTTCTTTGCTAAAAACTGATAGGCAATTACAATGGACAACACCTTTATAAAATCGCCCGATAGCTGCCAAAAAAACAAATCCTCTACCGGTTTGAACTCACTTGAAAACACAATAGAGACAATAAAAGGTCTTAAAAGATAAATGGCCAAAAGCCCCATACCAAAAACCGGGATAATGGTTTTGTAAAAGCCAAAGACTTCGGCTCTAAACTCTTTGATGGTATCGATTTCAGAAAACCTTGGCAAAATGTAAAGCGACAACAAAGAGCTTACAAACATTAAATAATAGTTTGAAATACGGTTCATGGCTTCCCAAAAACCAGCCTCATTCATACCTACATTCTCAATAATATAAGTCCTTATGGCAAGTGTGATTAAAGGCAATAATATGGCCGAAAACAAGGCCATCATGGAGTAAGAGCTATAGTTTTTAATATACTTAAGGCTAATGCGTTTGACCTTAAGTAATGGCACCAAACTGCGCTGGTTTAATATTCCTACCAATGTGATAAGGAAAATAAGCGATTCGATTATTGCAACCGATATTAATGCACCATCAATACGCTCTTTGTAAATAAGGAATACCGTAATAACAAGCCCTAATATTTGTCCAAAAATATTTATCACAATGATGTTCCTGTATTTTGAGAAACCGTTCATTATGGAAAACGCGAACATGTTCATAGCATAAAACGGTAATGCAATAGCCATCATTTTTATCACATAGGCATAATCGTTATATTCCGAAAAAAGGTGGTCGTTAATATAATCAGCATTGGTATAACACAAAAAGCAGACTAAAACCGTGGAAGCAAAACCTGCATAAAAAGCAGTTGAAAGTACTTTGCTCAGTTCTAAGGTGTTTTCTTTGAATTCGGCCACATATTTTACCACTCCGCTATAAAGTCCCAGAACCGAAATGGAGTGTAACGAACTTAAAAAATTACGAAGGTTTCCTATCAAAGCCAAACCTTCAGCACCAATAAAGAGTGCAATTGCCTTAGAAGTTAAAAAGCCAGTTATAATTTTAGTAAGTACCGAAGCCGAGTTTAGCGACGCCACTTTTACCAAAACATTATTGTCTATATAACGAAAAAGTCTCTTCAATTAATAGGTGTTTACGGTTTCAATCACTTTATCTACTTCCTCATTGGTCATCACGGGGCTAATAGGTAAACTTACAACCGTTTTATGAATAGATTCAGTGATTGGCAACTTCAAAGATAAGCATTCTTGAAGAGCTTTTTGTTTGTGTGGCGGAATTGGGTAATGAATGAGGGTTTCAACACCTTTTGTTTTTAAATAGTCGATAAAATCTTCTTTATTTTCAACCTTTACCACAAACACATGAAACACATGCGAAGTGTCATTATTATAAAAAGGCAAACTTATTTTTGGGTTAGAGATTTCATTGATGTAACGCTTCGCAATCTCTTGTCGGTGTTTGTTATCGCTGTCTAAATAAGGTAGTTTTACATTTAAAATAGCCGCCTGTAGTTCGTCTAACCTGTTATTAAAACCTGAAATTTCAAATTCATATTTAATTTTAGAACCATAATTTCTAAGTTTCATTATTATCTCAAACAGTTCCTTATCATTTGTTGTGACTGCACCTGCATCGCCCAAAGCACCCAAATTTTTGCTTGGATAAAAACTAAACGCAGCAGCATGCGATAAATTACCTGCCTTTTTGCCTTTAGCATTACTAGCGCCATGAGCTTGTGCAGCGTCTTCAATGACCAATAAATTATGTGTTTTTGCCAAACTGTTAATCGCTTCCATATTGGCTAATTGCCCATATAAATGCACTGCCAAAACAGCTTTTGTCTTTTCTGAAATATGCTTTTGAATTTCGTTAGTGTCAATATTGAAAGTAGCCGCATTTGGCTCTACAAAAACAGGTTTTAACCCAGCGTGAATTACCGAAAGTATACTTGCTATATAAGTATTGGCTGGAACAAGAACTTCGTCGCCCAGATTAAGTTTTCCTTGTTGAATAAAAGCCTTAAAAATCAAAATAAGTGCATCAAGCCCATTACTAGTCCCAATACAGTAGGAAGTTCCGCAATAGCCTGCAAAATTTTGTTCAAAAGCGGTTACATTTTTACCTAAGATATAATGGCCGGAATCTAAAAACTGATTGAACACTTGCTGAAACTGGGTTTCAAAACGGGCATTGACTTTATGAAGATCTAAAAACTTTATCATATAAAAATGGCATCTAAGTTTGATAGATTTTCAACTGGAATACTATAAAAATCCTGAGTAACAGTTCTCGCTCCAAAACCTTCTTTCCAGTATTGAAGCCCTTGATTTATGTTTTGCCCTTGGTTTTCGTTAGAAATTCCAAAATCAAAATACCTTTTGCTAGCAAATACTTCTTCAAGTAAGTGCATATGAAGAAAATCGAGACTTCCTAACTGGTTTTTATCAGAATTGCCCGAAATATATTGCGAATGCGCCACTTGGTTAGTTTCAAAAATGGTAGTTCCTGCTACAATTTTTCCTTGATAATATACGTTGAACTGCCTAATGTTTTTAGGAAAACGCGTTTTAAGCAACATTATTTCCTCAAGACTGTGCACAGGCAGCGCATCGTGCTTTTCTGAAAGATTTGGAATTAAAATTTGGTTCCAAAACTCTTCAAAATTGTTTTCTTCTTTTACTTGCAGGCCTTGTTTTTTTCCACGCTTATAGCCATCTACTCTATCTTTTGAGAATTTTGGCCGGTGCAACATATCGACCACCGAAAGTGTATCCCTACGGGTTAATTGGGCTTGTAACTTAAATGCTAGATAGTTTAATTCGTCATTGGGCAACTTACAGTAAATACTTGGTAATTCCTTAATATGAAGCGTTTTAATGTCATTTGATTTTAAATACTCTAAAATCGCTTTCAAACAGACTGTTACTTTATTCAGCTTTAAATCTGACTTAAAAACCAAGCCGCCATAAGTAAGCCCTTGATGGGAAAATACAACATCATCTACTCTATTTGCAGGCAATACTGCTAGCAGTTTATCGGCTTCAAAAACCATAAGGGAGAAATCCTCAAACCTATCTTGATGGTAGTCCATAAAATCTCTATGGAACAAAAAAGTAGCGTTTTTTGCTTTTGAAACAAAGGTATTCCAAAGTTGCTTTCGAGATTTAATATATGTTTCGACTCTATAAATGGCTGTTTGTTTTAACGTTATCGATGTTAGTGTCACTAACAATAAAAAGTGGCCTATTTTGAGTATTGGCACTAATTCTACTTATATACTCACCAATAATTCCTATGGATAATAGCTGAATTCCACCTATAAAAGTAGAAGTAATAATCAACGAAGTCCAGCCTGTTATGGTTTGTTCTAAAACGAAATAAGCAAAAATTGCATACAGAATAATCAAAAAGGAAACCAGTGACATAACCAATCCTAAACGGCTAACAAACAGTAAAGGTTTATCTGAAAACCCGGTAATGGCATCAAAAGCCAACCGAAACATTTTTCCGTAGGTATATCCCGATTTGCCATGAGCGCGTGCAGGTCTATCATATTCTACAAAACTGTGTTTAAAGCCTAACCAAGCCATTTGCCCTCTTAAAAACTTATTCTTTTCGGGCATATGGTTAAGGGCATTCACTACTTTTTTATCAATCAATCTAAAATCACCTGTATCTAGTGGTATTTCTACTGAAGACAAACGCTTCATTAAACGGTAAAACAATTTGGCCGTAAATTTCTTTAAAAGTGTTTCGCCTTCCCTATTCTGTCTTTTTGCATACACCACATCAAAACCTTGTTTGTAAGTGGTGTAAAGTTCTGTTATCAATTCTGGCGGGTCTTGTAAATCGGCATCCATAATAACCGTTGCTTGGGCATTTGAAAATTGCAAGCCGGCCGAAACCGCTATTTGATGTCCAAAATTTCTACTAAGCTCTAAGTAACGCACACGTTCGTCTTTTTCTGCCAGTTCCAGGATACGTTTTTGTGAAGCATCTTGACTGCCATCATTCACAAAAAGAATCTCAAATTTCAAGGAAATAGCGCTTAACGTTTTACAAAGACGTTCATACAGTATAGGAATGTTTTCCTGCTCGTTATAAACAGGAATTACTACCGAAATTTCATTCTGCCCTTGATGTTGCATTAGTTAGTTGCTGCTTTGTAGATGTTAAAGTAGGCATTTTGCCAAACTATTTCATAATGATTTCGCTTTAAAAAGGCATTCATCATGAGTGTTCTGTTTTTACTGTATAGATAAGGATTATCATCGGTCACTGCCATATAATTATCAATAGGTTCAGAAAAAGTTTTAATAGTATTAAACTTTTGTTGTACTACTATGGGCAATTCTGGTCTTGAGTTTTCTGCTTCTTCCAATCTAAATTTAAAACTTTTTTCGTCATAAATCCAAACCCAAGGGTTGTACATATAAGGCTTTGTTTCAGTTAAAAAATGGAGCATAGGGGCATTGTCATATGTAAACAAATAATCGTCTTTAGTTACATACTTATTTAAATGTGGCAACAAATCGTTCACCACTTTAGCCCGTTCTGTAGTGGTTAAAATACCTCGAGCAAACACACTGTTTACCGTTTCTGTTTTTTTAAAACGGCTGCCTTCATCAAAATAAGCTTCGTTAAGAACAGCCCATGTTTTCACCACAAAAAAGGAAAGCACAACAAGATTCAGCAACATCTTGAGGCTCTTTTCACCTACTGTAACCTGAAAATGCTCATGAAGGGCAGTTGCTATTAAGCTAAGGCTCTTAATTTGGCTTAAACCATATAAAAATACAGGCACAGCCAACCAAACGCCCATATAACCACTGCTTTTAATGGCTCCGCCACTTCCTAAAGGCATAAAAAACAATAATAAAAATGAAAAAGCACCTAGCAACCTGTAGTCTTTATCCTTAAAAAACAAGAAGAAAACAGCTCCCAAATACCCCATTGCATAGAGTACAAAAATCCAATGTTTATGGTGTAAATAGCAAAACAGCAAAAAGGCAAAAACCAAGATTGATATTAATACTGTTTTTTGCTTTTCAAACCAACTAAAAACACTTGTGAAGCCAAAACACACCACCAAAAGCACACAACCCAAAACAAAGGTAGTAATATGATTTCCAAGGAACACGTTAATTAAAGCACCAGAGTTATGCCCGCTATCTGATTGTGAGCCCAAATAAAATAAAGACTCTAAGGCTCCAAACATAATCTCAACCTGCCCTAAAGAAGCCAATATCAAGAATACCAATCCAATGCCCAAAATATTTCCAAAAGCAAAATACAGTATTGGAAAAACAGAATTTTTAAACCATTCTTTTCCCCAGAAATACAATGGAACAACCCCTACAAAACCCAATAGAGTAAGGTTTGGGATACGAGTAAAAATATTAACACCTAAAATGACGCCTGCAAATAATAAGAGACGATTTTTTCCCTGCAAAAGTCCTTTTTGCATTAAACATATAGCCCACAATGCCATTAAAGCCGTGAGTTGGTTGTGATAAAACACCAAAAAGCCAAAGTTATTGGCAAACAAGGCCATGGTTAAGCCAATAACTGTCCATTTTACACCCAAATACCGGTGCAAGATTTTATAGCCCAAAAAGAAGGTCAAGGAATTGCAAACAACAGCCAACAGTCTAAACCACAATATACCGCCTTCAGGGAAAAGTTCATACCAAAGACCGCCTATCAAGCCCGAAAGCCAATACACAAAATTATATTCTACCGAAGCGGGATCGTTATAAAACTGCTGATAAAAGGTTAACGAAAACCCTTCGTCACAAAGATCAAAACCCTGAAAGGACAAGAGTAATTGAACAACTATTACAACCGCAAATGAAATGATAAAAAATTTATGCTTCAAGGGGTTTTGTTTTATTACAGCAATGCATGAATTTTAGCGAAGATAAGGAAAATTAACCGCGACAGTGAGAATTAAATTTAATCGCTAAATTTGCCCACATAGTTTTGGCATGAATTTTCAAAAGTTAATCTACTCTGTACTAAAAAACCCAATTGTTTATTGGACCTATCAAAAGCTTGTTGGTGGCGACAGAGCGCGCATCCTGTTTTTAAAAAACCATGTGAATGCACAGCCCAACAGCAAGTTTTTAGACATAGGCTGTGGCCCTGGAAACATGATAGATTTCCTTCCAGAATTAAATTATCACGGGGTAGACATTAATCCAGAATATATTAAGGCCGCCAAGGAACAGTATGGTACCAGAGGGACTTTTACCTGTGCCGATTTGAATGATTTTGGGATACTGGAACCCGAAACTTTTGATATTGTAATGGCTTCTGGTGTGATTCACCATTTAGATGATGACTTGTCCAAAAAACTTTTTCAGGTAGCACACAAGGCTTTAAAGCCTAATGGCAAGCTTATAACTTTTGATGGCTGTTACAGAAAAGGGCAAAATCCGTTTGCCAAACTCATGCTTAAATTGGATAGAGGTAAATATGTAAGAACCCAAGACCAATATGAGACATTGGCACTTGGATTCTTTCAAAATATTAAGTCGGAAATAGACGAAACGTACTTTAAAATTCCCTACACATCTTTAATAATGACATGTAAAAAATAGATTAAAGTGTTTTGCGCTTTCTATCTACTTCTTTCAACAAGATTTTTCTTAAACGAAGATGGTTAGGGGTTACCTCAACATACTCATCTTTTTGGATATATTCCAAGGCTTCTTCTAACGAAAACTTAACCGCAGGAATAATTCTAGCTTTATCATCGGCTCCAGAAGAACGCACGTTGGTCAACTTCTTGGTCTTGGTTACGTTTACCACCATATCATCACCACGAGAGTTCTCGCCAATTACTTGGCCTTCATAAATATCTTCTCCTGGATCAACAAAGAAACGGCCACGTTCTTGTAATTTATCGATAGAGTAAGGAATGGCAGTACCATTTTCCATAGAAACCAAACTACCATTCTGTCTTTCTGGAATACCACCCTTTAACGGTTGGAATTCCTTAAAACGGTGTGCCATGATAGCTTCTCCAGCAGTAGCAGTCAACAATTGATTACGCAAACCGATGATACCTCTTGAAGGAATCATAAACTGGCAAATCATACGGTCGCCTTTAGTTTCCATGCTCAAAAGTTCACCTTTTCTTATGGTTACCATTTCTACAGCTTTACCAGAAATGTGTTCAGGTAAATCGATAGTCATTTCTTCAACTGGCTCACATTTAACACCATCAATTTCTTTGATGATAACTTGTGGCTGTCCAATTTGCACCTCATAACCTTCACGACGCATGGTCTCAATCAATACTGATAAATGCAGTACCCCACGACCAAATACCATAAACTTATCGGCGCTGTCAGTTTCTTCAACACGTAAAGCTAGGTTTTTTTCCAATTCTTTGGTTAAACGCTCCTTAATGTGTCTAGAGGTTACAAACTTACCATCTTTACCAAAAAACGGCGAATCGTTGATGGTAAACAACATGCTCATGGTAGGCTCATCAATAGCAATAGTTTTTAATGCTTCCGGATTTTCAAAATCGGCAATGGTATCACCAATTTCAAAGCCTTCAAGCCCAACTACAGCACAAATATCTCCTGCATGCACTTCTTCTACCTTCATTCGGCTTAAGCCTTCAAACACGTGCAATTCTTTTATTTTGGATTTAGTGATTTTTCCGTCACGCTTTACCAAAGACACATTCATACCAGATTTTAACATACCACGTTGCAATCTACCAATGGCAATTC
>Ga0079224_100006402_pt1 | contig 15606 bp, 14 predicted proteins | sample Stecom2015_FD_80414 | JGI IMG/M metagenome (GOLD analysis project Ga0079224, IMG submission 80414) | Agricultural soil microbial communities from Utah to study Nitrogen management - Steer compost 2015 | ecosystem: Environmental > Terrestrial > Soil > Agricultural land | place: USA: Utah...
CGCCCAGGCGAACAGCGCAGAGGGCACGGCCGCATTGACCATGCCGACCAGGGTGACCCGCAGCCACATGCCCGGCGTGAAGTGGCGGCGGTCGCGCCACAGGAACGGCAGCAGCACCAGCGCGCCCAGCCCCAGCCGCAACTCCACCAGCGGCATCGCCCCGAAGGCCGGCGCCGCCACGCGCATGAACATGAAGGCCGATCCCCAGATCGCGCCCAGCAGCAGGAACTCGGCCGATGCGGACCAGGAGGATTCAGACGGCGGAGACATCCGGCTGGATTCTGCGGCATCGCCGGGCGGGGGTCATCCGTTTCCCTGTGGCCGCCGCCGGGCGCAGGGCCTATGCTGGCCCGCCTCGCCGATGAAGCCAGAAGCAAGGAGGAGAACAACATGAAGCTCTATTACCTGCCGGGCGCCTGTTCGCTGGCCTCCCACATCGCGCTGATCGAGGCGGGCCGGAAGTTCGAGGCCATCGCGGTCGACCGCGCCACCAAGAAGGGGACCGACGGCACGCTGCTCACGGACCTGAACCCGCGCGGCTACGTGCCGGTGCTGGTGCTGGACGATGGCCAGGTGCTGACCGAGAACGTGGCCGTGCTGAGCTACATCTCCACGCTCGACGCCTCCGGCCGCCTCGCCCCGCAGCCGGGCACCATGGGCTTCTTCCGCGTGCTCGAGTGGCTGGGGTTCATCAACAGCGAGATCCACAAGAACCTGGGCGTGATGTTCCGCCCCACCAGCACCGGGGACATGAAGAAGGCGGCCCTGGAGATGGCCCTGCTGCGCTATGGCTACGTGAACCAGGCACTGGGCGACCGGCACTTCCTGACGGGCGAGAACTTCACCGTCGCCGACGCCTACCTCTACGTGACCCTGAGCTGGTCGCCGCGCCTGCAACTCGACCTCTCGCACCTGCCGAAGCTGGGCGCCTACTTCGAGCGTTGCGCCGCGCGGCCGTCGGTGCAGCAGGCGCGCACCGAGGAAGGCCTGCCGCCAAGGTAGCGCCCGAGGACACCCCGCACCGGCCGCCCGCCGTGCGGGGTGCCCGGCGGCTCACGCCGGCTGCGCGGCCTCGGCTTCGGCCGCCGCGGCCTGCATGGTGGCGGCCAGAACCATGTAGGCCGCGGTCCAGGCCTCCTTCACCGCGGGCGTGAACGCGTCGCCCAGTCCCTTCTCCAGCGTCCACAGCAGCGCCGTGGCCACCGTGCCGTAGTCGGCGGGCTTCACGCCATAGGTGCCGTGGCGGCGGCCGAGGTCCTTCACCGCCGGCACGATGGTCTCGAGCCTGTCGAGCGCGGCGACCGCCACGTTGATCATCGCCATCAGCTTGCGGCCCTGCTCGGCCATGTCGCCCTTGAACAGCTGGCGCAGCGAGGGATCGAGTTCGAAGAGCCGGCCGTAGAACAGCTCGGCGGCGGTGTCCTTGATGGGAACCACACGGGCCCAGGTGCTCTGCACGAGGCCCACTTGCTCTGGTGTCATCGGTGTCTGTTCCTTCTGTCTATTGCATGGCGATGCGGAGCACCACCCCGCCCATGACGTCTCCCAGCTTGAAGTTGGTGCGCGGCGAATCCTTGTGCTCGTTGTGGCAGCTCACGCACGCGGGCGAGACTGCGACGTCCGGATAAACGGCCGTGAAATATTTCCTGCCGCCGATGGTCTCCTCCTTGTAGAAAGGTTTCTTGGTCGAGGCCACGGCCTTCAGGCCCTCGGTCTCCACCGGCGTGCGCGGCGCGTTCTGCTTGTTCACCGGCCACTCCGACAGCAGCGAATAGGTGAACTTCTTCTGCTTCTCGGCGGCCATCTCGGCGCCGAAGCGGAACATCTGGGCGGGAAGCGGCAGGGCCTTGTCGTCCTTCCAGTGCTCGCTGGCCTTGATGACCTTCTCCTCGTTCTGCAGGCGGTTGACCACCGTGCGCGTGTACACGGTGCGGTCGGACTCCATCACCGTGTGCAGGGCGTCGGCGAGTTCCTGGTAGCTCACGCCATCGGCCGCCGCCACGCCGCCCGCCGTCGCCGCGGCCATGACGGCGCCTGCCGCCAGCGCCCTGCCCCAGACCTTCGTGCCTGTCTTCATGTCGACTCTCCGTTTGACCTCTGATGGGGGATCACTGCTCGAATCCTTCCGTGCCTGCCGCAGCCGCGGCTTCGGCCTCCGCCCCGGCGGCAGCCTGCATGGCGCGCTGGCGGCGGATGGCCTCGTCGCGCTCCACGGCCATGCGGATGCTCCGGACGTGCACGGCGGGGCTGCCGTTGAAGTTGTTGCGCACCAGCGCGGCATCGGCCAGTGCATCGGTGGCGAAGCCCAGCCCGTGGCAGCGCATGCACACGGGCCGCAGCATCTTCTCGGCGGGACGCAGCGTGGCGTTCTGGTTGTGCTGCACATGGTCCAGCACGAGGTCGAACTCGCCGATGCGCTCGGACATCACCGGCATGTGGCAGGTGGCGCAGCTCACGGCTTCGGCCGCCGCCACCTCGCCACGCTCGACGCGCGCCCACGTGCCACCGTGGGGCGAGGCATCGAAGGCCAGCGAGTGCTCGTCCGCGTGGCAGCCGAGGCAGGCGGCGCGCGCGGCCTCGATGCGGTCGGCGCGGTGCGCATCGTGGCAGCTCGCACAGCCGAGCTCGCGATTCGCGGCACCCTTCTGCATGGGCAGGCGGGCCTCGCGCGGGCGCATCGGCGGCAGGCCGACCGCGAGGCGCATGCCGTGGCGGCCCTGCCTGAACTGCCGCGCCTGGACCAGGTGGCAACCCGCACAGGACCCATCGCCGGGTTTCGCGATCCACTGGAGGCTCGCGGGCCCGTCCCCGGCATCGCCGTGACCGCCCGCCGCTGATTCCGCCGGCCCGTCATCGTCAGCCGCGGCCTGCAGCACCAGCGTATGGCAGGCGCTGCAGTTGACGCCCTGGCGCGCATGCGCCGAGTGCGCCCACTGGCGCCTCGCCTCGCCGGCAGCCGGCAGCCCCTCCGGCCAATCGGCCTCTTCCGCCGCCAGCTCGCGCACCGGATAGCGGTCCGAGGGGTAGTCCGGCAGCACGGCAGCCAGTTCGGCAAAGTTGGTGCTGCGTGTCTCCTGCCTGGCCAGCATCGCCGGCGCCTCGGCGTGGCGCAGCAGGAAGTCCTCGTAGGTCGCCTGGTTGTCGTGGTAGCGATGGCAGCCCGCGGAGCTGCAGGTGTCGAACTTCATGCCCGCATGGCTGGGCCGTTCGGTGGCGATCCCGTCGTGGCAGTGCACGCACAGATCCGCAGGCTGCGTCAGGCCCATGGCCAGCGTCAGCTCCGGTCGGTGCTCCGCATGGCAGGTCTCGCAGCGCGTGGCGTCGATGCGCTCCAGCAGCGGCACGTTGCGCGGGTCGGTGAATTTCGACAGCGGATGCTTGTCGCCGGCCTCCTTCAGCTCCGCGGCATGGCAACCCTCGCAGGCCTGCTGCCGCAGTTCCGGTCCGCCGAAGGGCTTCACGTGGCAGGCCTCGCAGGCCAGCTCGATCTGGTAGTGCCCGTGGCTGGTCTGGCCGGGCAGGAACCAGGCGCGCACGCGGGCGAGCTGCGGGCTGGCCGAAGCGTCGGTGGTCGAGAACAGCGCCATGCCGAGCAGCAGCAGGAAGCCCGCCGACACCAGCGCCCAGGCCAACCACAACTGCTGGTTGCTGCCCGCCATGGCTAGAAGCAGTAGGCCTTCACGATGTGCGCCAGCAGCAGCGCGGGCAGCGGCCAGGTGAGCAACAGGTGCACCCACACCATGCGCCGCCGGAGACGCACCGCCGCCACGCCGCGGTGTTCGCGCGCCACGCCCAGCGCGGACAGCGCGCCCAGCACCAGCGCCGCGAGGAAGGTGAAGGACAGCGCCAGGTTCAGGTTGGCGCCCACCCGTCCGCCGGTGTGGGCCAGCAGCGTGATGCCGGCGAGCGCGGCCAGCGCCGTGTGCACCACGCGCCACGCCGCGGCATCGCCCGCGGGCTTGCGCGCCGCCCGCTTGCGCCAGGTGATGGCCAGCGAACCCAGCACCACGGCCACCAGCGAGAAGCCGGTGACCTGCTTGAACGTCGCGTCACGCCAGAAGGCCGGCCATCCGGACAGCACCGAGCGCGGATCGGGCAGGTCCAGCCCCAGCAGCGCGACCAGCGCCACCACCATCGCCAGCACCGCCGCACCGGTGAGCCAGGCGGCACCGCGCACCGGCGGCACCGGCTGGCCGCTGGCCAGGAGCTGCATCACCAGCGGCCGGCACGATCCGCAGGCGGTGGAGGCGCGCGTCGCCTCGCCGATGGCCTGCAGTGACGTGCAGCCGCGGGCCATGGCCGCGCCCAGTGCGCCACGCGTGACCTGGGCGCACTGGCACACCACCGCCTCGGCCGGCCATGCGGCCACGTCGTCGCCATCGCGCTCCGGCCAGAGCCGTCCGTCGCGCCGGAACCGCCAGGTCCTCCATGGGGAAACCAGGCGCTCCCGCATCACCGCCTCGCGCAGCGTCTGGTACTCGCGCAGCGTGCCCACGCCGCAGGCGCCGATCAGCCGCCCGCGATGCGTGACCAGGCCCACGGCCGTGCCGTCCGGCCCGCGCCACACATGGCGGCGCGCATCGTGCGGGATGTCGTTGTCGGCCAGGCGTCCCACGCTGAATACCGGCACGCCCGCGACCTTGAGGCTGCTCGCGGCGATGGAACCGGCGTAGCGCACGGCGCGTCCGGCAATCACCGCCACCGCCACCGCGGCCTGCTCGAGGCCGGGGCCGACCAGGCCATGCACGAGGCCGCGGTGCTCGGCGCATTCGCCAATGGCGAACACGAGCGGATCGCTGGTGCGCAGCTCGTCGTCCACGCGGATGCCGCGTCCCACCGCAATGCCCGACTGCAGCGCCAGTGAAATGTTCGGGCGGATACCCGTGGCGAGCACGATGGTGTCGCAGTCCACCCGGCGGCCCGATTGCAGCTCCACGCCCTCCACCAGCGCGGTGCCGCGCACGCGCCGGACGCCGTCGCCGATGATCACCTCGATGCCCAGGGCCTCGATGTGCCGGCGCAGGGCGGCGCCCGCGACGGCGTCGAGCTGCCGCCCCATGAGCTGCGGGTTGTGCTCGATGACCACCACCTCGGTGTTGAAGCGGCGCATCGCGCGCGCGGCCTCCAGGCCCAGCAATCCCCCGCCCAGCACCACGGTGCGCCGGCTGCGCAGGCGGCGCGCGCACAGGCGCTCGGTGTCGCGCCAGTCGCGGAAACGGAACACGCCCGGCAATGCGATGCCCGCCACGTCGGGCACATGCGGAGTGGAACCGGTGGCCAGCACCAGCGTGCCGTATGGCTGCTCGCCGCCGCGCGAGTCCCGCACGCAGCGGCGTTCGCGGTCGATGGCGGTGACGCGCACGCCGAGGCGGTGCTCGATGGATGCGGCCGGCGCAAGCCGGGCCGCGCCGAAGAGCTGTGCCTCGGGCACGTCGCCCATCAGGAGGGAGGAGAGCTGCACCCGGTCGTACGGCTCGGCGTCCTCCTCTCCATAGAGAATGAGCGGGCGCCGTGGGCACAGCAGCGCCAGCTCGGATGCGGCCCGCAATCCCACCGGCCCCGCGCCGACGATCACGATCGGCAACTCGCTTGCGACGGCCTCGACTTCCACCTGTTCCCGCTGCTCCTGAAACAAGAACGGCGTCCTGCACACCACCGGCGGTGGTGTGGCAGGACGCCGTTGTCCATGCAGGTCCCGTGACCCTGGAGTGCATCAAGCAATTCACATGCCACGCGCCGGCCACGCGCAGGAAGGCCACCGCGTGCGTGGCGACACATGCGCTGCGCAGCGGCAGTGCGTTCATGGGCCGTGGTGGAACACTGTTGAGAAGGCCATGGGTTGGCGGCGCGAACGGCCCGGCACGGGGGCCGGGACGGGCGCGGAAGGGCGTGTCCAGGGGCGCCGGGACGGCCCTCGTGACCCAGCGGTGACATTCCCTGGCCGCCCGCTGGCTACGCTTCCACCATGCCCCTGTCCAACCTCATCGTGCTGAACCGCAGGACCGCGGAGCGCCCGCCCACCGGGCTGCTGCCCGACGGGCTGGTGCTGGGCACCTGCCTGCGCGAGGTCCGCATCGCGATGCTGCCGCCGGCCGAACAACCCTCGGCCGCGGAAGCGGATGCGGCCGGCTTCGAGCGGCACGTGGGGGCCGAGGCCTACCGCTTCCTGCTGCAGCTCGCCTGCGGGCTGGAGAGCGAGATCGCCGGCGAGACCGAGATCCTGGGGCAGATCAAGCAGGCCTGGCGCGAACACGAGGCCACCGGCTCGGACGGCGCGAAGGCGCTCCGGCCGTGGATGCAGCGCCTGCTGCAGGACACGAAGGAAATCCGCAGCGAGTACGTGGTGGGCCTGGGCAGCGCCACCTACGGATCGCTGGTGCGGCGCCTGCTGGGCGCGGAACTGCCCGGACCCACGCTGCTCATCGGCGCGGGCCAGCTGGCCGAGACCATCCTGCCCTTCCTGGACACCGGCCAGGTGCTGGTGTGGAACCGCTCGCGCGAACGCGCCGAGGCCATGCTGGCGCGGCAGCGCGCCGGCACCACCGAGGGCCGCGTGCGGCTGCTGGAGGCCACGCCCGAGGCGGAACTGGCCGGCTGGCGGCAGGCGCGCGACGTGATCCTGTGCATTCCCGCCGACGCCGGGCGCGATGCCGCGCGCGTGCGCACCTGGCGCGAACATGCGCGGCCCGAGGGCCGCGTGCTGCACCTGGGCATCGACGGTGCGGCCGGCACGGCGTGGGAAGGACTGCCGGGCCTGTTCACCCTGCGCGACCTCTTCAACCTGCGCGACGCGCAGGCCTCGCAGCGCGAGGCCATGCTGGAGCGCGCGCGCCGCGCCTGCCGCAACAAGGCGCAGCTCGCACGCCTCGACGATGCCGACGGCTCGCGCGCCGGCAGCTCGAACCACGGCTGGGAAGACCTGGCCGTGTTCGAGGCGCTGGCCTACTAGAATGCCCGCATGACCAACGGCAAGACGCTGCGCCTCGGCACCCGCCGTTCCGCGCTGGCCTGGATCCAGAGCAGCCAGGTGGCGGCGGCACTGCGCGCCGCGCATCCCGGCCTCGATGTGGAACTGGTGGGCATCGAGACCCGCGGCGACCGCGTGCTCGACAAGCCGCTGTCGCAGATCGAGGGCAAGGAATTCTTCACCGCCGAGCTCGACCATGCGCTGCTGGAGAAGCGCGTGGACTTCACCGTGCATTCGCTGAAGGACCTGAGCCTGGAGCGCCCGCCGCAGTTCGTGTTGGCGGCGGTGCCGAAGCGCGCCAACCCGCGCGACCTCGCGCTGTTCGCGCCGGACGTGCCCGCGCGGCTCGCGGCCGGCCACCCGCTGCGCATCGGCACTTCCTCGCCACGCCGCGCCGAGCTCCTGCCGGCCTTCCTGTCGCGCGCATTGCCGCATGCCTCGCGCGAACGGCTGGAGCTGGTGAACCTGCGCGGCAACGTGGACAGCCGCCTGCGCCGCCTGCATGAACCCCGCGGCAGCGAGCGCCACCTCGACGGCATCGTGCTGGCCATGGCCGGCCTGTCGCGGCTGCATGCCGACACCGCCACCGAGAGGCAGGGACGCGCGCTGCTCACGGCGCTGCTCGAAGGCCTGCACCTGATGGTGCTGCCACTGACCGAGGTGCCCGGCGCGCCGGGCCAGGGCGCACTGGCCGTCGAATGCCGCGCCGACGATGCGGCCACGCGCGAGCTGCTGGCCGTGCTCGACGACACGCCGACGCGCCGCGCCGTGGAGATCGAGCGGCAGCTGCTCGGCGAGCATGGCGGCGGCTGCCACCAGCGCTTCGGCGCCGCGATGCAATGGGTGCCCGGCCTGGGTGGACTGCTGCAGGTCGGCGGCCGCAACGCCGAAGGCCGCGACATCGCCGGCCGTCGCTTCCTGCCCGATGAGCCGCTGCCGGAACTGGCCGGCGAAGTGCGGCCATGGGATGGCAACGCGGTGCGCGCACCCGCCCGGCCGCTGCTCGATGCCGCGGGACTTTCCGCGAAGCTGCGCCACCGGGCCGTGTTCCTCGCCCATCCGCGCGCACTGCCCGAGGGCGCCGCCTCGGCGCTGGCCGGACGCGCCGTGTGGACGTCCGGCGCCCGCGGCTGGTTCGCGCTGGCCGCGCAGGGCGTATGGGTGCAGGGTTGCGGCGAGGGCCTGGGCGCAGAGAACCTGGTGAAGCTGGTAGGCGAACCACTGCTCGGCCTGCCGCCGCCGGCCGAATGGGACGTGCTGACGCATGAAGAAGCGGCGGAGCCCTGGCAGTCGGGCAGCTGGGCCGGCGCCAACGTGATCGCCACCTACCGCGTCGAGGCCGACGCACCGCTGGATTCCACCGCCCTCGGAACGGCCACCCACATCTACTGGAGCAGCACGGCGCAGTTCGAGCGCGGCCGGGCGCTGGCCTCGCCCGATGCCCACCATGCCAGCGGCCCGGGCAAGACGGCCGAGCACATCCGCCGCGCCGGCGTGCGACACTTCAGGGCCTTTCCCTCAGCCGAGGAGTGGCGCAGATGGACAGCAAGGGAGCACTGAGCGTCCAGCCGTTCCGGCGGTCGCGCCGCGTGGCCATCCTCGCGGGCGTGTGGCTGGCGGTGATCCTGGTGCTCGGCTTCTGGTGGGCCACCATCGTGCTGCAGCAGTCGCGCAGCATCGCCGCGCTGCAGGAGGAGATGGGCGTGCCGCGCGCCGAGGCGCTGGAAGGCGTCAAGCGCACCGAACGCATGCTGCTGTGGGAGTCGGGCACCTTCCTGCTGCTGCTGATGACGGTCTCAGGCATGCTGTTCTGGTACTACCGGCGCGACATGCAGCGCGCCCGCGGCACGCAGGCCTTCTTCGCCGCCCTGACGCACGAGCTGCGCACGCCGCTGACCAGCGTGCGCCTGCAGACCGAGGCCATCGCCGCCGGCGAGCCCACGCAGGACCTGATCGAACGGCTGCTGGTGGACACCCACCGGCTGGAAATGCAGATCGACAAGACGCTGGAGCTGGCGCGCATTGAGGGGGGCGGACAGCTCGCCGAACAGGCGATCCGGCTCGATCCCTGGCTGGACAAGGTGCTGCGCAACATCGTCGCCACCGCCGGCGAGGACGTGCTGCTCGACGTCTCGATCGAACCCGGGCTGCCCGCGGTGCACGGCGATACGGCCGCGCTGCAGCTCATCCTGCGCAACCTGGTCGAGAACGCGCAGCGGCACGGCGACTGCGAGCCCATCCGCATCGACGTGCAGGCGGTGCGCGGCCGGCACGGCGTGGAGGTGCGCGTGCGCGACCACGGCGCCGGCTATGCCGGCGACCCGAAGCAGCTCGGCCGCCGGCTGTTCCAGCGCGGCGATGCCTCGCGCGGCACCGGCGTGGGCCTGTACCTGGTGCGCGTGCTGATGGAGCGCATGGGCGGCAGCGTCGAGTTCGACAATGCCCCGGGCGGCGGCTTCCAGGTCACGCTGCACTTCCCCGCCAACGGCTGAGGCCGGTGCCGCGATGAACGGCATTCCCCTGTTGCTGGTCGAGGACGACGCCAACGTGGCCGGCACCCTGGTCAAGCGGCTCGCCGAGGAGGGCTTCGAGGTCACGCACGCGGCCAGCGTGCGCGCCGCGCGCGAGGCACTCGAGGCCGGGCGCTTCAAGGCGGCCGTGCTCGACGTGGGACTGCCCGATGGCAGCGGCTTCGAGGTGGCGCAGTACCTGCGCGAGGCCAGCCCCTCCACCGCGATGCTGTTCCTGACGGCGTACGGCACGCCGGCAGACCGCATCCATGGCCTGGAACTCGGCGCCGACGATTACATGACCAAGCCCTTCGAATTCCGCGAGCTGGTGCTGCGCATCCAGAACATGCTGCGGCGGGCCGGCGACATCGCCGCGCGCGACGCGACGCTGAAGGGGCCGGTGCGCATCGGCATCGCCACCGTGGACTTCGACCGCTTCACCGCCGAGAGCGGCGGCACCATTCACCGCCTCACGCACAAGGAATGCGCGGTGCTGAAGCTGCTGCTGGAGAAGGCCGGCCGCGCGGTCACGCGCGACGAGATCCTGAACCACGCCTGGGCGCCGGATGAATTCCCCACCGAGCGAACCGTCGACAACTTCATCCTGCGCCTGCGCAGGCTGGTGGAGAGGAACCCGTCCCGGCCGGAGACCATCCTCAGCATCCGCGGCGTGGGCTATCAACTGGGAAGGAACGCATGACCGAGACCCTGCTGACCGCGGCGCTGAACCGCCGCAACACCGGCCGTCCACCCGTCTGGATGATGCGCCAGGCCGGCCGCTACCACTCGCATTACAAGGCGCTGAAGCGCCACCACGACTTCATCTCGCTGTGCAAGGACCCGCGGCTCGCCGCCGAGACCACGATGGGGCCCATCCACGACTTCAACTTCGATGCGGCCATCCTGTTCTCGGACCTGCTGTTCCCGCTGGAGGCCATGGGCATGGGGCTGACCTATGACCCCGGGCCGAAGCTCGCCTTCCACCTGCACTCGCCCGATGACGTGGCGCGCCTGGCCGGCGGCGCGGAACGCGCGCAGTTCATGCAGTTCCAGGCCGAGGCCGTGCGGCTGATCAGGAACCGCCTCCGGCGCGACAAGGGGCTGATCGGCTTCGTCGGCGGCCCCTTCACGCTGTACGTGTACGCCGCGGCCGGCTCGCACGAGAAGGCGCGCGAGGCCATGGCCGGCCTCACCCATGGCGTGTACGAGGCCTTCAACGACAAGCTGCTCGACCTGCTGGCGCACAACATGGCCCTGCAGTCACGCGCCGGCACCGACTGCATGGCCGTCTTCGACACCGCCGCCGGCGAGATCGACGCGGCCAACTACGGCCGCTACGTGGTGCCGGTGCTGGCCGACCTGCTGGCGCGCTTCCGCCGCCTCGACCCCGACACGCCGGTCATCTACTACTCGCGCGGCACCGGCCCGGCCTACTGGGACCAGCTCACCGCACTGCCCTTCCAGTGCCTGGCCATCGACTGGCGGCACGACATCACCGAGGTGCTGCGGCTGTACGGCGAGCGCTGGGCCATCCAGGGCAACGTCGATCCGGAGTGGCTGCACCTGCCGCTGCCGGATCTGGAAGAGCGGCTGAAGGAGTACTTCGGCCGCGTGCGCGCGCTGCCGGAAGCCGCCCGCCGCGGCTGGATCTGCGGCCTCGGCCATGGCGTGCTGCAGCGGACGCCCGAGGCCAACGTGCGCCGCTTCGTGACCCTGCAGCGGGAGATCTTCGGGTGATCCAGCCGCCGCGCGAGCTGCTCGACCGCCACGGCGTCGTGGGCCCGCGCTACACCAGTTATCCCACCGCGCCGTTCTGGGGAACGCCGCCGTCTGCCGGGGATTGGATCTCGGCCATCGATGCGGCGCTCGCGCCGGACGGCGCGCGCGCCGGCGTGTACGTGCACATTCCCTTCTGCCAGTCGCTGTGCACGTTCTGCGGCTGCAACATGCGCGTGGCGCGCAGCCACTCGCTGGCCGCCCCCTACGTGGACAAGGTGGTGCGGGAATACGGCCTGTACCGCGAGCGGCTGTCGGCGAAGCGCCTGCCGCTGGCCCGGCTGCACCTGGGGGGCGGCACGCCGACGTGGCTGCCGGAGGACGAGCTGGACCGCCTGCTCGACCGCCTGCTCACCGACGTGGTGGTGGCTGCGGACGCGGACTTCGCCGTCGAGGCCGACCCTCGCAACACCACCCGCGCCAAGCTGGCGATCCTGCAGCGGCATGGCTTCCGCCACATCGTGGTCGGCGTGCAGGACTTCGACGCGCGCGTGCTCGGGATCGTCAACCGCGAACAGTCCGAGGCCCAGGTGCGGCAGGCCATCGACGATGCGCGCGAGCTGGGCTTCACCAGCATCGGCGTGGACTTCATCTGCGGCCTGCCGCTGCAGACGCTGGAGAGCGTGCGTGCCAGCCTCGCCACGTTGCTGAGGATGAAGCCGGACCGGGTGAACTACCTCCCCTACGTGCACGTGCCATGGATCAAGCCGAGCCAGCGTCAGTACACGGAAGCCGACCTGCCGGACACCACGCTGCGGCGCGAACTGTACCTGCTCGGACGGGAGAAGCTGGCGGCGGCCGGCTACGTGGAGATCGGCTTCGACCAGTTCGCGCTGCCCGATGATCCGCTGGCGCGCTCGCTGGACGCGGGCCGTCTCACGCGCAGCTTCATGGGCTTCGCGCCCACGCCGGTGGATGCGCTGATCGGCCTGGGGGTCTCGGCCATCGGCGACACGCCCGGCATCTACGCCCAGAACGAGAAGAACCTGCAGCGCTATGAAACACGCGTGATGGCCGGCGAGCTGCCGCTGCAGCGCGGGCACGTGCTGAGCGCCGACGACCGCGCCATCCGTTCCCTGCTGTCGGACCTGCTCGGCAATCGCGCGACGCCGCTGTCGGCATCACTGCGGCAGGCACCGTGGTGGCCGAAGATGCGGCAGGAGCTGGAGAACCTGGCCCGCGACGGGCTGGTGCAGGTTTCGGACGAGCAGGTCCGGGTCACCGCACAGGGACGCGCCTTCCTCACCCGCATCGGCATGACGCTGGACCTGCGGCTGCGCGAATCGGTGGCCGCGTGAGGAACCGGCAGGGATGAAGCGGGGCACTCGCACGGCAGGAGCTGAACCACCCGGCGCCGTGCGCATCTTCGCGGCCTTCGTGCTCGCCCTGCCCGCCGGCATGCTGCTGGCCGCACTCGCGGCACCCTGGGTGCAGGCCGCGCTGGCACCCCTCGAGGTATTCCCGCTGCACCGTGTGTTCACGCGCCTGACCCTGCTGGCCGTGATCCTGCTCGTGGCGTGGCTGGCCTGGCGCCATGGCCTCGCCGACCGGCGGACCCTGGGCTTCGCCGGGCCGTGGCACCGTTTCGCCGGGAGGGTGCTGGCGGGGCTTGCCGCGGGGCTGATCGTGATGCTGGCGGCCGTGATGCCGCTGCTGCTGCTCGGCGTGCGCGAATGGAATGCGCGCGCACCCGACGACATGACCGGCTGGGCGCTGCTGGCCGTGAAGTGCCTGGGCAGCGGCCTTGCCGTGGCGCTGGTCGAGGAAACCTTCTTCCGCGGCGCCCTGCAGGGCGCGCTGCAGCGCGCCGGCGCCGTGCGCATGGCGCTGCTGCTGGTGCCGGTGTGCTACGCCGCCGTGCACTTCCTCGGCCGCGCCGCCGGCGTGCCGTACGAGCAGGTCCATGCGCTGAGCGGCTTTGCGGTGCTGGCCGGGTTCTTCGACGGCTTCGCCGATCCCCTGCGCATCGCCGATGCCTTCCTGGCGCTGTGGCTGGTGGGCGTGCTGCTGGCGCAGGTGCGCCACCGCACCGGCGACATCAACGGCTGCATCGGCCTGCATGCCGGCTTCGTCACCGTGATCGCCATCGTGCGCCGCAGCTCCTCGCCCAACGAGGCCAGCGACCTGGCCTTCCTCGTCGGCACCTTCGACGGGCTGCTGGGCTTCTGGATCGCGGCGCTGGCCGCACTTGCCTGCCTGGTGGCGTGGCGACGCGTCAATCCGTCCTGAAGAAATCCTCGTCCACGGGCTTGTGCGCCAGGATTTCCTCGCGCGTCAGCCCCTTCAGCTCGTGCGGGAACACCAGCCATCGGTCGGTGGCACGCACGTGGAAATCCGGCGCGAGGTGCGTGCGGTTGCGCGCCGGCTTGTAGTACACGGTGGCGATGCGCACGTCGGCGGGCATGTTCAGCCTGCAGCGCCGCGACAGCTCGGACAGCACCGCCTCCAGGCTGCGGCCGGTGTCGAAGATGTCGTCGATCACCAGCAGGCGGTCCTCGCGCGCCAGGCGCGACACGAGGTAGTCGATGCCGTGCACGCGCACCTGCGGCTCCTGCCGGCCGATGCCCGAGTACGAGGACGTGCGGATGGGCAGGTGGTCGCAGTGGATGCCGTGGAATTCCAGCACCTCCTGCACGGCGATGCCGATGGGCGCCCCGCCCCGCCAGATGCCCACCAGGAAGGTGGGCGCAAAGCCGCTGCGCACGACCTGCATGCCCAGCGCCAGCGAATCACGCAGCAGCGCGTCGGCGGAGATGAACTCCTTCGGGCTCAGAAGGGCTTCAGCACCACCAGCCACAGGATGCCGACCAGGATCAGGAGCGGCAGCTCGTTGTACCAGCGCAGCGTAGTGGAGGACGGCAGGCCCGCATCGGCCAGCAGGCGCTTGGTGTAGGCGCGCATCGAGATGTGGTAGGCCACCAGCAGCGCCACCAGTGTCAGCTTGGCGTGCAACCAGCCACCGGCGAAGCCGAAGCGCAGCCACAGCCACAGGCCCGACGCCAGCGCCAGCACGCCCATGGCGCTGGTGAAGTGGTAGAGCTTCCTCGCCATCACCTTCAGGCGGCGCACGTCCTCGCCGGCGGCGCGGCCCTCGACGTAGTGCACGAAGATGCGCGGCAGGTAGAAGATGCCGGCCATCCAGGAGATGACGAAGAGGATGTGCACGGCCTTGGAATACAGCATCGCCGCATTCTAGCCGAAGCGCGGACTCAGCGCCGCGGCCGCGTGCCGCGCGTGGGCTCGGCCTCCAGCGGGTTCTCCGGCCAGTAGTGCCTTGGATAGCGCCCGCGCATGTCCTTGCGTACCTCGGCATAGCTGCCGCGCCAGAAGCCCGCGAGGTCGCGGGTGATCTGCATGGGGCGCCGCGCGGGCGACAGCAGCTTCAGCGTGACCGGCACCTTGCCGCCGGCGATGCGCGGCGTGTCGGCCAGGCCGAACACCTCCTGCATGCGCACCTCGATGCAGGGAGCGTTGTCGTCCTCGTAGTCCACCGGGATGCGCGACCCCGTGGGCACGGTGATGTGCGAGGGCGCGAACTCGTCCAGCACGCGGCGCTGCGCATACGTGTAGCGCGACAGCAGCGCCTCGTTGAGGCGGGCGGCATCGAGCTGGTCCAGGCGGGTGACGTCCTGCAGGTAAGGTTCCAGCCACTGCGGCAGTTCGGCCAGCAGCGTGGACTCGTCGCTGGAAGGCAGGTCGGCTGCCGCGCCGCCGCGATGAGCATCGACGAAGGCCAGGCGCGCGCGCAGGCGCCGCCCCGCCTCGCCCCAGGGCAGCACGTCGAGCCCGCCGCGGCGCACCTGCTCCAGCAATGCGGCGGTGCGTTCGGCCGGGTCCAGCTCCACGCGGCGCTCCTCGAGGACCAGGGCGCCGAGGCGCCGCACCTGCCGCGCCCGCGGCGCGCCGGTGCGCGGGTCGGTGTCGGTCTCGATGCCCTGCGTGACCTGCGCGCCCAGCGCGGCCTGCAGTTGCGCCGGCGTCAGCGGCGCGGCCAGGCGGATGCGCGCCTCGGCACCCTCGGCGTCGTCGAGGTCCAGCGCCACGAGGTACTGCGATCCAGCCAGTGTCGAGACGCCCTCCAGCACCGCGCCGCGGCCGTTGGCCAGCAGGTAGCGTTGCCCGGCCGCGCCGCCCGAGCCGGGCCGCAGCTGCGCCACGCGATCCGGATACGCCCAGGCCAGCACCAGGCCCGCCTCGGCGTCCTGCGCGGCATCGGCGCGACCCGGCGCCAGGCGCTTCGCCAGCTCGCGCACGCGCATCAATGCGCCACGGTCCGCGCCGGTGACTTCGCCACGCAGCAGTTCCAGGCGCGTGCGCACGTCCGGGTCGCGCGCCTCGCGCAGCAGGTCGCGC
>Ga0079224_100006403_pt1 | contig 15605 bp, 12 predicted proteins | sample Stecom2015_FD_80414 | JGI IMG/M metagenome (GOLD analysis project Ga0079224, IMG submission 80414) | Agricultural soil microbial communities from Utah to study Nitrogen management - Steer compost 2015 | ecosystem: Environmental > Terrestrial > Soil > Agricultural land | place: USA: Utah...
GGTGGCCGGGCATGAACGATGCTCGGGGGCGGGTTCGCCGTGGGCCCGACGAGGCGTCCGAGTTCGGGGCGTGGGGTGCCGGCGGGCGGTGGCCCGCCGGCACCGGGTCGTCAGAGGAGGGGGACGATCAGCAGCGCGACGATGTTGATGATCTTGATGAGCGGGTTGATGGCAGGGCCGGCGGTGTCCTTGTAGGGGTCGCCCACGGTGTCGCCCGTGACCGCCGCCTTGTGCGCCTCGGAGCCCTTGCCGCCGAAGTTGCCGTCCTCGATGTACTTCTTCGCGTTGTCCCACGCGCCGCCGCCCGTGGTCATGGAGATGGCCACGAACAGGCCGGTGATGATCGTACCGAGCAGGAGGCCGCCCAAGGCCTTCGGCCCCAGCAGGATCCCGACGAGGAGCGGCACCAGGATCGGCAGCAGCGACGGCAGGATCATCTCCTTGATCGCGGCCTTCGTCAGCAGGTCCACGGCACGGCCGTAATCCGGCTTGGCGGTGCCTTCCATGATCCCCTTGATCTCGCGGAACTGGCGGCGAACCTCGTTCACCACCGAGCCCGCCGCGCGGCCGACGGCCTCCATGGCCATGGCGCCGAAGAGGTAGGGGACGAGGCCGCCGATGAACAGGCCGATGATCACGAGGTGGTCGGAGAGATCGAAGTCCACCTGGATGTCCACGCCGGCGAGCGCGTTCGTGTAGTCGGCGAACAGCACCAGCGCCGCGAGCCCCGCGGAACCGATGGCGTAGCCCTTCGTCACCGCCTTCGTCGTGTTGCCGACGGCGTCGAGCTGGTCCGTGATGTTTCGCACCTCGGGCGGCAGCTCGGACATCTCCGCGATGCCGCCGGCGTTGTCGGTGATCGGGCCGAACGCGTCCAGCGCCACGATGACGCCCGTCATCGACAGCATGCTGGTCGCCGCGATCGCGATGTTGTACAGCCCCGCCAGCACGTTGTCTTCCGGTGCGAGCTCGAAGGCGCCCCAGATGCTCAGGCACACCGCGATCAGCGGCAGGGCGGTGGCCTTCATCGAGATGCCGAGGCCCGCGATGATGTTCGTCGCATGCCCGGTGGTCGATGCGCTGGCGATCGTCTTGACCGGCTTGAAGTCCGTGCCGGTGTAGTACTCGGTGATCATCACCATCGCGGCGGTCAGGGCGAGCCCGATGAGGGCCGCGCCGAAGATGCCGCCCGCGTTGCCGGTGTCACCCAGCATCAGGTCGGTGACGAACCAGAACACGATCGCGGCCAGCACGCCGGCGACGATCACACCCTTGTACAGGGCGCCCATGATCTTGCCGCCCTCGCGCGTGCGCACGAAGAAGGTGCCGATGATGGACGCGACGATCGAGACCGCGCCGAGCACCAGCGGGTAGAGCACGGCGGCGGTGCCGAACGTGTCCGCGACCAGGCTGCCGAGCAGCATGGTGGCAATGATCGTGACCGCGTAAGTCTCGAACAGGTCGGCGGCCATGCCGGCGCAGTCGCCAACGTTGTCGCCCACGTTGTCGGCGATGACCGCGGGGTTGCGGGGGTCGTCCTCCGGGATGCCGGCTTCCACCTTGCCGACGAGGTCCGCGCCGACGTCCGCACCCTTCGTGAAGATGCCGCCGCCGAGACGCGCGAAGATCGAGATCAGCGAGCCGCCGAAGGCGAGGCCGACGAGCGCATGGATCGCGCCGTCGACGTCCACGCCCGCCGCCCGGAGGATCGCGTAGTAGCCGGCGACGCCGAGCAGCCCGAGGCCGACGACGAGCATGCCGGTGATCGCACCGCCGCGGAACGCGACGTTGAGCGCCGGGTTGAGGCCCTTCGTCGCCGCTTCGGCGGTGCGGACGTTGGCGCGAACCGACACGAACATGCCGATGTAGCCGGCGAGCCCCGAGAACACGGCGCCGATGGCGAAGCCGATTGCCGTGGTCCAGCTCAGGCCGAAGCCGAGGATCAGGAACAGGACGACCCCGACGATCGCGATCGTCGAGTACTGCCGGTTCATGTACGCGCCGGCGCCTTCCTGGACCGCGCGAGCGATCTGCTGCATGCGCTCGTTGCCGGCCGGGCGGCTGAGGACCCAGCGCACGGACAGGGCCCCGTAGAGCACGGCGAGCACCCCCGCACCTACGGCCAGCCAGAGTGCAACCTCATTCGTCATCGGTATCTCTCCTGATCCAACAAGAGCCCGGCGTGGGCACCGAGCGGTTATTGCTCGGGCCCGAACGGGAAGGCTTGAGCCGGCCCAGGGGTCTTGTTCACGTTATGCCGGTTGGAACGGGGGTCCCCCCTCGGCACGATCTTCTCATGCTTCAAAGGGTTAGGCGCGCCCCGCCACGCAGGGCGCGCATCATACCACAAATTCGGTCGCCAGCTTCTTCGGCACCGGCGCGTTCCGCAACGTGACATAAGCGGGCAGGCCGTCGACGTACGGCGGGTAGTCCTCGCCGCGGATCAGGGGCGTGAGGTAACGGCGCGCGGCCTCGGTGATGCCGAACCCGTCGCGGCTGATGAAGTTGCGGGGCAGCTTCTTCTCCTTGTTGGCGACCTTCGAGAGCGGCGCCTCCGTGATGCGCCAGCGGTAAGGCTTGTCGGAGACGCGCTCGATCACCGGCATGACCGCCGTCTTGCCCGCGAGCGCCATGCGCACGGCGGCGGCGCCCACCTCGTAGGCCTGCTTCACGTCCACGGCGGAGGCGATGTGGCGCGCGGACCGCTGCAGGTAATCCGCCACCGCGTAGTGGTACTTGTAGCCGAGCTCGTCGCGGACCATGCCCGCGACCACCGGCGCGACGCCGCCGAGCTGGGCGTGGCCGAACGCGTCACGTGTGCCGGCTTCGGCGAGGAAGCGCCCGTCGGGCCAGCGCGCGCCCTCGCTCACGACGATCACGCAGTATTCGTATTCCTCGACGGACTGCTTCACGCGCTCGAGGAAGGCCTCCTTGTCGAAGGGGACCTCCGGAAACAGGATCACGTGCGGCGCGTCGCCCGGCTTCGAGCCGGCGAGCCCCGCGGCCGCGGCGATCCAGCCGGCATGCCGCCCCATCACTTCCAGCACGAAGACGCGGGTGGACGTCTTCGCCATCGAGGCGACGTCGAGGGCAGCCTCGCGCGTGGAAACGGCGACGTACTTCGCTACCGAGCCGAAGCCCGGGCAGTTGTCCGTGATCGGGAGGTCGTTGTCGACCGTTTTCGGGATGCCGAGGCAGACCACGGGGTACTTCATCTTCTGGCTGATGAGCGACACCTTGTGCGCGGTGTCCATCGAGTCGTTGCCGCCGTTGTAGAAGAAGTAGCCGATGTCGTGCGCCCGGAACACCTCGATCAGGCGCTCGTACTCGGCGCGGTTCTCGTCGATCCCCTTCAGCTTGTAGCGCGCCGAGCCGAATGCGCCGCCCGGGGTGTAGCGCAGCGCGGCGATCGCCCGTGCAGGCTCCTTACCCGTGTCGATCAGGTCCTCCGTCAGCGCGCCGATGATGCCGTTCCTGCCGGCATAGATGTTGCCGATCCGGTCCTTGTGCTTGCGCGCAGTCTCGATGACGCCACAGGCGCTCGCGTTGATGACGGCCGTCACGCCGCCGGACTGCGCATAAAAGGCATTCATCTTCTTCTTCGGCATGGGGTTCGCACCTGTCGCCGGGGTTGGTCCGAAAGGCGCCAAGCATAACCGAAGTCGGGGCCGCGTTTGACCTCCATGGACGGAGCCGGTAGCGTATCCGGCCCTTCCCGCGAGACGCGGCCGAACGAGGCGAGGACGAGTCGCATGCGCATAGTGCTCCTGGGAGCGCCGGGATCCGGCAAGGGCACACAAGCAAAACGGCTGATGGAGAAGCACGGCATTCCGCAGATCTCCACCGGCGACATCCTGCGGGCTGCCGTCGCCAGCGGCTCCGAGCTGGGCCGCAAGGCCAAGGCGGTGATGGATGCCGGCCAGCTCGTGTCGGACGAGATCATGCTCGGCATCATCAGCGAGCGGCTGGACCAACCCGACGCCGCGAACGGCTTCATCCTCGACGGGTTCCCGCGCACCGAGCAGCAGGCACAGGATCTCGAGGCGCTCCTGGAGCGCAAGGGCCAGCCGCTGGATGCAGCCGTCCTGATGGACATCGATTTCGACGTCCTCACCAAGCGCCTGACCGGGCGGCGCACCTGCTCGAAGACCGGCAAGCTGCTCAACATCTATTTCTCCCCGAAGGAGGAGATCGAGGCCTGCCTGCAGGCCGGCGGCGAGCTCGTGCAGCGGGAGGACGACCGCGAGGAGACGATCGCGAAGCGCCTCGAGGTGTACCGCTCGCAGACGGAGCCCGTCATCGCGTTCTACCGGGCGCGGGGTAAGCTCAGGACGATCGACGCCGACGGATCGATGGACGAGGTGACGGAACGCCTCGAAGCGGCGCTGGCCGCCCCGGGCCGGGGTTCCGGGTTAGGGTCTTGAGGTCAGGATCCCGGGACCAGGTTCCAGGATCCCAGCATCGCCAAGAGCTCGTCGCCGATGAGCTCCCGGCGCCAGCCCCGGAAGAGCCTCGAGCTCCGCTCGCCGCCCAACGCGGCCGACAGCTCTTTCCGGGAGGCAATCACTTCCGGCGCGATACCGAGCCGGGTCGCCACCGCCGCCACCCGGTCCTGCAGCGCCTTGAGGCGGTCGCGGTGGCCCTCGTCCGGGCGCGCCGGCGGGCGGTAGTCGTCCCGCGCCAACTTCGCGGCCCGCACGAGGCGCAACAGCTCCCGGCCGGCCCGCCGCGCGGTCTTCGGCGGCAGCGACGGGATTCGCGCCAGCGCCGCCGGCGTCTCCGGCGCGGCGGCGGCGATCTCCAGCACGGCCGCGTCGCGCAGTATCCACTGGCGCGGCCGGTTGCGCGCGAGTGCCTCGCTTTCGCGCCACGCGGCGATGCTCGCCGCGATGCGCCGGGCGGCGCCTTTCAGGTAACGGGCGCCCTTCAGCCGCTCGATCGCAGTCTCCGGGTCGGGCGTGTAGAGGGTGGCGTCGAGCAGCTCGGCGGAATCCTCGCGTGCCCACTCGAGGCGCCCCAGCGCGGCCAGCCGTTCGCTGAGCAGCTCGCGGGCCGGCAGCAGGTACTCGACGTCCTCGGCGGCGTACTCGAGCAGCTCGGGCGACAGCGGCCGGCGGTGCCAGTCCGCGCGGGTATGCAGCTTCGCGATCGCGACGCCGAAGAGCTCGGCCACGAGTGCCGCGTAGCCTAGCTGCGGCGCGTAGCCGAGCAGGGCGGCGGCCACCTGGGTGTCGAAGATCTCGCGTGGCATCAGGCCGGCGCCGAGGTACAGAACCTCGATGTCCTGCCGGCCGGAATGCACCACCCAGCAGCGATCGGCGAGCACCCGCAGGAGCGCACCGAGCTCCTCCCGCGTCCGTTCCTCGCCCAGCGGATCGGCACAGAAGATGTCACCCGGCGCCGACACCTGCAGCAGGCACAGCTCGGGAACGAACGTCGTTTCCCGCATGAACTCGGTGTCGACGCCGATGACCGGCTCGCGGCTTATGCGATCGGCCAGCGCCGCATAGGCGCGCGGCTCCACGTATTCAAATTCGGGCATTGCGCCAGCAGGATTCCGATTGCCGTTGTGATCGTGCGATGATTGCGGCCCCAAGCGGGCTATTGTGACAGAACACTGATTCTCCTTCTCCGAACTTTTCTCGACGTGATCGCGCTGCGGAAAGGTCCGGAGCACATCCCGTCGTCTTGGCTGCTGCTCGCGCTGGCCGTCGGCGCGCTGTTCTTCGCGACTTTCGTCGCGGCACAGGTCGTCGCCCAGAGCTTCACGCTGAGCGTGGCCGCGGACGCGCTCGGGCTCGGCCTGTACGGCTTCGTGCTCGTCGCCGCGGGACATGCGAGGCGCGTGCTGGCGACGTTCACCACGCTCATCGGCTGCGGCGCGATCCTGATGCTGGCGTTCGCCGTCGAGCTCGTGCTGTTCGAGCCTCTCCTCGGCGAGAACCCGGCGCTCCTGATCGGCCTGTTGATCCATTTCTGGTCGGTGTTCGTGGAGGGGCATATCATGTCGCGTGCGCTCAGCCGGCACCTGTTCGCGGGGGTGGCCGTCGCGATCGCGGCGTTCACGGTCAGGTACGCGTTCCAGCTCCACCTGGCGCGCGCCTGAGGCGCCGGGGAGGATACAGCCGCATGCACCTGCACATACTCGGCATCTGCGGGACGTTCATGGGCGGCATCGCGGCCCTCGCGGCCGCAGCCGGCCACCGGGTCACCGGCAGCGACCAGAACGTCTACCCGCCGATGAGCACCCAGCTCCGCCGCCTGGGCATCGACGTGGCCGAGGGCTTCACGGAGGACGAGCTCGAGCCCGCACCCGACTGCGTCGTGGTCGGGAACGCGATGACGCGCGGCAACCCGGCAGTGGAGGCCATGCTCGAGCGCGGCCTGCCGTACTGCTCCGGGCCGGAGTGGCTGGCGCGCCACGTGCTTCACGGGCGGCACGTCATGGCCGTCGCCGGCACCCACGGCAGGACGACCACGGCGAGCATGCTCGCCTGGATCCTGCAGGACGCCGGGATCGAGGCGGGATTCCTGATCGGCGGGGTGCCCGCCAACTTCGAGGCGACGGCACGGCTCGGCAGCGCCGAGTGGTTCGTCGTGGAAGCGGACGAGTACGACACCGCGTTCTTCGACAAGCGGGCGAAGTTCGTGCACTACCGGCCGCGCACGGTAGTGCTCAACAACCTCGAATTCGACCACGCCGACATCTACGACGACCTCGCGGCCATCGTCCGGCAGTTCCACCACCTCGTGCGGACCGTGCCGCGCAACGGCCGCATCCTCGTGAACGCGGCGGACGCGAACCTGGAGCAGGCGCTCTCGCTCGGGTGCTGGACGCCCGTGGAGCGCTTCGGGGTCGGCGTGGACGCGGACTGGCGCGGCCGCTTTCTCGACGCGCAGGAGCGCCGCCTCGCGATCGCCGGGCCCGGCGGCGCCGAAGCGAAAACGGCGTGGGCCCTCGGCGGGTCACACAACCTGGAGAACGCGGTGGCGGCGGTGGCGGCCGCGGCCTCGGCAGGCGTGCCCGTGGAGCGAGCGGTCGAGGCACTGTCGCGCTTCGCCGGCGTGCAGCGGCGGATGCAGCGCACCGCGACCGTGGCGGGCATCGCCGTCTACGACGATTTCGCGCACCACCCGACCGCGATCCGCCGCTCGCTTGCCGGCCTGAAGCAGCGCCATCCCGGCGAGCGCCTCGTCGTGGCGCTGGAGCCGCGGTCGAACACGATGAAGCTCGGTGCGCACAACGCAGCGCTCGGCGCCTCGCTGCAGGACGCCGACCTCGTGTTCGTGTACCGGCCTCCCGGCTTCGATGCCGCTTTCGACGCCGCGCTCGCGCCGCTGGGTGACCGCCTCCGGCTGTGTGCGGACTACGATGGGCTCGTGGCGGCACTGGCCGAAGCCGCCCGGCCCGGCGATCACGTGATCTTCATGAGCAACGGCGGATTCGGCGGCACGCGCCAGAAGCTCACGGCGGTGCTCAGGACGCGCGGCGAGACCGTTCCCGGCTGACGGTGGCCGGCGGCGCTGCCGCGCGGCGGCCGGCCGGACGGCTTCACGGCGCCTATACTTGGGGCAGCGGTCCCCTTCGCCAGGCATGCGCCGATGAAAGTTCCACTGTTCCCGCTCAGGACCGTCCTCTATCCCGGAGGGCCCCTGCCGCTCCGGATCTTCGAAGCGCGCTACCTCGACATGGTCTGCGAATGCCTGAAGAACGAGCACCCCTTCGGCGTGCTCCTGATCCGGCAGGGAGACGAGGTGGGCTTTGCGACCACCTTCGAGGTCGGGACGCTGGCGGCGATCAGGGACTGGTACCAGGGCAGCGACGGCTTGCTCGGCATCACCGCGATCGGCGGCGAGCGCTTCCGGCTGCTGGCGAGCGAGCGACGCCCGAACGGGCTGTACGTCGGCGAAGTCGAGGTGCTGCCGGAGCGCGCCGGGCAGGAGCTCCCGGAAGAGTACCGGCCGCTCGCCCAGATCCTGGCGGGCGTGCTCGACGACCTGGGCCTGCTGTACCAGGCGCTCGACGGGCGCTACGACGACGCGGCCTGGGTCGGCTATCGCTTCGCGGAAATCCTGCCGATCAGTCCCGAGGAAAAGCAGTGCTGCCTCGAGACCGACGACCCCGTCGAGCGCCTGCGCATCGTGCGCAAGGTGCTGCACGAGGTGCGCGGCGCCGACGTCAACTGAAGCGCCGCAGCGGCACCTGCGCGGGACGCTTCCCCGCTCCCCCACGCGCACGAACCGACCCCCGAGCATCGTTCATGCCCGGCCACCGGCCGCAACGCGGAGCCGTGACCGGGGGGTGTTCCTGGGGGAAATAAAGCGGACCGAGGACACGGCGGAGCAGCGCAGCGCGGAGCGCACAACGAACCCGCCCATGAGCATCGTTCATGCCCGCCACCGACCGCACCGCGGAGCCGTGACCGGGGGATGTCCCTGGGGGAAATAAAGCGGACCGAGGACACGGCGGAGCAGCGCGGCGCAGGACCTGCCGCTCGCGCCGATGTCCGCGCTGCTCCGCCGTGTCCGCATGGGAGCCATTCCCCCAGGGACATCCCCCGGTCGCGGCGGAGCTTAAAGCCCCGATCGCCGCGGGCATGAACGATGCGCCGGCAGAGGCCGGTGCCACCGAGGCCAAACCAAACGACGAACGGTCGCCCGCGCTGCGCGGTTCTACGCGACGGTCCGGAGCACCTTGCGCGCGGCCTCCAGGGTGCGAGCGATCTCGTCGTCGCCGTGGGCGGCCGAGACGAACCCGGCTTCGAACGCCGACGGCGCGAGGTAGACGTCCTCGGCCAGCATGCCGTGAAAGAAGCGCTTGAAGCGCTCGAGGTCCGCCGAGGCCACCTGCGCGTAGCGGGTCACCGGCGCCTGGTCCGTGAACACGAACCCGAACATGCCGCCGGCGGACTGCACCGCGAGGGGCACGCCCGCTTCCTCCGCCGCGGCGCGCAGGCCGGCGGCAAGCGTCTCGGTACGGCGCGCGAGCGTGGCATAGAAGCCGGGCCGGTCGAGCTCCTCGAGCGTGGCGAGCCCGGCCGCCATCGCGACCGGGTTGCCGGACAGCGTGCCCGCCTGGTAGACGGGTCCTTCCGGCGCCAGGGCCGCCATGACGTCGGCGCGCCCGCCGAAGGCCGCGGCAGGGAGACCCCCGCCCATGATCTTGCCGAGCGTAGTGAGGTCGGGCTCGATGCCGAACAGCTCCTGCGCGCCGCCGCGCGCCACCCGGAAACCGGTCATCACCTCGTCGAAGATCAGGAGCGCGCCGTGCGCGGTGCAGGCCTGCCGCAGGGATTCGAGGAAGCCCGGCGGCGGCATCACCATGTTCATGTTGCCGGCGATCGGCTCGACGATGACGCAGGCGATCGTCTCGCCGAGCTTCGCGAAAGCCGCGGCGACCGCATCCGCATTGCCGTATTCCAGGGTGATCGTGTGCTCGGCGAGGCTCGACGGCACCCCCGGCGAGCTCGGGACGCCGAGGGTGAGGGCGCCGGAGCCGGCCTTGATGAGGAGCGAGTCCGAATGCCCGTGGTAGCAGCCCTCGAACTTGACGATGCGGTCGCGGCCGGTGAAGCCCCGCGCGAGCCGGATCGCGCTCATGGTGGCCTCGGTGCCGGAGCTCACCATGCGCACGCGCTCGATCGACGGCATGAATTCCGTGATGCGGCGGGCCAGCGCCGTCTCGACCACGGTCGGCGCGCCGAATCCCAGCCCGTTGCCGGCCGCCTCGCGCACGGCTGCGATCACCGCGGGGTGCGCGTGCCCGAGGATCATCGGTCCCCAGGAGCCGACGTAGTCGAGCAGCCGCCGCCCGTCCTCCGTCTCGAGCCACGCGCCTTCGGCGCGGCGGATGAACAAGGGATCGCCGCCGACGGCGGCGAAAGCGCGCACCGGCGAATTGACTCCGCCGGCGATGTATTGCCTGGCTTCGGCAAACAGGTCCATCGGTCTCACCTTTTCCAGCCTGTTACACTCGGGTCGTCCCGATCCGCGACCGCGCGGAGGTGTCGCCCGCACACCCATCGTGCAACCTACTCATGGATGGATACCACGAATGAAGACGTACATGTGCCTCATCTGCGGCTTCATCTACGACGAAGCGGAGGGTGATCCGCAGTCCGGAATCCCCCCGGGCACGCGCTGGGACGACGTGCCCCTCTCCTGGCGCTGCCCCGACTGCGGCGCGGGCAAGGAGGATTTCGAGATGGTCGAGGTCTGACGGTTGCGGAGGCGGGTGAGCTCGTAGCCTGCGGCTTCGAGCAGCGCGGGCAGGCCGTCCTCCCCGACCAGGTGCAGCGCGCCGACGACGACCAGGTAATCCTGGCGGTCCTCGGCCAGCCCGGCGATGCGCCGCGCCCAGCGCCGGTTGCGCTCGGTGACCAGCGCTTCGTACAGCTCGGGGTAGTCGCGGATGCTCGCGAGCAGGCGGCTCTCGAGATGCTCGAGATCCCCGTAGCGCCACGCGCACACGAGCCCCTCCATCAGCTCCTCGATCCGGGTGCTTTCCTCCAGCGACTGCAGAAGGAGCGCCCGCTGGGCCTCGAGCGACATGCCGTCGAGGAACCCGAGCTGCTCGTCGAGCGTCTCGAGGCCGGTCACCTCCTTGCCGTCCTCGCGGGCCCTCTGCGCCAGGTGATGCTCGATGCCGAAAGCAGGATCGAACCCGATGCGCGCGAGCATGAGCTGCTCGACCGTGATCGCCGCGAGCCACGGCTCCACGCGGGCCAGGCCGTCCAGCGGGATGTGCACCTCGGCCGCGAGCGCGCGGGCGCGCGTCCATGCTTGCGGCCCCATCAGCTCGGGCAGCGTCCGCTCGCCCTCCGGCGTGCCCTTCTCGCGGATCAGGGCCTGGGCTGCCGCCGGGTCGACGTCGTCGTAGTCGAGCTCCATGACGAGGACCTCGGCTTCGGCGTAGATCTCGTCGATCACCTCCGGCAGCGGGTGATCCTCCTCGCGCAGGAGGTGCACCGATCCGAGCAGGTACACGCGGTTGCTGCCGCCGTCGAGGCGCCAGGCCGTGACCGGGTGGCTGTCGGCCGCCGGCGCCGCGCTCGCGGCGAGGACGAGGACGAGGAGGGCGGCGCTGCGCACGGCGATGTCAGGCCGCGGCACTGGCACCCGTCTCCACGTAAACGAGCTCCGATTGCACGGCGCCTTCGGCTCCCAGCGTGACGCGGCGGTACGCGGGAGGCTTGTCCGAGACCGCGTAGTGCACGCTGTTCTCGAGGAACTGGCGGCAGGTCGACGGCGTGCCGAGCACGCGGATGCCGTCGAATTCGCCCTCGAACGCCTGGTGCACGTGGCCGAACAGCACCAGCCGCACGTTGCCGGCGGCCGCGAGGCGCCGCAGGAATCCTTCGCCGTCCGCGAGCCGGGTCTCGTCCAGCCACGCGCTGCCGACCGGCAGGGGCGGGTGGTGCAGGCAGACCACCGCGTGCGCCGCGGGCGTTCGCTCGAGCAGCGCCTCGAGCCGTTCGAGCTCCGCGGCCTCGAGGCGGCCGCCGACGGCACCCGCGACCCGGCTGTCGACTCCCGCCACCAGCCAGGCGCCGCACGCGATCGCCCCGCAGTACACGAACGGGGGAACGTCGAGGACCCGGCGCATCGGCTCCACGACGTCGTGGTTGCCCGGCACGCACTGCACCGGCACGCCGAGGGCCGCGAGGCCGTCGCGCAGGCGCTCGTAGGCGGCGACGCTGTCGTCCTGCGCGACGTCGCCGGTCATGGCGACGACGTCGGGCTTCCAGCCGGAGGCCTGCACGTGGTCGAGCACGCGGCGGAACGAGGCGGCCGTCGTGACCCCGCGCAGGCGCGCCTCCGGGTCGGCGAACAGGTGCGGGTCCGTCAGGTGCAGGAGCCGCACGGCGGGCGCGGGCGTCACGGCGCGGGACCCGGCCTCCTGGCGCTCAGTAGCGATAGTGATCCGATTTGTACGGGCCGTCCTTCGGCACGCCGATGTACTTCGCCTGCTCGTCGGTGAGCTCGGTGAGCTTCGCGCCGATCCTCGCGAGGTGCAGGCGCGCGACCTTCTCGTCGAGCTTCTTCGGCAGCACGTACACCTTGTTCGCGTACTGCTCCGCGTTCTTGAAGAGCTCGATCTGGGCGAGCACCTGGTTCGTGAACGAGTTCGACATCACGAAGCTCGGGTGCCCCGTGGCGCAGCCCAAGTTCACCAGGCGGCCTTCGGCCAGCAGGATGAGGCGCTTGCCGTCGGGGAAGATGACGTGGTCGACCTGCGGCTTGATGTTGTCCCACTGGTACTGCCGCAGGTAGCCGACGTCGATCTCGTTGTCGAAATGGCCGATGTTGCAGAGGATCGCCTGGTCCTTCATGCGCTCCATCTGCGGCCCGGTCACGACGTGGTAGTTGCCGGTCGCCGTCACGACGATGTCCGCCTGGTCGCAGACCTCGTCCAGCACGACGACCCGGTAGCCTTCCATCGCCGCCTGCAGCGCGTTGATCGGGTCGATCTCGGTGACCCACACGGTCGCGCCCAGCCCACGCAGCGACTGTGCGCAGCCCTTGCCGACGTCGCCGTAGCCGCAGACGATCGCGATCTTGCCGGCGATCATCACGTCGGTGGCGCGCTTGATGCCGTCCACCAGCGACTCGCGGCAGCCGTACAGGTTGTCGAACTTGGATTTCGTCACCGAGTCGTTGACGTTGAATGCCGGGCACTGGAGCGTGCCTTCCTTCTGCATCTCGTACAGGCGGTGCACGCCGGTCGTGGTCTCCTCCGACAGGCCGCGCACGCCGCGCATGATGTCCGGGTACTTCTCGTGCATCACCTTCGTGAGGTCGCCGCCGTCGTCCAGCAGCATGTTCGGGCGCCAGCCGTCGGGCCCGAGAATCGTCTGCTCGATGCACCACCAGTACTCGTCCTCGGTCTCGCCCTTCCAGGCGAAGACGGGGACGCCGCTCGCGGCGATCGCCGCGGCCGCGTGGTCCTGCGTGGAGAAGATGTTGCAGGACGACCAGCGCACTTCGGCGCCGAGCGCGGTCAGCGTCTCGATCAGCACCGCCGTCTGGATCGTCATGTGCAGGCAGCCGGCGATGCGGGCGCCCTTGAGCGGCTGGCTCGGCCCGAATTCCTCGCGCAGCGCCATGAGGCCCGGCATCTCGGTCTCGGCGATGGCGATCTCCTTGCGACCCCACGCCGCGAGGCCGATGTCCGCGATCTTGTAATCCTGCTGCTTGAGCGCAACGGCTTCGCTGCTCATGATCCTCTCCTCGAACGAAACTGTTTAAGTCGTGGGCGACCGGGCGATGACGGCACCGCCGCCCGCGTGCCGGAGGCTTACGCCGCTGCGGCGCCGCGCAGCGCCTCGGCCTTGTCGGTGCGTTCCCAGCTGAATTCCACGTCTTCCCGGCCGAAGTGCCCGTAAGCGGCGGTCTGGCGGTAGATCGGGCGCACGAGGTCCAGCATGCGCAGGATGCCGAAGGGCCTCAGGTCGAAGTTCTCGCGGATCAGGTCCGTGAGGCGGTCCTCGCCGATCTTGCCCGTGCCGAACGTCTGCACGCTGATGGACGTGGGCTCGGCGACGCCGATCGCGTACGACACCTGCACCTCGCAGCGGTCCGCGAGGCCCGCCGCGACGATGTTCTTGGCGACGTAGCGGCAGGCGTAGGCCGCGGACCGGTCGACCTTGGACGGGTCCTTGCCGGAGAACGCGCCGCCGCCGTGACGCGCCGAGCCGCCGTAGGTGTCGACGATGATCTTGCGCCCGGTGAGGCCGCAATCGCCCATCGGGCCGCCGATCTCGAAGCGGCCGGTGGGGTTGATGTGGTACTTCGTGCGCCGGCTCAGCCACTCCGCGGGCAGCACCGGCTTGATGATCTCCTCCTGCACCGCCTCGCGCAGCTCGTCGAGCCCGACGCCCGGCTCGTGCTGGGTCGACAGCACGACCGCGTCGATCGCCACCGGCTTGTGGTTCTCGTACACGAAGGTCACCTGGCTCTTGGCGTCGGGCCTGAGCCACGGCAGGCGGCCGGACTTGCGTACCTCCGCCTGGCGCCGGACCAGCCGGTGGGCGAAGGTGATGGGCGCGGGCATCAGGACGTCGGTCTCGTTGGTGGCATAGCCGAACATCAGGCCCTGGTCGCCGGCGCCCTGCGCCTCGGGGTCGTCGCGGTCGACGCCCTGGGCGATGTCGGGCGACTGCTTGCCGAGCGCGCTGATCACCGCGCAGGACGCCCCGTCGAAGCCCATGCGGGAGTCGGAGTAGCCGATCTCCAGCACGGTCTTGCGGACGAGGTCTTCGATGTCCACCCACGCCGAGGTCGTGATCTCGCCGGCGACCAGCACCATGCCCGTCTTGACGAGCGTCTCGCAGGCGACGCGGGCACGCGTGTCCTGCTCGAGGATGGCGTCGAGCACGGCGTCCGAGATCTGGTCGGCGATCTTGTCGGGATGGCCTTCGGACACGGATTCGGAGGTGAAGAGATAGGAATGATTCATCGCCCGTCAGCGCCAGTGGTTCTTTTCGGGCCTGCATTGTAACCCATAATCCGCGCGTGACCCGGCCATAACCCGGCGGCCTTGGCCCATAACGCCAAGGCCTTGGCCCATGACGGCCCGAGCCTTGCGGGCCCCGCGCCAAACGGCGAAAATGCCGGGCTGTTTCCCCCGTTTCACTTCCTCGTCGCCGACTGCGGAGGGCAGAGCGCCTCTTTATGCCACCACAGATGCCGGAATCGAAGGCGGCCGCTGCGCGGCCCGCCCGCCGCGTGCTCGCCAACGCCGTGCGCGCGCTTTCCATGGATGCCGTGCAAGCGGCGAATTCGGGCCACCCCGGCATGCCGATGGGCATGGCGGACATCGCCGAGGTGCTGTGGAACGATCACCTGCGGCACAATCCCGCCAATCCCCGCTGGCCCGACCGCGACCGCTTCGTGCTCTCGAACGGCCACGGCTCGATGCTGCTGTACAGCCTGCTGCACCTCACGGGCTATGCGCTCCCGATCGAGGAGATCAGGAACTTCCGCCAGCTCGGCTTCCGCACGGCCGGCCATCCCGAGCGTGATCCCGATCTCGCCATCGAGACCACCACCGGCCCGCTGGGGCAGGGTCTCGCGAATGCCGTCGGCATGGCGCTCGCCGAGAAGATGCTCGCCGCGACCTTCAATCGCCCCGGCTTCGAGATCGTCGATCACCGGACGTTCGTGATGGCCGGCGACGGCTGCCTGATGGAAGGCATCTCGCACGAGGCCTGCTCGCTCGCCGGCACCTGGAAGCTCGGCAAGCTGATCGTGTTCTACGACGACAACGGCATTTCCATCGACGGCGAGGTCCGGGGCTGGTTCACGGACGACACGCTGCGCCGCTTCGAAGCCTACGGCTGGCAGGTGATTCCGGACGTGGACGGCCACGACGCCGCCGCCGTGAGCGCCGCCATCGAGGCTGCCCTCGCCGACGAGAGCCGGCCGACGCTCATCGACTGCAAGACCGTGATCGGCTTCGGCGCGCCGCACAAGCAGGGCACCGCCGATACCCACGGCGCGCCGCTCGGCGCGGACGAGGTGGCGGCGGCGCGCCGCGAGCTCGGCTGGGAGGCACCGCCGTTCGTCGTGCCGCCCGAGATCGCCGCCGCCTGGGACGCCCGCGA
>Ga0079224_100006404_pt1 | contig 15605 bp, 11 predicted proteins | sample Stecom2015_FD_80414 | JGI IMG/M metagenome (GOLD analysis project Ga0079224, IMG submission 80414) | Agricultural soil microbial communities from Utah to study Nitrogen management - Steer compost 2015 | ecosystem: Environmental > Terrestrial > Soil > Agricultural land | place: USA: Utah...
CTCCACGTTTTTCCCACTTCACCCCTCCCCTCTCAAGCGACACGAAGTCGGAAAAACCTCTCCCCTCTCTTCGAGGAGCCTTATTTTACGCTCCAGCTTGACAGGAAAAGGGCCAAACCCCAGACTTGCGACTTCCGTCGCAAGCGTTAAGAGAAGTGGCTCCCAATCACCTAAATCTCGGGATCCGCTATGCCTCCATTTCTTCCGATCTCTGCTATGAGGGAAGCGAATACTTCGACGTGTTCTCGATTAATGCCTACCGGGAGAAGCCGGATGCCGACTTGATTGCTGAAATACACAAACGAACGGGGAGTCCGGTGATGATCGGTGAATTCCACCACGGTGCCATCGATCGAGGGCTTCCATCCACCGGTATTTACGGAGTGGCAACCCAGGAGGAACGGGGAACCGCCTATCGCTACTATGTCGAGCAGGGAGGGGCCCTGCCGGCCCTGGTTGGAATGCACTATTTTCAACTGAACGATCAGCCCGTGCTAGGACGTTTCGATGGCGAGAACTACAACATCGGGCTGGTGGATATCTGCAACCAGCCCCACCAGGAAATGACCGGGATCGTGACCGAAACCAACGAGAAACTGTACGAGGTGGTCTCCGGCCGGCGCCCTCCCACCCCCCAGCGCGCCCGCCCCATCCCCCGCATCTACTTTTGAGGGCTATTCCTCTGCGGCCCTGGTTAAAATCGACTGGCCGGGTTACACTCCCGTCGGTGCCTCGTACGTCAATCCGAACACCGTATCCGTCAGCCAGCGCCGGAACCCTTCGTTATCCATGAACTGCTTGAACAGCTCGGTGTCGTCCTCCAGCACCGCTGTCATCACACGCTCGAGCGCCTTGTCGTGCTCGATGCGCGCATTTTGTTTGTCGGAGTGCTGCCGCGCGTTACGGTAGGCTGGATCGGCGGCAACCCGCAGAGGAATGTCTTCGGTGATCAGCCTATGGATGCGGTCGGCGTCCGTCCAGGGAATGGTGCCGAACTGGTCGTTGAAGGCTTTGATGATGTTGGAAAGCCGGTCCAGTTCGGGCTCGAGTCGATAGCCGCCGCCGGTGGTGGGTACCGGCTCGATCTCCGCCTCCGCGTCGGGCAGCTGGATCTTGATCGCTGCTTGCTTTTCGATGCGGTAGCTGTCCATATCGATTGCCTCGAGAATTCCCTTCGACAGGTCTTCTTCAACCGGTGCCGGCAGCTTCGGGACAAGGAAGTTAAGAAAGATCGAGAGTTTTTCCCAGTTGGCGTTGGTATAGGGCAAGATCGAGGAGAGAAATCCGTAGGTCCGCAGGAAAGCTTTCGCTTTCCCCTTGAAGTCGACCTGCTCATCTTCGCCGAGCCGTTCGCGATAATCGGCGACGCAGGCGTCGAGCATGGGATCGAGCCGATCTCTATCCGCACCGTCGAGATAGAGTCTGACTAACTCATCAATTTGGATGGGAGAATAAACCTGGTAACCGTCCAGTACCGACTTGAGGTCGTGGAGCTTATTAGGGTCGGTTTCGTCGGCCAGGATAGTCGTACGGTAGTAGGGAGCGAAGGCCTCCCGAATAGTATCTGCGTAATGAGTTCTTCGCCCTGAGCACATGAAACTCGGTGGATCCAAATCCGTCTCGGTGGGCAGGCATTCAAGACAAGCGCCCTTACCGTTTTCGAAGCAAGGAGTGATCTTTGCGACTAAGACATCGCCTCGTCGGAAGTTTTCGCAGTCTCGGTGATGCGCGCCTTGCTGTGCTGAAGGTACAAGACAATTCGGTATTTCCCAGTGGTAATCCCACAGGTAGCATTCGTCAAAATCGACCTTGTGCTGCCTCAGGATTCGTCTCAGCTCATCCTGAAATGAAAACCTCTTGTGATGCTCTTCCTGATCGGGATGTACTCATAGATGATGTGAGTCCAGAAGAGGGCGATCGATTGCGGCATCGAAATGATCTCCTTTTGTGGCAATAGTGGTTGGTGAAGGTGCGGCTCAATCGCCGTCGCAGGACCTTTCTTAATTGTACAGTCCCTTCAGGACAGGATTTTGAATTTGGCGTCTGTTTCCTGGGACGTCGCCTTCGGCTCGTCCCAGGCTTTTGGATTGTATAGCGCCTGCAGCGCACTGGGGTTCGTAACGCGAGGCAGCAGGGCAGATTTTCGCGTTGTTGGCGGTATTCCACTTTTAGTCAAAGAGCGACACTGCTGTCGAACCAGGGGGACGAACACAGCTTTCCTTCTATTCCTCGTGCTGTCGCACGAGCATCGGGCGGGCGAGGACGCCCGCGGTCCCACGAGGCGTCCGGGACATGCAGGAAGATCTGCGCTGAAAGCGCAGAACAATTCAATAGCCTGGGGCAAGCCGTCAGGCGCCGCCCCAGGTATAAGGCCTCTAATAAAACATTCCGCCCTGTAGGGGCGGCACAATTTCATGCCTTGCCATCTGTTGACACATCCACTCTGTCCCTCACGCCTCTGTCGTTGAAGAAGGTTGGGAGTTGTACAGTCCCTTCAGGACAGGATTTTGAGTTTAACGTCTGTTTCCTGAGACGTGGCCTTCGGCTCGTCCCAGGCTTTTGGATTGTAGAGCGCCTGCAGCGCACTGGGGTTCGTAACGCGAGGCAGCAGGGCAGATTTTCGCGTTGTTGGCGGTATTCCACTTTTAGTCAAAGAGCGACACTGCTGTCGAACCAGGGGACGAACACAGCTTTCCTTCTATTCCTCGCGCTGTCGCACGAGCATCGGGCGGGCGAGGACGCCGGCGCTCCCACGAGGCGTCCGGGACATGCAGGAAGATCTGCGCTGAAGGCGCAGGATAATTCAATAGCCTGGGGCAAGCCGTCAGGCGCCGCCCCAGGTATAAGGCCTCTAATAAAACATTCCGCCCTGTAGGGGCGGCACAATTTCATGCCTTGCCATGTGTGACACATCCACTCTGTTCCTCGCGCCTCTGTGGTTAAAGAAAGGACACACCGACGGGCAAAGACTCCTGTCGGATAGTAGGACGGCCATCTTGGCCGTCACGTACCGACGGGCATCCTTGCCCGTCGAAAGACCGGACCGGGTGGATGCCGACAGGCGGGGACGCCTGTCGGAACTTGACAGGCAAGGATGCCTGTCCTAGTGCTCGCGCACGAGCATCGGGCGGGCCAGGAAGCCCATTTCGCTGGAACTGTTCCCCGAGCTTACTCGCTTTCGGTGACCCAGCGGCCGTTGAGCATGACGCGCTGGACGCGGCGCATGTTCCGAATATCTTTCAGTGGATTTCCGTCAATCAGGATCAAATCAGCGATCTTGCCACTGTCGATCGTACCCAGGCGGTCAGACATTCGAAAAAACCGGGCGTTCAACGAAGTCGCACCCTGGATGACCTGCATCGGCGTCAGACCGCTCTCGACCAGCAGTTCCATCTCCCGAAAATACGCTTTACCCTCTTTCGCGTAAGGAACCGACGAGTGAGAGCCGACCACCACTTTGACACCCGCCTTTGCGGCCATTCCGGTAAATTCCACCATCTTCTGGAACGCTCTTGCTTCAACTTCTTCCACCTTAGGGTCGTTGGCCTGACGCTCGAAAACGGCCAGCGTGGGAGACAGAATCACTCCTCGCTCCACCATCAGTTGCAAAAGTTTCGAAACACGGGGATCCTGCAGGTCGATGCTTTCCCACATCCGGTATCGTCCTGCACGGCGGTAATTGTTGTCCGCCAGCATTTCGCGACGATAGGTTTCCGCCGCACGGTCGGGAATAAGCGCGCTCCCCACGGAGGTGATATGCTCGATTCCATCCAATCCTGCCTCAATGGCCTGATCGGCCGGAACGATTTCCAGGTGCGCCGTCACCGGCACACCTCGCTTGTGGGCCGTTTCACACGCCACCCGGATTAAATCCAGAGACAGTCGGAAGTAAACCTTAATGGCCGAAGCCCCCAGGTCGATCCAGCGGTTCACGGTCCTGGCCGTTTCCATCGGATCACGAACCAGTACGGCGTCGGAAGGATAGGCGGGAGGGAACATATCAATATGCGGGCCGTTGATGAAAATGCGGGGGATCGCTCGATCGAGGTTCAGAACCGGGTCGTACGTATCGAACCAGGCTCCTCCCGGATCCCTGATCGATGTGACCCCATTCTGAAGGAAAAGAGAAGGCAAGTTGTGATTGCTGAGGTGGAAATGAGCGTCAATCAAGCCGGGAAGGAGGTAAAGTCCGCTGACGTCCTGAACCTCGGCCCCTGCCGGGACAGGCGTAGCGGTTCTGGGCCCCGCAGCGGTGATGCGATTACCGCGGATGAGCACAACCGAATCCTGGATTGGCGGATTACCCGTCCCGTCAATGAGAGTGGCACCGGAGAGGGCGATCCAGCGTTCCTCTTGGGGCCCCGGCACGGTGTTGATTTCACCGGGTGGTTCCTGGCTGACCAGGTTCTGGGCCGGCGCCCGGGCCGGTGTCCAGGTCAGAACGATCAGCATGAGAGACGTTGAAATGATGGTCTTCATAAGCCGGTCAATCTAACGCACCTTGCAGGGAAAGGGAAGGTTGGGGGTAATTAACCACAGAGGCACTGAGGACACAGAGGAATACGGGTGGAAAGCGAGAATCCTCCAGGCAAAGATAGCCTGTTCGTCGACCGACGAATTGTACAGTCCCTTCAGGACAGGATTGTGGGTTTGGAGCCTATTCCTGGGGCGGCGCCTTCGACTTGCCCCAGGCTTTTGAATTGTCTAGCGCTTACAGCGCATTCAGAATTCTATAGCGAGGTTGCACTAGCTCCCCGTCGGTACAGATTGTGAAGATCGTGCGACACTGCGTAATGCGTCCCCTCCTGTATCAACTCTGTGTCCTCTGCGTTTTATTTCACCGAATTGATCGCCCGTTCGACCTGGGATATGCTTCCCACCAGAAAGGGGAGCTGATGCAGAGAGCGTTGACTTTAGCCTGTTTACTCTGGTTCGCAGGGAGTCCTCTAATCGCCCAGTATCGAACTCTCAACGATCGGATGACGGTCCCTTCCTACCCGACCCTCGAGATCTGGGAGGAGCGAGCAAAACATCTCCGCGAGCACATCCTGGCTTCGGCAGGGCTTCTTCCTCTGCTGGAGAAGACTCCTTTGAACCCGGTCATCTCTCACTCGACCGAATATGACGGCTATTCGATCTCACGGGTTTACTTCGAAAGCCTCCCCGGTTTCCTGGTGACCGGTAACCTTTACCGGCCGGTCAGTCAGGAGGGACCCTTTCCGGCCATCGGATCTCCCCACGGCCACTGGGCCTATGGAAGACTCGAGCACAGCAGCACCGCCTCTGTCCCCGCGAGAGCCATTTCACTCGCTAAACTCGGTTTCGTCGTCTTCACCTATGACATGATCGGATACAACGACAGCCTGCAGCTGGACCACGATTTTGGTGGTGCTCGTGAGAACCTCTGGGGCCTGAGCCTGGGCGGGTTGCAGCTCTGGAACAGTATCCGCGCACTGGATTTTCTGCAGTCGCTCCCCGACGTCGACCCCGAACGAATCGGCTGGACTGGAGCCTCGGGAGGAGGAACTCAAACCTTCCTGCTGGCTGCCGCCGATCAACGAGTCAAGGTAGCGGCGCCGGTCAATATGATCTCTTTGCAGATGCAGGGGGGATGCCTCTGCGAGAATATGCCTTCTCTCCGGCTGGACGCCAACAATGTCGAGATCGGAGCGCTGATGGCTCCTCGACCGCTGCTGATGGTCTCCGCATCGGGTGACTGGACTCGTAACACGATGAAAGAGGAATACTCGGAAACCCGGAAGATTTATCAACTCTACGGAGCTGAGGATCGTGTCCACGGGCTTCAGTTTGATGCTCCCCATAACTTTAACCAGGATAGCCGGGAGGCGGTTTACTCCTGGATGGTGAGGTGGCTGCAGGGAAAGCCGGAAAGCACTCGTATCGAGGAACCGCGCTTCCAGTTGCCTCCGCTGGACGTCCAGCTGGTCTTTCAGGGACGGGCTCTCCCGGAACATGCTCTGGACGCCGAGGGGGTGACCCAGACATGGATTCATCACGCCCGCAGGACCCTGGATCAGACGCCGGTCGAGTTGCGGGCAAAGGGCCTCCTCCACCACATCGGCCTTGCCCAATTGTTCGGAAAGAACAACCCGACTTCGCGCGAGGGTGGCGCAGTCGTCTTGCTGGCTTTCCAAGATCAAGAAGAAGCCAAAGCGGTAGCAGGAAGGCTGGAGAGGGAAGGAGTCAATTTACGAACCATCGAATGGAGCCCTTTTCAATCCGAGACAGCCTCTGAGATCCGTCATTTCTCTGCCTACAATCCGACGCTCGCAGCTTCCAGAGTACGAGACGTAGTGGATGCTGTCGGGCAGGCAGAAAGAGAAGGCTACGGAAGAATCACCGTCGTCGGACAGGGTGAGGGGGCTCTGGCCACGTTGCTGGCTCAACTGGTGGTTCCCATTGATCGTGCCATCCTGGATGTGGACGGATTCAATAATTCCGACGAGCAGGCTTTTCTGGATCGCTTCTATATTCCCGGTTTACTTCGCTACGGAGAGTTCCAGACGGCGGTCGACGCCGGCCAGGCCAGGATCTATATCCACGGTACGGAGAACCGTTTCCGGGTTTCCGGCATTGAACAGCAAGCCGAAGCGCTCGATCCAGACGCTCTGGCCAAACTCGTTGTCGCGAGCGACTGATTTTCGGGCACCGCTGTCATCTCACAAAAGACCAAGCCAGGGGTGGATTCACCGAAGCGATCCTTCAGCCACTGCTTGACCGTCCCGGTCCCCTCGTGCAAGACAAAGCCAGAATGACTTTTCCGTCTTGCTATCGCTCGGCTCGAGATGCGCCGTCAACATCAGCGGAGGGCAGCAGCAGTTGCCGCCGCAAGTTGCGAAATTCCGCCACGTCTCGGACGTAATCCGTAATGTTGGGGATAGCCTGCCTTACCAGATCGGAGGCCAGTTGAGGATTGTCCTGCTCCAGCACCCTGAACAGCTCGTAATCCTCGATCCCCTCCCGCATGATCTCGAGACGGATCGAGCTGAGGACCGAAAGGTTCTCCGGATCAGGATAAATAATCGCTGAGTCTCCAGCCGGCAAGAGCGTTCTACCGTCGTTAATGACCGGTTGAACGTTTTCAAAGGGCTCCTCCGACCAGTAGTTGCCGCCCCAGTGGAGATAGCCGGTGAGCCCGTGACGGTAGTTGAACCAGTGCAGGAGCTGTACCTTTAGCAAGCTAAAGTCAATGAAGCGATTCAGGTAGCGTTCCCTGGGACCGATGCAGGTATAGTACCAGGCACCTTTCCCTTCCTGTACAGTGTGCGAAGCGAGCACATCAAGTGCTTCATCGAAGCTACTCAAGACCGGAACCCAGTAATCGAGGTAGCGGTCCAGAAAGCCGTCATTTTCTTCCAGGTCAACGGCATCGACCGTCTTGATTCCCGGCATCAACTTGCGCACCAGTTCACCGTACTGCTCATAGAACTTGATCTCGTGATCGTGAGGTTCGTCCAGGATGTGCTGATAATAGGTATCTGCCCAGCCTCGCTCCTGGAGATGGTGGTAAAGTGCCGGCAGGAAGGCTTCGAAATACTGCTGGGCGCGAGGATCATCGGGTGGAACTAACTCCCTTGAAACCTCGCCATCGGTGATCAAGGAAATCGGCGCGGCGACGTCACTATAGTAGCCTTTTTGCCGAGTGAGCAGGTGCCCTCCTTCAATCGGTCCCGTGAAGCCGGCATTCCGAAAAGTTTCGATCCAGCGGTCTAACCGGGTAAAGTCAAACTCGTACTTTCCGTCGCGGATGGTGGCCTCGGTCAGGGACGTCACCGGTGTCAGGACGACGTTCTGCCGGTACTCAGCCATGACCCTGGCAAGATTGCCCAGCAGCGTCCAGTAATCCTCGGAATCTTCGAGATCGTAGAATCGAGACATCCGCTCTTCGCCCACGTAGAACCAGTTTGTGACGGACAGCGTCTGCTGATCGGGTACGCGAGAAGGTGTGACGATGACTCGGAAGGGCAGGGTCCGGGTCCCGATCCCTTCTGCTGAGATGACAACCTGAGCCACGTACTCGCCGGGTGCCGCAGTGGCATCGGCTGCGATGGTGATCCAGAGTGGCGTGGTCTGGTCCCCCTCGATCGTCGAAGGGATGTCGTTAAAGAGAGGGTCTGGAAAAAGGTCCGGTGCTTTTCGAATTAACTCATCATCCGGAGTATCGTGGGTATTCGATTCGACCGGTACATAACCCACTCTACGGAGCTGCAACATAATACCGCCAGGAGTACCTTCGCTCCATTCCAGTGAAGCCTGAAAGTTTTCGAGTTGACTTGTTGGACGGATACAGAGTTGCAAGCTTCCGTGACCATTGCGAGGCACGAGGATGTCTGTGTCGGCCACGGGATGAGCAGAAAATTTTTCATCCTGAAAGACTTTGACCAGGGAATCGACAAACCAGGCATCCACCGAAGGTGCGGTCCCGCATGACCCCACAGACAGAAAACCCAGGAGCGCCAAGAAAATCTTCCAGTGTTCCGACATCACGATCCCTCCTATTCTGGTTCGGTGAGTTTCAGTATTTGATTGGCGGGTACATCTTCGAGGACGCTCAGCTTTCCCGACGGCCATCGAATCTCGATGCGATCGATCCGGGAGTCGTTACCCAGCCCAAAATGGGCGCGAAAATCGTTGGATCCGGCATAACTCCCGCCAGCCTGAACCTCGCGAATCTGCCGTATTCCGCCGGTTTGGACGGTAATGCGGCTGCCGACGGCATTGCGATTGCTGCGGGTCCCTTCAAGGAGTAAAAGTATCCAGTGGTTGCCGATCTTTGTCTGGTTCAAGAGCAGGGTTGGAGTGTCGTCAAGCTCAGCCAGCACGATATCCAGCAGTCCATCATTGTTGAAATCGCCAAAAGCGGCTCCCCTTGTGGAACGGGCCGCTTTCAGGCCTTCCCCTGCCAGCTGGCTGATATCCTCGAACTTTCCCGCCCCGCGATTCAAAAAAAGACGATTTGGCTGGTGATAGAAGACGTTGAGGCCGTAGCTGTCCACCTGTGGATAGATGTGGCCATTGGCAATAAACAGGTCTTTCAAGCCGTCGTTGTTAAAGTCTGAGAAACTGACGCCCCAGCTCAGGTCGGGTTGCGTTACGGCAGCCACACCGCTCGAGAAAGAGGCATCAATAAAGTAGCCCGTCCCCGTGTTGCGGTAGATCGTATTGTAGTCGTGGGAGAAATTGGTCACCGCAATGTCCAGCCATCCGTCATTGTCGTAGTCGCCAAAATCCACTCCCATTCCCGCTTGCTCCCGACCGTCGTCGCTGTAAGCTATGCCTGCTTCGGCACCGACTTCAAGGAAACGGCCGTTTCCCTGATTCTGGTACAGGTAGTTGGGCGTGCTGTCATTGGCTACGTACAGGTCCTGGTCGCCGTCATTATCATAATCGCCCCAGACTGCTCCCAGTCCATAGTAAGCGGATTGCTCCTCCATGCCGGTCTCACGCGTGACGTCGGTGAAGACGAAATTGCCATCATTTCTAAAGAAGCGATCCGCCGCTCCCTTCAGTCCCCGGGGTCCGCAGGCAACCGGAATCTCTCGGTAGCTGCAAAATTTTCCTTCCACGGGCAGGTGGTCGATATCGTAATCGAGGTAGTTCACCAGGTAGATATCCAGGTCGCCGTCTCCGTCATAGTCAGCTGCAGCCGCCGCAGATGACCACTGACCATCGTCCAGGCCGCTGTTTACCGTGACATTGGTAAAGGTTCCATCTCCATTGTTACGGTAGAGAACGTTGGGTCCCCAGTTCAAGATGTAAAGATCGTCGAATCCATCGCTATTCAGGTCGGCAACCAGGACTCCCTTGCCCCAGCCGATGTCATCGACTCCTGCCTGACGAGAAACATCCTCAAAAGTGCCGTCTCCCAGATTACGGTAGAGACGGTTGTAATGAGCTGGATCGGGATTGCGAAATGAATCCAGCGTCTGACCGTTGACGACGTAGATATCGATCCAGCCGTCCCGGTCGTAATCGATGATTCCTATTCCGCCCCCAACTGACTCCACCAGGTAGTGTTTATCGGGAGCGCCACTGACGATGACGACCGAGAGACCCGCCTCTTGGCGTAGCTCCTGAAATTGCGGAATCCCTGACTGGCCGGAGATCCAGAGACCGGCAAACAATACCAGAAGCTTCTTCATTGAGCCGTGTCATCCCGAGATAAGTCGGAGTCTGCCGGCCCGAAAGGGCACCAGCCTTAGATGGAGCCCCTGACCATTCTCAGACCCCTTTGTTGTCGAATCTTATGAGCCGCGTATCGACTTCTCGACCGGTCGGCTTCGCCAGTTCGCCGTACAGGTCGGGGCGACGCGTCTTGATCCAGCGCCTTCCGGTACACTCCTCCAGCAATGACGCATCTAGATCGGCGATCACGATATCTTCATCAGCCTTCCAGGTTTCTGCCAGGATCCGTCCATAGGGGTCGACAATCATCGAGTTTCCGGTTCTCACCTCGTCGTCGTCGATTCCGACACCGTTGCTGAATACCAGGAATAGACCATTGTCATGGGCTCTTGTGGGCAACCAGCGTAACAGCCAGCCGCGGCCCTTCGGTCCACGAAACTCGGCCTCGATAGATACGGGATCGCGTTTTCGGTTCTCCCAGAGGGCCAGGTCGATTCGACCCATTGTATGCTCGTTTATGGATGCGCAGCCGCCGGTCTGGTGGGGCGCCAGCAGGATTTCAGCACCGCGGAGAGCCGTTATCCTGACATTTTCTCCGATGTTATTGTCGTAGCAAATCAGGACCCCGACCCGGCATCCATGAGGCGTATCAAAGACCGTAAACTCCGAGCCCGAGCTGATATAAGGGCTTATGAACGCGTGAAGTTTGCGGTGACGCTGAAGGGTTCCGTCCGGCATCGCCACCACATAGGTGTTGTAAAGCTGGTTATCTGGGGCGATCTCGATTAGACCGGCGCCAACCGTAACGCCCAGCTTTAAAGCGAGTTTCTTAAGGCGTTCAGAAGAGGGACCCTCGAACACCCGTTCAGCGAGTTCTTCCAATTCAGCACGGGAAAGTCGGCGAAGGTGCCAGTAGCCGGAAATACAGCATTCAGGGAAGCAAACGATCTCGGCTCCTCTGGACGCTGCCTGCTCGGCCAGTACGCCGATCTTGCTCAGGTTTTCTTCCTTTTGGCCCGGACTGTGCTGGAACTGAACCGAAGCCACTCGTATATCTCTCATCTAAAACTTCTCCCACTCGTATTTCTCTGAATTATGGAACAGAATAAGGAACCGATCCATGTTCACGACAGTTTAGCGGGAACGGCTCCAAAAATGAAATGGTCGTCGAGTTACCGGGTGGCGGTCGCTGTCAGTGGCGATCGCTGTTCCAGGATGAGAAGTGTTCGCAAGAACTCCCGTCAACAGCGCTGGCATCTACGGGAGCAGAGAGGAGGTGGGTCGTGAAAATGAAACTATTTGGTTGTCTGGTGCTTCTACTATCGGGATCGGCTTTCGCCATTTACCAGACGATGGCGGTCAGCGGGGAAGAATTGGCCTGGAGGGTTGAGAACGAACATTTCATAGCGGATTTCTCCCCCAATCCAAAAACTGGTAGGAGCGGACAGCTCAACACGATCTATCTCAAGGCTGTCGATCTGTTGCTGACGAGAGGAACCGAGTCTTCGACATTTCACCTCTCTCCCAATGTGGCTACGGGCGGTCCGTGGAGAGGCATCAATCGATGGGACCCGCCCGCTCACTATGAAGCTCGGCAGGATGAAGGCTGGTTCGAAATCGAGCGGAACGGTCCAATGCCGCTGGCTCCCGGGCTGGAGGTGCATTGTACCTATCGCGTCGAAACAAATTCACCGTCGATCCGGGTCAAGGAGGAGATCGCCGCGCGGGAGGATGTACGTGTGACTCTGCTTCGCTTAAATGAGTTTAGTATGGTTCCGGGGGAGGAGAACCCTTTCACTCACCTGGTTTGGATGGACGCCGAGGGTCGCCTCCAGGTTGCTGAGGCCGAATCGACTCCGGTTCTTCCTTTCTCGACAAAAGGGATGGGGTTTTACAGCCAGTCGAAGGGCACAGGCTTCATTTCTGTCGTTGACGAGTTGATCATGGAAGGTCCGGATGGCGGCGCCGCCATCTTGAATCAGGAATCTGCCCATTATGCCGGTGACCCACACTATTTTTACTATGCTCTGATCTATTCGCCCCAGACTGATTCCGAGACCGGAGAGAGGCCCTGGATCACGGTCAAGAGGGGTACACGTTACGAAATGACGTATGATCTTATTTTTTTCCGTGGAAGGGGAAGCGAAGCTGAAACGATTCTTGAGGAGCTGGATCGCTATCTTAGGAACAAGGGATAAGGCTGAAAGCGGAAAAATCTCGAGAAGTCGATTAGATTGTTAACACGCCTCTGATTTCAACCAAGAGGAGGGAGCTGATGGGGCAAACTACGAATCTTCTGACGATCAGGACGCTTATCTGGCTTGTGCTGACGGTGGTCCTTGCGACCAGTGGCGGTTTGGGCGCGCAGCAACCTGACCAGACTCGAGAAAGGGTGCTGGGTCAGCCGAGCTCTAAAGAGGAGATGGAAGCGTGGGGGAAGGTGAATCAAGCGTCAGCGATCGAAGAGAAAGGAAGACTGGCAGAGGATTATCTGGAACGGTTTCCGAATGGGGGCTATGCGCCTTATGCCCATGAAATTTTGGCGTTTTATTACCAGAGTAAAGACGACATGGATCAGTTTTTTAGCCACGCTGACCAGGCTCTGGCGGAGCTGCCTGACGAACCTGTTCTGCTCGTAAACGTTTCAGTGGCCGCGGCGGAAAGGCAGAAGGCGGATATGGCCATTGAGAGGGGAGAGCGCGCTCTCCAAATCATACCGACTACCCAACCACCCTCCCAGATCGGGGCTGCTCAGTGGAATGAAGAGAAGGAAAGTTTAATGTCGGAGGCCCATTATGGGGTGGGAACCGGTTACTTGTTGAAAGCGTACAATGACCGGGAGAACCGTCAGTTGATGGAGTCAGCGACTACACACCTGGAACAGGCCGCGCGGCTGAATCCGACGGACGAACGTGCTCATTTCCGACTTGGGTTTGCCTATCAAATACAGCAAAATTTGGAGCAAGCTGTTCTGTCCTATGCTCGAGCGGCGGCGATCCAGGGTCCAAATTCGGCCATGGCCCGTTCCTATCTGGAAAAGGCTTACGAGGCGGTGTACGGCAACACGCAGGGGGTGGACAAGCTGATCCAGGAGCAGGGAGAACAGCTGAAACAAAATAATCGCTAAGCCAGAAGCGCCTTCGGGACAGGTTTATCCTCTGCCTTCTCCCTATCTCTGTGGTGAACGTTCCGCAGGTGTCTTGATCCCGCAGATCAGATCACACCTGAACTCAGATATTTCCAGGCCATTCGGTAGTAGTGCATGAACCTCTCGGCATTTCCCTCCACCTCGGGGAGCTCCGCCAGCGTGTATCCTTCGTATCCCGCATCCTGTAAAAGTCTAAACAAGGTGGAGTAGGGATACTCTTCGTAGAGATCATGAATGTGTACATTCCGGATGTAAGGCTGCAGGAGCTGAAAGTAGGGTTCCACTTTCCCATCCTGGAGGTCGGCCGCATTACAATTCCAGGTCACTCCTACCAGCGGGTGGTTACACTCTTGCATGATCTGATGAATGTAGGGGGGATGACTGGTGCGCCGGCCGTGAACTTCCACCCAAATGCCGACATCTGAACGCTGGGCGTACTCGCCGAGTTCTGACAACGACTCAGCGATTTGTTTGAGGGTCGCCTCGACGGTCATCGTCTCCGGAATTCCATTAGGCCGTACTTTCACTCCGGAAGCCCCAACGTCAGCCGCCAGATCGACAAATCTCTTCGCCAGTTCAATGTTTTTTCGGACTTCTGATGGATCTTCGGAATGGAATTCACAGGCGCTTCCAAGGCACACCAGGTTTACTTCGGTGGCTGCAAAGCGCTTTCGGACTTCGGCTCTTTTTTGATTAGAGATATCGGGCTCAACCCCATGCCGGTGCGTACTTCGCAACTCGACGCCATCAAAACCAGTTTTCTCGCACATCTTGATCAGCTCATCGAGAGTCCAGTCTCTGGCTAGATTGTAAGTCACCGTGCCGAGTTTGAACTTGCGTCCTTGCGAAGACTGAGCATGGGAGGGCTGCCACCGCAGCATGCCGGCACCGGCGGATGCCAGGGACAATCCGAGAAAGCTGCGCCGGTCGGGCCGACTGAGGGAATTCCGGTCTTTCATAGTGCTCCTTTCCTGAGTTGTGGTCATACTTCCCTTACTGGTCTGGTGTCCTGAGGTACAAAGTTACCTGCACTCTGCAAATCAGGGCCACCGCAGGCTGCCAGATTGGTTCACTGTGAGGCATTGGCAAATACCACCTGGGCCCGTCTCAAAGCGGCCCGCTCGACGCCACGGTTGAGAGTGAGGGCCTGGGAAAGCTCTCGCTGTTCTGCTTCCTGGTTACCTGAAAAACGGGCCACCAAGGCCAGGTAATAGTGGCCGAGCGCGCGTGAGGAATCCGCTTCATCGGTCCGATCCTCAGTCACAGATAGTCCTCGTTGCCTTAGCCTGCCAATCAGCTCTTCCGCCTCCTCGCTTTGTCCCAGCTCCCTCAGCGCGAGAGCCTGATAAAAAGTGGCCAGAGTTGGAGGGTCGGTGTTCTCTTGCGCCGTTGTCTCGAGGAGCTCTCTGGCTTTTTCAGTATTGCCGAGTTGCTTGTGAAGCAGGGCCATCGGGTAATAGAGAAACCCTCTCAAATTGGGATCACGAGGAGCGATCTCGAGATTGGGAGGATATTCGGCGGCTCTTTCATAATGACTCAGAGCGACAGCCGGATCGCGGGTCTGCTGAGCCAGGCCAATGTTGGCTTCCATGTAAGCAATATGAATATCGTAGCGACCCTCCCAATTGTGAAAGTGGTGGCTCCGATAGTAGTCGAGGGCCGCCTGAAACTTACCGTTCTGGACCATCAAGTCGAGCATGGCCGTGAGCAGGTCGTCGCGAGTCTCAACAACGTCCCGGTGTTGCTTGAGAAATTCCAGACGTTCCCGGGCGTCAACTCCGAGAGCCTCACGTACAGAGTCGAGCTCCATTAGGATGCGAGAATCCCGGGAATTCAGGGTGAAGGCCTGCTCGTAGAACTGCAAGGCTTGATCCAAACCCCGATTGGATCTGAGGTGAGCGAGTCCCAGGTTTCTCAGGGCTCTCACATTGCGCGAGTTCTTGGCAACCGCTTCTTTCCAGTAGTCGATCGCCAGATCAACATTTCCGGCCCCAGCGTGAATTAATCCGAGGTAGTAGTCTGCCGCCTGGTCTTCTGAGCGGAGGTCGAGAGCGGTGCGGAAAAGATCAAGCCCTTCCCACCTGAATGGAAAGCTATGATCCACACTCCTGCGGGCGGCTGCGGCAAACCACCTGCGAGCTTCCGACTCTCTGCCCAGTCTGAAGTCGCAGTAGCCCCGATAATACTCTACTAGCGGAGATTCTTGCCCGGTCTGTAAGGGATAAAGCTCCAGCACCTCGGCAGCTTCGATGTAAAGACCGGCATTTGCATAGTCAAGGGCTGTTTCAATATAGGCGTGGGGATCGCCGGC
>Ga0079224_100006405_pt1 | contig 15604 bp, 11 predicted proteins | sample Stecom2015_FD_80414 | JGI IMG/M metagenome (GOLD analysis project Ga0079224, IMG submission 80414) | Agricultural soil microbial communities from Utah to study Nitrogen management - Steer compost 2015 | ecosystem: Environmental > Terrestrial > Soil > Agricultural land | place: USA: Utah...
GCCGGGGCCGTCGCTGCGCGCCTCCACCTCGCCGCCGTGCAGGGCGACCAGGCTCTTGACCAGGGTGAGCCCGAGGCCGAGGCCGCCCTGCGAGCGATCGAGCGAGCGCTCGCCCTGGATGAACATGTCGAACAGCGACGGCAGGAGCTCCTGGTGGATGCCGATGCCGGTGTCGGTCACGACGATGCGGACCTGCCCCTCCTGCCGCGCCGCGCGGATCGACACCTGGCCGCCCGGCTCGGTGTACTTGGCGGCGTTGTGCAGCAGGTTGGCGATCACCTGGGCCAGCCGGACCGGATCGGCGTTGACCAGGAGCGCGTCCGGCGGCAGCTCCAGCCGCAGCGAGTGGCCGCGCTGCTCCAGCAGCGGGCTCACCATCTCGATGGCGCTGGTGATCACCGTCGAGACCTCGGTCGGCTCGAGGCGGAGCTGGATCTTGCCGCGGGTGATGCGCGAGACGTCGAGCAGGTCGTCGACCAGGCCGATCAGGTGTCCTACCTGGCGCTCGATGATCGCGCGCTCGCGGGCCGCGGCCTGCTCGCCGTTCATCTTCATCAGCTCGAGGGCGGTGGTGATCGGCGCCAGCGGGTTGCGCAGCTCGTGGCCCAGCATGGCGAGGAACTCGTCCTTGCGGCGGTCGGCGCGGCGGGCCCGCTCCTCGCTCTCGCGCAGGGCGCGGTACAGCCGCGCGTTCTCCACCGCGATGGCCGCCTGCGCCGCCAGCGCGGCGATGAGCTCCTGGTGGTGGGCGGTGAAGCGGCCCGGCTCCGGGTGGGCGAAGAACAGGCCGCCGAGCACGGCGCCGTCGCGGCCGACCACCGGCGCCGCCAGGTAGCTGGCGACCGGCCGCCCGGCCAGCGGCGAGCCGTCGCGGCCGAGCTCCGGGTCGGCGCGGACGTCGGCGCAGCAGATCACCTTGGCGTCGCGCAGGGTGGGGCCGAACACCTCGTTGAGCCGCCGCACGGGCAGGTCGCGGAACGCGTCCGGATCGGCGCCCGGCGCCACGTGCAGCACCACCGCCGGGGCGCCGTCCTGGTCGACGTGGGCGAACGAGCCGTAGGCGGCGCCGACCAGGTCGCTCGCCTCCTCGGTGACCATCTGCACCAGGCGGTCCTGGTCCAGCTCGCGGGCGAACGCGGCGCCGAGCCGGTGCAGGGTCTCGTTGATGCGGCTCTCCGCCAGCAGCCGTCGCTCCGCCTCGCGCCGCTTCATGTCGGCGGTGACGTCCTTGAAGGCGAGCGCGACGTGGCTGACCTGGCCGGCGGCGTCGCGGATCGGGAAGACGGTCGCCTCGACCGCGACTCGCCGGCCCTCGGAGACCGAGATGGTCTGCAGCTCGCGCGGGTCGTACCAGACCGGCGGGATGGTGACGGTCTCGCCGGCGAACGCGCGGTGGATGAGGTCGAGGAAGCCGCGGCGCGCCGCGATGTCATCGACCAGGACGTTGTACTCGGGCGGCGGCTCGCTGCCGAAGAGGTCGAGGAAGGCCTGGTTGACCAGCAGGCTGTGGCCGTCCGCGCCGAAGATCTGGAAGCCGACCGGCGCGTGGGCGAACAGCCCGGTCAGCAGCGCTACCGGATCCGGGACGCCGGCCAGGCCCTGCGCGATGTCCCGCAGGCGGTCCATTCCGGAAATCGTACGCCGCTGAGGCGCTGCGTCCACTGGCGCGGGCGCGCATCGCCACGCGCCCGCCCGGGTGGCACAATGGCGCGATGAGCGACTTCGAGCGGGTCCTCGACTTCTGGCTCGGTGAGCTCGACCGGGACGGGCGCGCCGACCGGGCGCACGCGGAGCGCTGGTGGCGGGCCGATCCCGCGTTCGATGAGGAGGTGCGAGAGAGGTTCCTCGCCGACCACGAGGCGGTCATGGCCGGCCGGCGCGAGGGCTGGCTCGAGGACCCGCGCGGCCGGGTCGCCTACGTCATCGTGCTCGACCAGCTGTCGCGGAACATGTTCCGCGGCACGCCGGGCATGTTCGCCGGCGACGCCCGCGCCCTGGCGGCGGCCCGCGAGGCGGTCGACGCCGGGCTCGACCGCGACCTGCCGCACGACATGCGCTACTTCCTCTACATGCCGTTCATGCACAGCGAGTCGCTGGCCGACCAGGACCGCTGCGTCGAGCTGTTCCGCGCCCTGACCGGCGAGGCGGAGCCGTCGCCCGGCAGCGCGCTCGACTTCGCCATCCGCCACCGGGACATCGTGGCCCGGTTCGGCCGCTTCCCGCACCGCAACGCGATCCTCGGCCGGGCCAGCACCCGCGAGGAGCAGGAGTTCCTCGAGCAGCCCGGCTCCTCCTTCTGATCAGGGGGTCGGCCCGGTCACCTCGGGGCGCTGCTCGGCGCGCAGGAGCAACAGCTCGCTGACGATGATCTTGAGCACCGCCAGGACCGGCACCGCGAGCACCGCGCCGACGATGCCGAGCAGCTCGCCGAGGAACAGCACCATGAGGATGCTGAGCAGCGGGTTGACCTCGACCGTGCGCTTGTAGACCATCGGCGCCAGCACGTGGTTCTCGAACTGCTGGTAGACCACGATGTAGATGCCGACCGCGACGCCGTACCAGACGCCCAGCGTCACGGTGGCGATGACGGCGATGAGGACGCCGGACAGGGTGATGCCGAGCACCGGGATGAGGCTCGACAGGCCGGCCAGGACGCCGAGCGGCAGGAAGTACGGCACCCCGAGGATGGCCAGGAAGATGGTCGTGGTCAGCATGTTCACCAGCACGATGCCGGTGATGCCGGTGATGTAGCCGCCGAGCACGCGGTAGACGCGCTCGGCGGCGCGGCGGTAGCGGGCGCGCCGCTGCGGCAGCGCCTGCTCGATGGTCCACTGCACCAGGCCGCTGCCGTAGACCAGCATGAAGGCGGCGACGAACAGCACGGTGACCAGGCCGCCGACCGCGGCGAGCACGTAGCCGGCCACCGAGAAGGCGTGCTGCGCCACCTCCTCCGGGTGCTCCTTGACGCCGCGGATCGACCGGCTGACCAGCCGATCGAGCTCGACCGTGTCGTCCACCTGGCGGTAGATGCTCGAGCCGCGCACGCGCTCGAGCAGCTTCGGCCCCTCCTCGACCAGGCGATCCACCTGCTCGACCACCTGCGGGATGAGCAGCGAGCCGATGCCGGCCATGAGGGCGAGCAAGAGGCTCAGCACCGAGATGATCGCCAGCCAGCGGCGAGCGCCGCGCGCCGTCAGGAAGCGGACCCCGTGATCCAGCGGCACCGCGATCAGGACGGCGGCGATGGTGAGGAACAGCGCCAGCCGCGTGTGCCAGATCGTGTAGATGAGGGCGATGAACAGCGTGATGCCGGCGCAGGCGGTGAACACCGTCTTGAGGCCGATGCGGGACGGCCCGAACAGCACGCGCTGTCCGGATCCGCCCTGCCTCGTGTCGTCCTCGTCCGCGGCCACGCCGGCAGCATAGGGGGCTGAACCGTCCTCGGCTCGCCGGGAGCGCCGCGGTGATGCGCGCGGCGCCCGGCCTGGGCGACCGCGAGCTCGACAGCGCCATCGCCCTGGTCCGGCGCCAGATCGACCTCGGCCTGGCGCGGCAGCTCCGGTCCAGCCCGGGGGGATCTGCACCTCCCGGCGCGCCGGATCCGGAGTGACGCCCGGACGCGGGGTTGCGCTCGAAATGAGAGTAATTCCGGGCTGGTGCGAAGGGGGTGAGGTGTCATAATCTAGACGGATGTTCAGTGGAGTGGCGCACGGGTCAGCCCTCGAACGCGGCGAGCCGATCGCGGTCGGGTCCGGCGCGCTCGACGCGCTCTTGGGCGGCGGGATCCCGCGCGGCCAGGTGGTCGAGCTGTCCGGCGCGGCCTCGTCCGGCAAGGCCACCCTCGCGCTGGCGGTCTGCATGCGCGCGCTCGAGCGCGGCCAGGCGGCGGCGTGGATCGATCCGGCCGGCGCGTTCTGGCCGGTGTCGGCGCTCGAGCAGGGCGCCTCGCTCGACCGGCTCCTGGTGGTGCGGGTGCCCGACGCCGGCGCGGCGCTGCGCGCGGCGCACATCCTCCTGGCCAGCGCCGGCGCGGTGGCGGCGCTGGTGGTCGACTGGCCGCCGGGCGCCGCCGTGCGCGATCGCCAGCTGGTCGCGCTGCAGCGGCTGGCCGAGCGCTCGGCCAGCGCGCTCCTGTTCCTGACCGAGCGCCCGGCCACCGCGCCGTCGCTCGGCGCCCAGGTGGCGCTGCGCCTGCACCTGTCGCGCTGCGGCGCCGGCGCCGGCGCGCGGATCCGCATCGACGTTCTCCGCAACAAGCAGGGCGCCTCGCAGCGCGCCATCGAGGAGCCGGCGACTCGCCATGGAACGGATCGCCTGCGCCTTCATCGCTCGCTATGAGCTGATGCTGCACGCCCGGGCCGAGCCGGCGCTGCTGGCGCGCCCGGTCGCGGTGGCGGACCTCGCCGGGCCGGGGCGGCTCGGCGCTGTGTCGCCGGCCGCCGAGGCGATCGGCGTCGTCTCCGGCCAGCTCACCGCCAGCGCGCGCGCCCGCTGCCCGGAGCTCGACGTTCTGGCGCCGGATCCGGCGATGGTGGCGGAGGTGGAGCGGGACATCCTGACCGCGCTCGGCGCGCTGTCGCCGCGGCTCGACAGCGACGGCCGCGGCGGGTTCTTCCTCGGCCTGGCCGGGCTGGATCGGGTGATCGGCTCGGAGCGGGCGCTGGCGACGCGCGTGCGCGAGGTGCTCGGCGGGCTGCGGCTGCCGGCCCAGGTGGCGATCGCCGACCGGCCGCTCACCGCCTACCTGGCGGCGCGGCGGGCGCGGCCGGTGCGGGTGGTGCCGCCGGGCGACGACATGGCGGTGCTGGCCGGCGTCCCGCTGGCGGATCTTCCGGTCGGCGGCCCCGGGCTGGAGCTGCTCGAGCTCCTCGGGCTGGGGGACGCGGCGGCGGTCGCGGCGCTGCCGGCCGGCGAGCTGGCGCGCCGGCTCGGCGCCGAGGGGGCATCGCTCGAGCGGCTGCTGAGCGGCGCGCGGCCGGTGGCGAGCCCGCGCGAGGAGATGGTGCCGCCCGAGCCGGAGGGGGCGGCGCTCGAGCTCGACGTGCCGGTGGACGATCTCGAGCCGCTCCTGTTTTTCGGCAAGTCGCTGGTCGACCGGGTGATCACCGGGCTGGTCGCGGCGCGGCGCGCGCTGGCCGAGCTCACGATCGAGGCGCGGCTCGACGACCGGACGCTGGTGACCCACGTGCTGAGGCCGGCCGAGCCGACCATGGAGTCGCGGCCGGTCATGGACCTGGTGCGGATGTGGCTCGAGCGGCAGCCGTTTTCCTCGCCGGTGGCGGCGCTGGCGGTGGTGGCGACGCGGGTGGCGCGGCCGACCGGGCGCCAGCTCTCGCTCTTCCAGCAGCGAGAGGAGAGGGAGGCGGCCGCGCTCGGCAGCGCGGTGGCGCGGCTGCAGGCGTCGTTCGGGCCGGCGTGCGCGGTGCGGCCGGTGCTGGTGGACACCTACCGGCCGGAGGCGCGGGTCGGCTGGGAGGTGTTCGAGGTGCCGGGCGCGGGCGCGGCGGCGAGGGCGGCCAGGGCGTGCACCTGCGCCGGCCCGTGCACCTGCGCGCGCGCGAGCGCCGGGGCGATGGTGGTGCGGGTGCTGGCGGAGCCGGAGGCGATCGAGTGGGTGGGCGGGCGCGTGCGGCGCGGGCAGGCCAGCGCGCGGGTGATCGACGGCGAGGGGCCGTACCGGGTGTGCGGCGAGTGGTGGGAGCGCTGGTTCGACCGCAGCTACTTCTGGCTCACGGTCGACAGCGGCGCGCTCTGGTGGGTGTTCCGCGACGAGCGAGACGGGCGCCACTACCTGCACGGGATCGCCGACTGATGCGCTACGCCGAGCTCCACTGCCGCAGCGGCTTCTCCTTCCTCGACGGCGCCTCGTCGCCGGAGGAGCTGATCGCGCGCGCCCTCGAGCTGGAGCTGCCGGCGCTGGCGCTCACCGATCGCAACGGGCTCTACGGGGTGGTCGAGGCGCGCGAGGCGCTGCTCGAGCTGTGCCGGCTGGAGCGCGGCCAGGAGGAGCGGGCGCCCACGCGCCTCCTGTACGGCAGCGAGCTCACCCTGACCGACGGCGACAGCGCGGTGGTCATCGTGCGCGACCTGGCCGGCTACGGCAAGCTGTCCGCCGCGGTGACGCGCGGCCGGCGGGCGGCGGACAAGGGGCAGTTCCGGCTGTCGTTCGCCGACCTGGTCGACGAGTGCGCCGGCGGCGGGCTCATCGTCCTGGCCGGCGGCCCGCGCAGCCTGCCGCTCACCCGCCTGGCCGGCGGCGACCGCGCCGGCGCCGCGCGCGCCCTCGGCCGCTGGCGCGAGGCGCTGGGCGACGCGCTGTCGGTCGAGCTGGTCCGCCACCTGGTGCCGGGTGATCGCGAGCGGTCGCTGGCGATGGCGGAGCTGGCGGCGCGCGCGCGGATCCCGGTGGTGGCCAGCAACGACGTCTGCTTTCACGCGGCGGAGCGCAAGCTCCTGCACGACGTCCTGCGCTGCATCGAGGCCGGCGTGCACCTGGCCGAGGCCGGCCGCCGGCTCTTGCCCAACGGCGAGGCGCGCCTCAAGTCGGCCGGCGAGATGGCGGCGCTGTTCTCCGACCTGCCGCACGCGGTCGAGCGCGCCGGCGAGCTGGCCGCGTCGGTCGACTTCCGGCTGTGCGACGTGCGCTACACCTACCCGGCGCCGGATCTGCCGCCCGGGGTCACCGCCGACCAGCGCCTGGCCGAGCTGGCTCGCGCGGGGCTGCGCGCGCGGCTGGGCGAGCGTGCCGGGCGCTACCGGGCGCAGCTCGACAGGGAGCTCGACCTCATCGCCGAGCTCCGCTACGCCGGCTACTTCCTCACCATGTGGCAGGTGGTCCAGGTGTGCCGCGAGCGGGGCATCCTGTGCCAGGGGCGCGGCTCGGCGGCCAACTCGCTCACCTGCTACGCGCTCGGCATCACCTCGGTGTCGCCGGACACCATCGACATGCTGTTCGAGCGGTTCATCTCGCGCGAGCGCAACGAGCCGCCCGACATCGACCTCGACATCGAGCACGAGCGGCGCGAGGAGATCATCCAGCACGTCTACCGGCAGTACGGGCGCGACCACGCGGCGATGGTGTCGGAGGTGATTCGCTACCGCCTGCGCTCGGCGGTGCGCGAGGCGGGCAGGGCGATCGGCTTCACCGAGGCGGAGCTGGGCCGGATGTCGAAGTTCTTGTCCCACGGCCCCGGCGAGCTCGACGCCCGCGCGCTGGCCGCCTGCGGGGTGGATGCGAAGAGCCGCAACGTGCGGCTCCTGCTCGACGTGGCGCGCGCGATGATCGGGCTGCCGCGCCACCTCTCGATCCACGTGGGCGGCTTCGTGCTGTCGGACGTGCCGCTCGGCCGCATCTCGCCGATCGAGAACGGCCGCATGGCCGACCGCACGGTGATCCAGTGGAACAAGGACGACGTCGACGCCATGGGCATGTTCAAGCTCGACCTGCTCGGGCTCGGCATGCTGACCGTGCTGTCGCGCTGCTTCGCGCTGGTCCGCGAGCAGCACGGGGTGGAGCTCGGGCTCGAGACGGTGCCGGGCGAGGACGAGGCGACCTACCGCATGCTGCGCGCGGCCGACACCGTCGGCGTGTTCCAGGTCGAGTCGCGGGCGCAGATGAACATGCTGCCGCGGCTGGAGCCGCGCACCTTCTACGATCTGGTCATCGAGGTGGCGCTGGTCCGGCCCGGTCCGATCCAGGGCAAGATGGTGCACCCGTACCTCAAGCGGCGGCGCGGGCTCGAGCCGGTCGACTACCCGCACCCGAGCATGAAGCAGATCCTGCGCCGCACCCTCGGGGTGCCGCTGTTCCAGGAGCAGGTGATGCGCCTGGCCGAGGCGGTCGGCGGCTACACCCCCGGGCAGGCCGACCAGCTCCGGCGCGACATGGCGACCTGGCGCGCCGGCGGCAGGATGCAGCGGCACCGCGAGCGGCTGATGGCCGGGATGCGGCGGAGCGGCCTGAGCGAGGAGTACGCCGAGCGGGTGTTCCAGCAGATCGAGGGGTTCGGCTCGTACGGCTTCCCGGAGTCGCACGCGGCGGCGTTCGCCCACCTGGCCTACGTGTCGGCCTACCTCAAGTGCCACTACCCGCTCGAGTTCGCGGTGGCGCTGCTCAACTCGCAGCCGATGGGTTTCTACAGCCCGTCGGTGATCCTGAACGACGCCAGGCGCCACGGCATCGAGGTCCTGCGGCCGGACGTGCAGGTGTCGGGCTGGGACTCGAGCATCGAGGCCGGAGCGATCCGCATGGGCCTGCGCCTGGTCCGCAACGTCGGCGAGGAGGTCGGCCGCGCCATCGAGCGGGCGCGCGGCGATGGCGGCCGGTTCCGCTCGGTCGAGGACCTCGCCCGCCGGGCGAGCGTGCCGCCGCGCGCGCTGGTCTCGCTGGCCTCGGCCGGCGCGCTGTCGGCGTTCGGCGAGCGGCGCCAGGCGGTGTGGCGCGCGGCGGCGGCGGCCCGGCCGCACGGCCCGCTCCTGTCCGGCGTCGCCGACCCGAGCGAGCCGCCGCCTTTGCGCCCGGTCGGCGAGCTCGAGGGGCTCGCCCTCGACTCGCGCTACGCCTCGGCGTTCCCCGATCGCCACCCGATGGAGCTGGTGCGCGAGCGGCTGGCGCGCGCGCGCGTGCTATCGGCGCGCGAGGCGGCCGAGGTCGAGGCCGGGCGCGTGGTCGAGGTCGCCGGCCTGGTCATCACCCGCCAGCGGCCGGACACGCCGACCGGCGTGGTGTTCCTCACCCTCGAGGACGAGACCGGCCACGCCGACGTCGCGGTGCCGGCCCGCACCTTCCGCCGCTACCAGCACGTCATCCGCCTGTCGCCCGCCCTGCGCATCCGCGGCCGCATGACCGCCGACGGCCGCGCGCACACCCTGACCGCCTTCCGCATCGCGCCGCTCGTCTTCGACCGCGACCTGGTGGTCGCCTCGCACGACTTCCACTGACGCCGCGCGCGGCGCGCTCGGCGTCACGGCGCCGCGAAGAAGCCGGAGGCGGCCAGGTCGGCCCGCTCCGCCTCGCACAGGCCGGCGCTCGTGCCGTAGTTCCACCAGTCCTGCATCAGGTGCGAGCCGCCGGCGCAGCCGTCCTCGGCCGGGCGGTCGTCGGTGTGCGGCAGGCCGAAGCCGTGGCCGATCTCGTGGGCGATGACGCCGGCGGCGGAGCAGTCGGTCGAGCACGAGTCCGCCCGGCCGCTCGGGCAGCGCTCGACCAGGTTGGCGCCGATCGGGTTCTCGCCGGGCGTGCCGGCCGCGACGCCGACCAGCGTCTCCAGCTCGGTGGTCGCCAGCCCGCCGCCGCCGCAGGAGCCGAGCGTGCCGCCGCCGCCGAGCACGAAGTAGAGGTTGCTGCTGGCGCCGACCGGGGCCAGGCCGCGCGCCTCCAGCTTGCCGAGGTCGTTCAGCTCGTAGCGCGCCGCGTGGTAGATGCCGCAGCCGTCCGACCGGGTGTCGTCCGGGTACAGGAAGCCGTTTTCGCCGAAGTCCTGCCACTCGGCGGCGGTGTAGTCGCTCTCGATGACGGTCGTGTCGTCGAACCGGAACGTCATCTGCTGGTACCCGTCGCCCATCGCCTCGCCGTACCAGGCCTGCATGCCGCGCAGCGCGCGATCGACCGCCTCGGCGTGGGCGAGCGCGAGATCCGGCTGGGTGTCGACCGCGCGCAGGTAGATCGCGATCACCCGGCGCTCCGGCAGCGCGGGGATCGTCTCGGTCACCTCGCCGTCGCACGCCGGCCCGGTGTCGGCGTCCGGCTCCTCGGGCAAAGCGCCGGCGTCGACGCCGCCAGCGGACGGCGGCGGCGGCTCGCTCTCCGCGCCGCAAGCCGCCGTCAGCGCGGCCGCGAGCGCTGCCAGGACCGTTCGCCTCATGCTCCCCTCACGCGTCGAGCATCGAAGACGTCGCCGGTGGATGCAAGCGCCTGCGGTAGGATGGCTCCGATGCGCTGGGTGCACCTTGCTTTGATGGGTGCAGCCGTGGGGCTCGCCTGCGGCTGCGGCGGAGACGACGACGGCGGCGGCGGCGGAGGCGGGGACGGAGGCGGCCTTGACGGCGGCGGCGGCGCCGACGGCGGGAGCGGAGGCCTGGCCTGGGAGTCGGTCGAGGTGCTGTTCGACGACGGCGAGGTGATCACCGAGCGGGTCACCTACCGGTCCGACGGTCTCCTGGTGTACGGCCAGGTGTGCCGGCCCAAGACCGGCGGTCCGTACCCGGTGATGGTCTACAACCACGGCGGCTTCAGCGGGCTCGGGGTCGACCCGATGAGCGGCAACTGCGTCGACTCGGCGCGCAACGGCTTCATCTGGCTCGGCTCGAGCTACCGCGGCGAGGACGGATCCGAGGGGCAGATCGAGGTCTGCCTGGGCGAGGTCACCGACGTCCTGACCATGATCGAGATCGGGCTGGCGCAGCCGTACTCGGATCCGGACCGGGTCGCCATGTGGGGTGGCTCGCACGGCGGCTGCATCACCCTGCGCGCGCTGCAGCGGGGCGCGCCGGTGCAGGTCGCGATCGACGTCTTCGGTCCGACCGACATGGCGGCCAACTACCAGTTCTGGCGCGAGGGCGTCGAGAGCGGCTCCGAGTGGGCGGCGGTCCACCAGTCGCTCATCGACACCCTCGACACCGCGGTCGGCGGCTCGCCGGACGAGTACCCGGAGGAGTACCAGGCGCGCTCGCCGCTCCACTTCGTCGAGGATCTGCCGGAGGGCGTGCCGCTGCTGGTCACCCAGGGCACCATCGACGCCCTCGTGCCGCCCGACCAGTCCTGCGCGCTGGGAGCCGCGGTCGGGCTCGAGAGCTATCACCTCGACGCCGCGCAGGCGGAGGTGACCACGCCGCCGGTCGGCTGCGAGGACAGCGGCATCACCTGGCAGCCCGGCCCGCGGCCCACCGACTGGCCGGGCGGGGCCTACCTGGTGGTCTACGACGACCTCGGCCACGGCTTCGACGGCGCGGCGGGCGAGGCGATGGTCGGCGACATCCTCACGTTCTTCTTCGCCCACATGCCGTGACCGGGGCGCGGCGGCCCCCGGACGTCGGGCGAGCGGGAGCCGGGCGGTCGAGATCCTCTTTACAGGGCCGCGGGCGATCGGTGTACCGTCCCCGCCATGCAGATTCGCGCGGCGGTGCTCGTGAGCGTCGGGGTGGTCCTGGCCGGCTGCAGCTTCGGCGAGAGCGGCGGGTCCGGCGGCGGCGGCGGCGGTGACGGCGGCGGCGGCGGCTCGGACCAGGCCGACGCCGCGCCGGGCGGCCCGGACGACCAGGCCGACGGCGGCGCGCCGGCCGAGCCGGTCCGCTTCGTGGTGATGGGCGACACCGGCGAGGGCAACGAGGCCCAGCGGCAGGTGGCGATCCGCATCCGCGACCTGTGCGCCGCCGAGGGCTGCGAGCTCGTGCTCCTCCTGGGCGACAACATCTACGACGACGGCGTCGCCAGCGTGGACGACCCGCAGTGGCTCACCAAGTTCGAGGAGCCGTACGCCGACATCGACCTGCCGTTCTACGCGGTGCTCGGCAACCACGACTACGGCGGCGAGCTCCTGTCGATCGACCTGCCCGGCATCGGCAACGAGTGGCACAAGGGCCCCATCGAGGTCGCCTACACCGACCAGTCCGACAAGTGGCGCATGCCGGCCACCTTCTACACCCTGCGGGTCGGCAACGTCGGCATCATCGCGCTCGATACCAACAGCATCCTGTGGGACAACCGCGACCACGGCGACCAGCGCGAATGGTACCCGCAGGCGCTGGCCGAGCTCGATGGCGCCGAGTGGATCGTGGTCGCCGGCCACCACCCGTACCGCTCCAACGGCACCCACGGCAACGCCGGCCAGTACGACGCGCCGGAGCTGGGCGGCATCGAGCTGCCCAACCCGCTGCCGATCCAGAACGGCGGCGAGATCAAGGCGTTCTTCGAGGAGGTGGTGTGCGGCACGGCGGACGTGGTGCTGGCCGGCCACGACCACAGCCGCCAGTGGCTCGACGAGCCGGACGCCCTGTGCGGCGCCGAGCTCATCATCAGCGGCGCCGGCGCCAAGACCACCGAGATCCGGGACCGGGGCAACGCGGCCCGCTTCGAGGACGCCAGCGAGGCCGGCTTCCTGTTCATCGAGGTGGAGGGCAACCAGCTCCGCGGCCAGTTCTACGACGCCGAGGGCAACCTCGACTTCGAGCACGTGGTGACCCGGTAGCCCGCGCGATCGAATCCGCGCCGGTGTGTAAGCGCGGACGCCGGCGCTCGTTCGACCATCATGCGCCGGCACGAGATCGGGCTCGCCCTCTGCACCTGTGTGACCTTGCTCGGCTGCGGCGCCAGAGGCACCTACAACAAGGCGGCCGTGGCGGAGGCGCCGGCCTCGTACGGCGCCGACGAGAGCGTCATGCTGGCCAGCGTGGAGAGCGACGACGGCGGCGGCGGGGCCAGCGCCCCGCCCGCGCCGACGGCCTCTCAGGCGAGCGACGCGTCCGCGCCCGCGGTCCAGGTCCAGCGCGAGGCGCTGGTGGTCGAGGGCTGGATCGACCTCGAGGTGGAGGACGCCGGCGACGTGGCTGGCGGTCTGCGCGCGGAGGTGGAGAAGATGGGCGGCCGGATCGTCAGCGAGCAGGAGAGCGGCGCGGCCGAGTCGTGGCGCGCCTCGCTCACCATCCGGCTGCCGCCGGCGCAGGTGGAGGCGATGCTCGCCTGGATGGAGGCGACCGGCGAGATCACCAGCAAGCGGATCCAGGCGACCGACGTCTCGCGCACCCTGTTCGACCAGGAGATCGCGCTCGGCAACCTGCGGGTCACCCTCGACCGGATGCGCAAGCTGCTCGAGAACGGCGGGCTCTCGATGCAGGACATCCTCGCGATCGAGAGGGAGCTGACCCGGCTGCGCGGCGAAATCGAGCGCCTCGAGGGGGAGAAGCGCTACCTGGAGGACCGGGTCGCCCACGCCACCCTGCACGTGACCATCGCGCAGCGAGGCGGCGCGGTCCTGCGGGCGCGCAGCAAGCTCTACCCCGGGCCGCGGCTGTCGGTGCTCACGCTGCTCGATCCGGGCGGCCGCAAGCGCACCCGGCTGGGTGGCGGCGCCGTGGTCCACATCGCCATCCCGCGCCTCACCCTCGAGATCGACGTGTTCGACGACGTCGCCGCCGAGGGCGAGCGGCCGCGCGAGGAGCACGCCGTGCTGGTCACCCTCGGCGGCTCGATCTACTCCGACCACCTCGGCCGCGGCCGGCGCCGCTGGCTCAACCCGTACCTCGGAGCGCGCGCCGGCTACGCCTCGCTCGGCCACGACGCGTTCGCCGCCCAGGTCGAGCTGGGCGTCGAGATCTTCAAGCACGAGCTGTTTCTCATCGACGCCAACCTGCGCGCCACCGCCCTGCTCGGCGACGAGGTCGACACCGCCCTCGTCACCGGCGCCTCCGCCGTCTTCGCCTTCTAGCCCGAGGCGAGCGAGCGCGAGCGGGAGGCCGCTGGCGAGCGCGACGGCGTGGGCGGCCGCCGCCGCCCGCTCGGCGGACCCGCGGCCTAGCGCTCCGCGAGCCCCATCTGGCGGGCGATGATCAGCTTCATGATCTCGCTGGTGCCGGCGAAGATGCGCTGGACGCGCGCGTCCATGAAGGCGCGGGTCACCGGGTACTCGAGCATGTAGCCGTAGCCGCCGAAGAACTGCAGGCAGGTGTCGATCACCTGGCTCGACATCTCGGTCTGCCACAGCTTGGCCATCGAGCACTCCTTGACCAGCTGCTTGCCGGCCATGTGCTCGCGCACCAGCTTGTCGAGGAAGGCGCGGCCGACCTCCACCTGGGTGGCGCACTCGGCCAGCTTGAACTGCGTGTTCTGGAAGCGCGCGATCGGCCGGCCGAAGGCGTGCCGCTCCTGGCAGTAGGCGACCGTGTCGGCCAGCACCTTCTCGGCGGCCGCCTGCGCCATGATGGCGACGCACAGCCGCTCCTGCTGCAGCTTGGTCATGAGGGCGGAAAAGCCGGCGCCCTCCGGCCCCAGGCGGTTCTCCACCGGCACCCGGCAGTCCTCGAACGCCAGCTCGGCGGTGTCCTGCGACGGCATGCCCATCTTGGCCAGCTTCTTCCCCTTCACGAACCCGGGCGTGCCCGCCTCCACCACCAGCAGGCTGATGCCGCGGTGGCCGGCCGCCGGATCCGGATCGGTGCGCGCGACCACGATGCACAGGTCGCACAGGATGCCGTTCGAGATGAACGTCTTGGCGCCGTTCAGCACGTAGTGCGAGCCGTCGCGCACCGCGGTCGTGCTGACCGCCGCCAGATCGGATCCGGTGCCCGGCTCGGTCATGGCGATCGCGGTGACCAGGTCGCCGGAGGCGCAGCCGGGCAGCCAGCGCCGCTTCTGCTCCTCGCTGCCGAACGCGTGGATGTACGGCACGATGATGTCGGAGTGGAGCGAGAGCGCGAAGCCGGTCTCGTAGACCCGCGCCATCTCCTCCATGATGACGACCGAGTGCAGGAAGTCGCCGCCCGGCCCGCCGCGGTCCTCCTCCAGCCACGGGCACAGAAAGCCGGCCGCGCCCGCCTTGCGCCACGCCTCGCGGTCGACCATGCCGGCCTGGTTCCAGCGGGCCTGGTTCGGCACCACCTCGCGCTCCAGGAACTGCCGGAACGCCTGGCGAAACATCTCGTGCTCCTCGCCGAAGAGATCGCGGTCCACAACTCCTCCTGACAGTGGGGTCAGCCCGGCGCGGCGCAGGCGCCGATCCGCTCGCCCGGCTGCAGCGGGGTGCACACCTCGCCGCCGGCGCAGCGCGGATCCGCCTGGCCCGGGTTCTCGTCGTGATCGCAGTAGGTCGCGCAGGCGAGCTGGTCGCCGAGCTCGACGCAGCCGCTGCCCGGCGCGCAGTCGTTGCTCTTCTGGCACGGCTCGCCCGGCTGCCCCTCGCCGGTGACCGGCAGGCAGAGATCGGCGGCGCCGTCGAGGATCGCGTAGCAGCCGAGCCCGTCGGGGCAGTCGGAGGCGAGCGGGTCGCAGATGCCGAGGCAGCGGCCCACCTCGCCGTCGAAGTCGCCGCACAGCTCGTTCTCGCCGCAGCGTTCCGGATCGCGCTCGCCGCCGTAGCGGGCGTGGTCGCAGTAGCCGATGCAGAAGAAGTCGAAGCGGTCGTCCAGGTGGCAGCCGTCACCCGGCGAGCACTGCGCGCTCGCCTCGCACAGGTGGTAGCGGGGCAGCCCCAGCGAGGCGGCGCACTCGAACCGGCCGGGCGCCGCCCAGTAGCAGCCGTGACCGGCCGGGCAGACCGGCGCCAGCGGATCGCACTCGATCGGCTCGCCCGCGTCACCGGCGCCGCTGTCGCGCGACGCCTCCGGGTCGCCCGGCAGCTCGGAGGGAGGGCCGCCGCACCCGATCAGAAGCGCGGCCGGCGCCAGGTGGGCGCCCGTGCGGACGAGATCGCGGAGGCGCCAGCGCACCGTGACGCAGTATACGGCGATCGCGCGGATCCCCGAGCCGGTCCTCAGAAAACTGAGCCGGCGGCGCGGCGGGCGCGCGCAGTTCTGCCGGCTTGCGCCCCTGCGGCGCTGGTCCCGTCCTTGCTCTCTCCTCGCCGCATGGCCTACCGCTCCTTCGCTTCCCTCTGCTCCGCCCTGCTCCTCGCCA
>Ga0079224_100006406_pt1 | contig 15604 bp, 13 predicted proteins | sample Stecom2015_FD_80414 | JGI IMG/M metagenome (GOLD analysis project Ga0079224, IMG submission 80414) | Agricultural soil microbial communities from Utah to study Nitrogen management - Steer compost 2015 | ecosystem: Environmental > Terrestrial > Soil > Agricultural land | place: USA: Utah...
GACATGCGAGCGGAGCGTTGCACCGACGCGTCGCGGTCGCGAGGTGCTCTTCGACGCGTATAGGCTCGACTGACGGGCCGGGTGCTCGTGGCCGGAGGAGCCCGCCGCGCCATTCGGGTCGGTCACGCGTGGTCCGCCCGAGGCTCGGTCGATCCGGGCTCCTCTTGCACGCCGCCGCTCGACTTTGCACGCCGCCGCTCGATGGGTAAGCATGGTCGGCGAGCGAACGCGTCCGGCGAGGCCAATCGAGCGAGGCAGGCTCCCGCGGAAGCGCGGCGGGCCAGGCACGGAACTTGCTGGGCGCGACCGTGACCGAACGGAGGCGGCATTGGCAGTAGATACGGCCGGCGGCGCGTGGAGCACGCCGAACGGATACGGCGCGATCGACGAAGGCGACATCTACTACTTCCGCGAGGGGACGCACGCGCGGCTCTACCGCGTGCTCGGCGCCCATCCGACGGTCGTCGACGGCACGCGGGGCGTGCGCTTCGCGGTCTGGGCGCCGAACGCCGAGCACGTCGCGGTCATCGGCGACTTCAACGGCTGGAGCAAGGACGCCAATCCGCTCGTCGCCCGCGGCGACTGGTCGGGTATCTGGCAGGGTTTCGTGCCGGGCGTCGAGCCTGGGGCCGCGTACAAGTATCACATCCGCTCTCGTTACGACGGCTATTGCGTCGACAAGGCCGATCCGTTCGCGTTCTTCGCCGAGGCGCCGCCGCGGACGGCTTCCCGCGTCTGGACTCTCGACTACGAGTGGGGCGACGCGGAGTGGATGGCGCGCCGCAAGGACGCGAACGCGCTTCGCGCACCGTGGTCGATCTACGAGGTGCATCTCGGCTCGTGGCGCCGCACGGCCGACGGACGCTCGCTGTCGTATCGCGAGATCGCCGAGCCGCTAGCCGACTACGTCGCCGAGATGGGTTTCACCCACGTCGAGTTTCTGCCGGTGATGGAGCACCCGTTCTACGGATCGTGGGGCTATCAGGTCGTCGGCTACTTCGCGCCGACGTCACGCTACGGTACGCCGCAGGATTTCATGTACCTGATCGACGCGCTGCATCAGCGCGGCATAGGCGTGATCCTCGACTGGGTGCCGTCGCATTTTCCGGCCGACGAGCACGGGCTCGCCTATTTCGACGGGACCCACGTGTTCGAGCATCGCGACCCGCGTCAGGGCTATCACCCGGAGTGGCACAGCTACATCTTCAACTACGGCAGGAACGAGGTGCGCTCGTTTCTATTGTCGAGCGCGATGTTCTGGCTCGATCACTACCATGTCGATGCGCTCCGGGTCGACGCGGTCGCATCGATGCTCTATCTCGATTATGCGCGCAAGGACGGCGAGTGGATTCCGAACTCGTTCGGCGGGCGCGAGAATCTGGATGCGATGAGCTTCCTGCGCAAGCTCAACACGGTCGTCTACGAGCATTATCCGGACGTGCAGACGATCGCCGAGGAGTCGACGGCGTGGCCGATGGTCTCGCGCCCGGTCCACGTGGGCGGCCTCGGTTTCGGCATGAAGTGGAACATGGGGTGGATGCACGACACGCTGTCGTACATGTCGACCGACCCGCTGTTCCGCAAGTATCACCACCACAAGCTCACGTTCAGCCTCGTCTATGCGTTCACGGAGAACTTCGTGCTGCCGCTTTCGCACGACGAGGTCGTCTACGGCAAGGGCTCGCTGATCGGCAAGATGCCGGGCGACGAGTGGCAGAAGTTCGCGAATCTGCGCGCGCTCCTGGGGTACATGTGGCTGCATCCCGGCAAGAAGCTGCTCTTCATGGGCGGCGAGATCGGCCAGTGGAGCGAGTGGAATCACGAGAGCGCCGTCGACTTCGCGCTGCTCGAGCGGCCGCTGCACGCGGGGCTCAAGCGCTGGGTGCGCGACCTGAACACGCTGTACCGCGGCGAGCCCGCGCTCCACGTGCACGACTTCAGCGGCGACGGTTTCGAGTGGATCGACTGCAACGACAGCGAGGAGAGCGTGATCAGCTTCATCCGCAAGGGCGACGCCGGCGATCCCGTGATCCTCGCCGTCGTGAACTTCACGCCGGTGACGCGGCATAACTACCACGTTGGCGTGCCGAGCGGCGGCTATTGGCGCGAGGTCCTGAACAGCGACGCGGAGCTCTACGGCGGGTCGGGGCAGGGCAATCTAGGCGGCGTCGATGCGGCGCCGGTCGGTGCGCACGGCCGCTATCACTCGCTGACGATCACGCTGCCGCCGCTCGGCGTCGTCGTGTTCAAGCAGTCCGGGGAAGCGACGTGATCCGTGTCGAGGAGGGACGGCGCCGCGTCGTCATCGAATCCGTCCGTCCCGAGGTCGATTGCGGGCGCTTCGCGGCGAAGCGCGTCGTCGGCGAAGACGTCGTCGTCGAGGCGGACGTCTTCGCGGACGGGCACGATCGGATCGCGTGCCGGCTGAAGTTCCGGGGGCCGGGCGAAAGCGCGTGGCGCGAGACGGCGATGGAGCCGCTCGTGAACGATCGCTGGCGCGGACGGTTTCGTGTCGATGCGCTCGGCCGCTACGAGTACACGGTCGCCGCGTGGGTGGACCGGTTCCTGTCGTTCCGGCACGACCTCGCGCGGCGCGAAGATCCGGCGGACATCGAGCTTGCGCTCGCGGCGGGCGCAAGCCTCGTCGCGGCCGCCGCGGGCCGCGCGCGGGACGGCGATGCCGAGCGTCTCGCGGAAGCGGCGCGCAGGCTTCGCGGGACGGAGCCGATCGAGTCACGGCGCGCGCTCGCGCTGTCGCCGGAGCTGCTCGACACGATGATGATGTACCCGGATCGGCGTTTCGAGACGGTCTATCCGCGCGTGCTGCCCGTCGTCGTCGAGCGGGAGAGAGCGCGATTCTCGGCATGGTACGAGTTCTTCCCGCGCTCGCTGGCAGGCGAGGAGGGAACGCACGGCACGTTCGAGACGGCTCGCGCACGGCTCCCGTACATCGCGAGGCTCGGCTTCGACGTCGTGTATCTGCCGCCGATTCACCCGATCGGCGTGACGCATCGCAAGGGCCCGAACAACCGGCTCGATGCGGGCCCGGATGATCCGGGCTCGCCGTGGGCGATCGGTTCCGCGGAGGGCGGGCACAAGAGCGTGCATCCCGCGCTCGGCACGCTCGAGGATTTCCGTGCGTTCGTCGAGGACGCGCGACGGCAAGGCCTCGAGGTCGCGCTCGACATCGCTTTCCAATGCTCGCCGGATCATCCGTACGTGCGCGAGCATCCCGAGTGGTTCCGCCGGCGGCCGGACGGCAGCGTGCAGTACGCGGAGAACCCGCCGAAGAAGTACGAGGACATCTATCCCTTCGATTTCGAATGCGACGAGTGGCGGGAGCTTTGGGCGGAGCTCGCGAGCATCTTCGAGTTCTGGATCGCGCAGGGGGTCAAGGCTTTTCGCGTCGACAATCCGCACACGAAGGCGTTCGCGTTCTGGGAGTGGGTGATCGGCGAGATCAAGGCGAAGCATCCCGACACGATCTTCCTGTCCGAGGCATTCAGCCGTCCCCGCGTCATGCATCGCCTCGCGAAGGTCGGCTTCAGCCAGTCCTATACTTATTTCACGTGGCGCAACACCAAGCACGAGCTCGTCGATTATCTGACCGAGCTCACGCAGCACGAATCACGCGAGTATTTCCGGCCGAACCTCTGGCCGAACACGCCGGACATCCTGCACGAGTACCTGCAGTACGGCGGCCGGCCCGCGTTCGTCTGCCGGCTCGTGCTCGCAGCGACGTGCGCGGCGAGCTACGGTATCTACGGGCCCGCGTTCGAGCTGCTCGAGGACCGCGCACGGGAGCCGGGCAGCGAGGAGTACCTCGACTCCGAGAAGTATCAGGTGCGTCACTGGAATCTGCGGGAGCCCCGCAGCCTCGCGGACCTGATCGCGCGCATCAACCGCATCAGGCGCGAGAACGAGGCGCTTCACTCCGACTGGAGCCTCGAGTTTCACCGAATCGACAACCCCGAGCTCATCTGCTATTCGAAGCGGACCGAGGACCTCGAGAACATCGTGCTCGTCGTCGCCAATCTCGATCCGCACCACGTGCAGAGCGGCTACGTGGAGCTGCCGCTCGCGCGATTCGGGCTCGATCCGACCCGGCCTTATCAGCTCCACGACCTCCTGTCGGGCGCACGCTACCTGTGGCACGGATCGCGTAACTACGTGGCGCTCGATCCGCAGCGTTCGCCGGCGCACGTGTTCCGGCTGCGCCGCCACGTCGCAACGGAACGGGACTTCGACTACTTCATCTGATGGACGACGTTGATTCGCCGACGAGCCCGCTGCTGTCCGAAGCGGTCGAGAGCCTCGACTGGGAGCACGATCCGCTGTGGTACAAGGACGCGATCATCTACCAGCTGCACGTGCGCTCGTTCTTCGACTCCAACAACGACGGCATCGGCGATTTCAAAGGGCTCACCGAGAAGCTCGACTACATCCAGCGGCTCGGCGTGAACGCGCTGTGGCTTCTGCCGTTCTATCCATCGCCGATGCGCGACGACGGCTACGACATCGCGGACTACCGCAACATCAACCCGGTATACGGGACGCTGCGCGACTTCAAACGCTTCGTCCGCGAGGCCCACCGCCGGGGGCTCAAGGTGATCACCGAGCTCGTCGTGAACCACACGTCGGACCAGCATCCGTGGTTCCAGGCGGCGCGCAGGGCGCCGCGCGGCTCCGCGAAGCGCAACTTCTACATCTGGAGCGACACCGACAAGAAGTTCCCGGAGACCCGCATCATCTTCACCGACACGGAGACGTCGAACTGGGCGTGGGATCCGGTCGCGAAGCAGTACTACTGGCACCGCTTCTTCTCCCATCAACCGGACCTGAATCACAACAATCCGGCGGTCGTCGCCGCCGTGATCCGCGTGATGAAGTTCTGGCTCGATATGGGCGTCGACGGGCTGCGCCTCGACGCGATTCCGTATCTTTGCGTCCGCGAGGGAACGAACAACGAGAACCTGCCGGAGACGCACGCCGTGATCCGGCAAATCCGCGCCGCGGTCGACCGCGATTATCCGAACCGGGTGCTGCTCGCCGAGGCGAACCAGTGGCCCGAGGACGTCTGCGAGTACTTCGGCAACGGCGACGAGTGCCACATGGCGTTCCACTTCCCGCTGATGCCGCGGATGTACATGGCGATCGCGCAGGAGGACCGTTATCCGATCGTCGAGATCATGGAGCAGACGCCCGAGATCCCCGAGAACTGCCAATGGGCGATCTTTCTGCGCAACCATGACGAGCTGACGCTCGAGATGGTGACGGACCGCGAGCGCGACTACATGTACCGGACGTACGCGACCGATCCGCGGATGCGCGTCAACGTGGGTATCCGGCGCAGGCTCGCACCGCTCTTGGAGAACGATCGCCCCAAGATCGAGCTGATGAAGAGCCTGCTGTTCTCGATGCCCGGGTCACCGATCGTCTACTACGGCGACGAGATCGGGATGGGCGACAACATCTACCTCGGCGATCGAAACGGCGTGCGCACGCCGATGCAGTGGAGCCCGGACAGGAACGGCGGCTTCTCGCGGGCGGACCCGCAGAGCCTCTTCCTTCCGCCGATCATGGATCCGGTGTACGGCTACGAGGCCGTGAACGTCGAGGCCCAGAACCGCGAGCCGTCGTCGCTCCTGAACTGGACGCGCCGCATCCTCGCCGTGCGCAAGGCGCACAAGGCGTTCGGCCGCGGCACGCTCGAGTTCCTGCACCCCGGCAACCGGAAGATCCTCGCGTACATTCGTCAGTACGAGGACGAGACGCTCCTCTGCGTCGCGAACCTGAAGCGATCCGCCCAGGCGGTCGAGCTCGACCTGCGCCGCTTCAAGGGCTGCGTACCGGTGGAGCTCATGGGCGGTTCGCCGTTCCCGCCGATCGGTGACCTGCCGTACCTGCTGACGCTGTCGGGGCACGGCTTCTATTGGTTCAAGCTCGCGGCGGGCGCGGCCGCGCCGAGCTGGCACGAGGAGTTCCTCGCGCCGGAGCCGCCGCCGTGGCTCGTGCTGTTCGACGATCTCGCGAGCTTCACCGCGAGCGGCGACGGCGAGCGCCAGGCGCTCGTGAACCGACTGATCCGGCAGATGGAGACCGAGGTCCTGCCGCGCTATCTGCGCCAGCAGCGCTGGTTCGCCGCGAAGAACGAGCGCATCGAGACGGCATCGTTGCGAGACCGGTGCGAGTGGAAGACAGCGCGCGGCAGGTGGCTCATGGCGAACGTCGATGCGCGGTTGGAGGGCGGCGGCTCGCAGACTTACTTTCTGCCGCTCGCGATCGAGTGGGGCGCCGAGCGCGCGGGGCCCGAGCAGGCGGCCGCGCTCGCGCGCGTCCGGCAGAAGGCCGCGACGGGCCTGTTGTTCGACGCGTTCGCACGCGAAGACTTCTGCCGCGATCTCGTCGAGCGCATCGTGCGCCGCGACGACGAGCCGGTCGCCTGCGGGCGCGGCATGCTCCGGTTCATCGCGACGACTGCGCTCGAAGCGCTCGCGCCGACGAATCTCGACGAGCTCGACGTGCGGCGGCCGGCGACCGAAGGCTCGAATTCGACGTTCCTGATCGGCGACGCGCTGTTCCTCAAGGCGTACCGACGGATCCGCAGGGGCGTCAATCCGGAATGGGAGATGGGACGCTTCCTCACGGAGGTATCGCCGTGTCGCGCGGTCGTGCCGGTCGCGGGGGCGATCGAGTATAACGGTCCGGACGGCGAGATCTCGACGCTCGGGCTCTTGCAGGCGGCGACGAAGAACCAGGGCGACGGCTGGAGCTACACGCTGGGCTATCTCGATCGCTTCATCGACGACGCGTTGACCCGTGCGGCGGGGGAGACGCCCGAACCCGTGAGCCACGCCGAGTATCTCGCGCTGATCCGCACACTCGCGCGGCGCACCGCGGACCTGCACCGCGCCCTAGCGGTGAAGACGGGCGATCCGGCGTTCGAGCCCGAGCCGTTCGGGCGGGGGGCCGTTGCGGCGTGGGCGGCCCGCATCGAGCAGGAGCTCGGGGAGACGATCGGGCTCCTGCGGGAGCCCGCCGAGCCCCTTCCCGAGAACGTCACCGTCGATCGGGAACGGCTCGACGCCCTGGAAGGAGCGCTGCGCGCTCGGCTCGCGTTGCTCGCGAGACGGCCCGTCGCGGCGACGAGCACGCGATACCACGGCGACTATCACCTCGGGCAGGTGCTGCTCACCGCCGGGGATTTCGTGATCGTGGATCTCGAAGGCGAGCCGGGGCGCGAGCTCGACGAGCGCAGAGGGAAGGCGCCGCCGCTGAAGGACGTCGCCGGGATGCTGCGCTCGTTCGACTATGCGCGCCGCGTCGCCGCGCGCAGCGCCGGCGCCGAGCGGCAAATCGATCGCGCGGAGCTCGACGCAATGCTCGAGGAATGGCTGAGCGCGACGCGGGACGCGTTCCTCGACGAGTACCGCTTCGCGATGGAGGGTTGCCCCGCGTACCCGGAGGATCCGGATGACGTCGCGACGCTGCTCGAGCTCGGGACGATCGAGAAGCTGCTCTACGAGATCCGTTACGAGCTGCGCCACCGGCCGGAGTGGCTGTCCGTGCCGCTGCATGCGCTCGATGCAATCGTATGACGCGCCTGCCCGCTATCGGCTGAACGCCCAGCGTCGGAGCGCCAGGAGCACGTCCGTGTGAGACACTACAGCCGCAGCTCGCGGACGCCGCAGATCACGGACATGATGACGAGCTCGTTCAGCGACGTCGCATCCATTTTCTTCATGATGTGCGCGCGGTGATGCTCGACGGTCCGCGGGCTGATCCCGAGCTCGCGAGCGATCTGCTTGCTCGAGTTGTCCCGCACGACCATCGACATGATCTGGCGCTCGCGTGCCGTCAACGTCTCGAACTTCTGCAGAACGCCCGCATGCTGCTGCTCGTTCTCGCGCCGCTGCCGGTGCCAGCGCAGGGCGTCGCCGACACTCTTCAGGAGCTCCTCGTCGTCGACCGGCTTCTCGAGGAAGTGGAACGCTCCGTTCTTCAACGCGGCGACCGACGTGGACACGTCGCCGTGACCCGTCAGGAACACGATCGGGACCCGATCGCCGCGCGCGGCGAGCTCCTGCTGAATCTCGAGCCCGCTCAGGTCCGGCAAGCTCACGTCGAGCACGAGGCAGCACGCCGCGCCGTCCGTACGGTAGTTGCGCAGGAAGTCCTTGCCGGAGCGGTACGTGCGGACGTCTAGCCCTGCGTTTTGCAGCGTGAGCGCAAGGGCATCGAGAAAGATCGGATCGTCATCGACGGCGTAAGCCGTCCCATCGAGTGTGGTCGTGCTAGTGTCGTTCATTGGCCGGTAATGTGAAGGTGAGGGTCGTGCCTCGGCGCGCCTTCGGTGCCCAAAGGCGGCCGCCATAGGATTCGATGATGGAGCGGCTGATGGAAAGCCCCATCCCCATGCCGCTCTGCTTCGTCGTGTAGAACGGCTCGAAAGCCCGCATTCTCTGCTCGTCGGTCATCCCCGGGCCGGTGTCGGCAACTGTCACTCGCACCAGGCCCGGCTCGGGCCGATCGCTGACGACGACGACGCGGCGCTCTTCCGCGGGCACTTGCTGCATCGCGTCGACGCTGTTCTGAAGCAAGTTCAGCAGTACCTGCTGGATGTGCACGCGATTCGCGCGCACGGCCGGCATCGCTTCGGAGAGCCTGAGCTCCACCCGGGCGCCGCGCTCTTTCGCGTAGGCGCCCGCGAGCTGCGCAGCGTCGCGGACGACGGTGTTGATATCGAGGTCTTCGACCGTCGTTTCGCGCTTGCTGAGGTAGGCGCGCAGGCCCTGGACCGTCGCCTGCGCGTGCGACGCCGCGTCCGCGATCCTGGCGACGAGCGTGGCGATCTGCTGCGGGTCGGCGCCCGCGGTCAAGGTCTTTTTCGCTGCGCTGCAGTAGAGGGCGATCGCGCCCAGCGGTTGGCTGAGCTCGTGCGCGAGCGCCGCGGCCATCTCGCCGCAGGAATTCAGACGTGCCACGTGGGCGACGTCGTTCAGTCCGTCGCGGCCGAACCAGCGCTGCTCCGTGACGTCGGTCATCGTGATCTGGCAGCGGCCGAGCTTCGCCGACGTGGCGCCGCCTCGTGCGATCATGGAGACGCTGTCGAAGCGCACGTCTCGCGTACGGCCGCGGCGATCGTTGATGCGGAACTCGTCGCTCAACGGCTGATTCGTACGGCACGCGTTGCGCAGATGCTCCAAGAACCGCTTCACGTCACCCTTGGCGATCCAGCGCGAGAAGAGCTGTCCGGCGATCCAGCCGCGCGGCAACCCGAGCATCGACGCCGCGGTGCGATTGATTTCCTCGACGCGGCTGTCCTCCGTCAGCACGAGGGCGCCGACGGGTGCGAACGTGAAGAGGTCCGCGTACCGCTGTAACGTGCCGATCAGCTCCTGATCGCGTACGACGGTTTGTTCCATGTCCCGGTACGGCTCCGATTGGTGTCGGTACGCACGGGTGCAAGTCTTATGCCAAGCAAGTGCCGCGTGCTTGGACTCGGCAAATACGGCGGACGTGAACCGCGATGCCCGCGCGCCTTCGCAATGGATCTTGCGCATCGCCGAGGCGGGGCGGGGCGTGCGCCTGCGATCGATCCCTGCACATCTTCGAGCGGGGGAGGCCGTCGGTTGCAGCGAACGAATCGTACGGGGCGCAATTTGACCGATTTTTGTATTTCGGCTTTGCTTATCGGAAGCGAGCGACGCAGCTCGCGGGAACGCATAGGGAGCTCTGCATGCCAAGAGGCTTTCATCTGGCGCGGATCGCGGGAATCGACGTCTATCTCGATTGGAGTCTCGCGATCGTCTTCATGCTCGTGACCTTCAGTCTCGGCGGGGTCGCATTTCCTACGTGGCACCCGGACTGGGGAGCGGGGACCGTCTGGCTGACCGCCGCGACGGCGGCCGTGCTCTTCTTCGCGTCCGTGCTGATCCACGAGCTAGCGCACGCGCTCGTCGGCCGCCGCTTCGGGATCGACGTGCCGACGATCACGCTGTTCGTCTTCGGCGGCATGGCGCAGATGCGCGAGGAGCCGCACGCGTGGCGGCCGGAGCTCCTGATGGCGATCGCGGGGCCGATCACGAGCCTGCTGCTCGGAGCACTCTTCGTCTGGATCGGCAGCGCGCTCAGCGGTCCGCTGCCCGATACGACTGATCCCGAAGCGTTTCTGAGCGGGCTCAGCCCCGCGGCGACGCTGTTTTTCTGGCTCGGCCCGATCAACGTGATCCTCGGCCTCTTCAATCTCGTCCCGGGCTTCCCGCTCGACGGCGGGCGGGTGCTCCGCGCGGCGCTCTGGGGCGCAACGGGCGACCTCGTTCGCGCAACCCGATGGGCGTCGAACGCCGGACGCGGCGTCGCATGGCTTTTGATCGCGACCGGATTCGCGATGGCGCTCGGAGTGCGCGTGCCGTTCTTCGGCTCGGGGCTCGGCGGAGGATTGTGGCTCGCGCTGATCGGATGGTTCCTGCATAACGCGGCGGTCGCGAGCTACAGGCAGCTCCTCGTGCGCGAGTCGTTGCTCGAGGTGCCCGTCGCCCGGCTGATGACGACGGAGCACAAGACCGTCGCGCCGGGCCTGACCGTGCGCCGCTTCGTCGACGAGCACCTGCTCCGCGGGGACCAGCGCGCTTTCCCGGTCGTCGACGGCGGGCGCCTCGTCGGGCTCGTTTGCCTGAAGGACGTGCACCGCCTCCCACGGGACGAGTGGGACACTCGATCCGTCGCCGACATCATGACCGCAGCGGGCGAGCTCGCGACACTCTCCCCGGAAGACGACGGTGTCGAAGCGCTGAATGCGCTCAATCGACGGAACGTCAATCAATTACCGGTCGTCGACGGCGGCCGAGTCATCGGCATCGTCAGGCGCGAGGACGTGCTCCGCTGGCTCGCGATCTACGGAGACAAGCGACTCGGGCTCGGCTGAACCCCGAGCCCGTGCTCCGAGCGATCGGAGCCGCGGTTCCTCGACGATAGGCGGCCAAGGTTCCGCGACGACGATTGGCAGCCGAGGATCCCCTCGGACGACGGATCAGTAGCCGAGGCCGGTGCCCGGCGACGACGTGGACGTGCCGGTGGATGAGGGCTCCGTCGTCCGGGACGTGTGCTCTTTGGGAGCCATCCCCTGGTCTTCGGGCAGCGCGTCTTTCAGGGACTCGGCCGCCGTCTCCGCCCGCTCGCGGGCACGGCGTGCGCCTTCGGCACCGGCTCGCTTCGCACGGTCGAGCGCCCGATCGCGGATCCGGCCGAAGGCCCTGTCCTCGTGCTCCGTCGGCGGCAAGGCCGCGCCGGCGATGACGCCCGCGGCGAGACCGATCGCGCCGAGGAGCAGCGGTTGCTCCTCGAGGAGGTGACCGAGCCCGCCCCGTGCCCGGGCGACGCCGTGTCGAGCCGACGACGACATCGCACGCGCGCGTTCGCGCAGGTGCTCGCCCGAGCTCGTCGCGCGTTCGCGGACGTGTACGACTCCGCTGCGAGCGTCGCCGGATCGCTGCCGCATCGACTCGCGCATGCCGTGCATCCGCTGCCGCATTCCGTGCATCCCTTCGCGCACGTGCTCGCCGAGCTGCTCGCCGCCCTCGCGTAACCGCTCTTTCGCTTCCCGGAATCGGCCCGAGCCGTTGCCGTTGCCGTGCCGAACGCCGTACGAGCCGCCGTTATGACTGCGTGTGCTCGACGCCATCATCCACGCGAGGCCGATCGACGCAATCAGCGCGGGCACAGGATGGTCCTTCAGCGTGCGGCCGAGGTTGGAGCCGTACTCGCCGCCGTGGCGGCGCAGCTGTGACCAGAACTGATTGATCAGGTCGGTCGGCGACAGTCGATGCTCGAGCTCCTCGAGCGTCGCAAGGAGCTCCGTCCTCGTCGCGTCGATCTCGCGTTCGAGCTGCTCGGGGCTCTTTCGCGAGTCCAGGCGAAAATCATCGGTCATGCGATTCATGGATGTTCCTCTTCAGCATTTCGCGGTCTTTCTGCATGGCCGCCTGGGTGTACTCGGGCTTGAGGGACGAGGCCTCGAGCTTCTTCTTGCCGCTCGACAGCATGATCGCGCCGATGATCGCGACGACCGCGCCGACGATCAGCGCGGCAAGCCACCCCTCGACGACCAGGGACAACGCGAGGAACGCCGACACGAGCAGGAACAGAAAGCCCGCGTACAGGACGGCGCCGCCAGCGGCCATCGATCCGACGCCCGACTGCGCTTCACGGATCGCATTCGTCGTCTCGACCTTGAGGAGCGCGATCTCCTTCGTGAAGAGCGTCGTGACTTCGTCGGCCAGGCGGCGGATCAGCGTGAAAACGCGCGCGTCGGTCGTCTGCCTCGATTGGGGGATCGTCGTGATGTCTTCCACCTCGGCGCCCATCCGCTCGTGCTCATACGCTGGTCTGCTCACGGCTTGCTCCTTCCGTTCTCGTCCGACGTGTCGTCCGAAACGGACGGCGACCAGTGCTCCGTCGGCGACGCCGCACCCGGCCGCTCGCGCCCGCGGTCCTCGGGCCATGTGTCCTCGCCGCCGAGTTCCGTGCCCTCGGCGCTCGCATAGCGAGAATCGGACGACATCGGCTCGTCCGAATCATCGAGCTCGATCTCGTATTCGTCTTCATCGAGCTCGTCGAGCAGGTACTCGTCCTCGTCGTCGTAGCCGTACGCCTCGACCGAGCGCGTGCTCGTCGCCTTCAGGAAGCGTGATACGCCGAAGCCGAGCGCGACGCTTCCGGCGAGAAAGCTCGCGGGATTGCGTCGTGCGAACGTTGCGAGCTCGCCCGCGAACTCCTCTATCTCATGTTCCCGAAGCCCGCCGGCGAATCGCCGCATCAGCTCCGCGAGGCTGCGCCCGTAGCCGGCGATCATCTCGCCGCCGTCGGAGGTCTCGAGATCGTCCGCGGTGCTTTCGATTGCCGATGCGAGCTCGTCCGCCTGCTCGGCGGCAGAGTCCTTCACGCGATCCGCATAGTCCTGTCCGCGCCGCTTCGCGGCGTCGGCGGCGCTCGAAGCGAGCTCGGACGCTTCGCTTTTCGCCCTCTCGAGCTCTTGCTGGATCTCGCGATCCGAGCCGGAGTGTGGTGTCGTAGACATTGCTCTTCCCCTTACTTGCCGATGCCGCTGAGGTGGCGAAGATGCAATCGCCATGCCACGCAACACGCGAGGCGGCCTGCAGTCCGTTGCGGAACCGACGGATGTCGAGGCTGGTGCGGCGATCGGCGACGAAGGAGCGCGGACCCGTTTTTCTCTCGACGGGCGTGTTCTCTCGACGGACGCGCGCGCTTTCGAAAGGACGCGACGTGAAGCGAGAGCGAGCGGCGGGAAGAAGGCAGCTTGCCGGCTTCCGCCGCGGCGCCCGCGCGCCTCGTCAGAAACGGTGCCGCACGCCGAGGTGCATGTTGTCGTCGACCTCACGGTCGACCTCGAGGTCGAATTCGAATACCCGGTATCCGATGAAGATGTTCGTCGATTCGCTGAGGCGCGTTTCGAGCGTAATCGAGACGTCCTTGATGTTGTCGGCGTTACCGAACGTGACGATGTCCGGCGCGTAGAACGCGGTCAGCGCGATCGACGAGGAGCGGTTGCGGCCCAGGTAGTAGCTCAGTCGCCCGCCGAGAGCGATCGAGAACACGTCCTGGTTCTCGATGGTCATCAGTGCGCCGTAAGCGCGCGGGCCGACCTCGAGGGCCCAGTACGGCCGCCGGTTGGGCTCGCCGACGTTGAACAGTATGTCCGCGATGCCGATCAGATCGCGTTCCTCGTTCAGGAATATGCCGACGCGTACCTCGTTTCGGCCGAGCTCGCCGACGTCCATATCGCGTCCGTACATCACCTGCATCGCATCCTCGCTGAGATAGGCTTCGACGACTTGGGTACCGACCGCTGGTTCCTGCTGAGCGACCGCCAGGGTGGGGAGGAGCGCGATCACGGCAGCCGCTGCTGACGTCGAGCGTCGGCGGGTCGTTGAAGCATTCGGTCCGTCAGCGTGGAGCAGTCGTTGCGTCATGTTCGGAATCTCCAAGGAGAGCCGCGCCCGCGGCGAAATTCATACGGCCAGCAGCCGCCAACGAAGACGCCGAACGCGGCGGCTCATTCGCCGCGCATCCGCGTTACGTACGCGGCGCAGTTGCAATTCGGATGCGAGCAGCCCGTTCCGGCGGCGCAGCCGTCGCTGCAGTAGTGACGTCCGCCTCCCGATGCTCCGGCAACCGGGCAAGAGCAGCCCCCGTGCGCGCACGTGCCGTCCTTGGCGCGTGTGTCGCTGGTCGAAGGTGGCGTGCTCATGCGCGGCCGATCGGTACCACGATTGTCGACAAGCTATATGGTGGGTCGTCGTCCGCGAATGAAGAACACGATCGCGAGGATCAAGCCGACGACGAAAAGGATCCAAGCGATGTTCGCGGCGGTCCCGGCGACCCCGGAAAAGCCGAGAACGCCTGCAATGATCGCCACTACGAGAAAAATCAGGGCCCAGTACAGCATGTTGCCTCCTCGAAGGCGTGCGCCGGCGGAACCGGCGCCGCGCCTCGTGCGATATCAGTAAGTCATTCGCCCGAGAAGTCGTCTATATCGTCGTACGCCGAGAGCTCTTCGCGCAGTCTGCGGCGCTCCATGTGATCCTCGATCCGGCGCCACGCGGGCCGCTCCGGGTCGTCCATCGACTGCAGAAACGCGTCAAGGTCGAACTCAACGTCGTATGCGATGTTCATCTGCCGATGCTCCTTGCTTGCCTTCTTTTACTTCGTAACTACATACAGTTCGCGAAGCGACATCGGACGACTGCAAGGAGCATGCCATCGCTTTCGAGCCGATCCGCATCAATTTCGTGGCGCCGTCGCGGAGCGCACACTTCGTTCTGCCGCGTCACATGACGTCGCTGCAATCCGTGGTATGTGTCTTGCACCCGCAGCGACTCCGACGGCGCCGCGCGCTCGCGGTGAGCGTTCCACGGCGCTCTGTCCGTCCTCGATCGAAAGTCCATTCACTCCAGAGGTATGGGGAATGAAAAGCTTCATTACGCTGATTGCGCTCGGGTTCGCCGGCGTCGCCCTCGCGCAGGAACCGTTACCGCCGTTCGAGGAAGTCGACTCGAATCAGGATGGTCAGATCAGCCGCACCGAGGCGGCAGCCGTGGAAGGTCTCGAGTTCGATACGGCCGACGCGGATCAGAACGGCTCGCTCGACCGCACGGAGTACATGGCGGCCGCGAGCGGGCAAGGTCAGGGCGGAAGGGCTGGTCAACCTGGCGAGTCGGTGCAACCCGGACAGCCCGGGCAACCCGGTGAGCCCGGACGCCCGGGAGAGCCCGGGCGGCCGGGCCAGCCGGGTCCGGACACGGGTCAAAGGAACTGACGAGCGCTCGGGCGACACCGTCGAGGTGTTGCCGACGTGACGCGATATCGAAGCTTTGCGTGGGCGGGTGCGGTCGTTGCGGCGGCCGTCGCCTGCGCAAGCCTCGGTTACCGGCACGGCCAGGCGGAGCGGCTCGAGCGCGCCGCCGCGCTCGAGCCGGTGCTCGAGACGTGGCGGCTCCGCTTCCTGCGCGACAGCCGCCGGCTCGCCGCCGAGCGGGCAGCCGCCGAGCGTTGGGTGGACAGCGCCGCGGCCGAATTGAGTCGC
>Ga0079224_100006408_pt1 | contig 15603 bp, 14 predicted proteins | sample Stecom2015_FD_80414 | JGI IMG/M metagenome (GOLD analysis project Ga0079224, IMG submission 80414) | Agricultural soil microbial communities from Utah to study Nitrogen management - Steer compost 2015 | ecosystem: Environmental > Terrestrial > Soil > Agricultural land | place: USA: Utah...
GTTGTCAATTACCCACTAAGATAGGGGTCTGAAAGCAATTCACAGCACAACAACAGTCGATGAGGAGGTTATAAAAAGGGACGGGTGTCCAGGGAAAATTTAATTTTTATAGTCTATTTGCGCAACGTTGGATGCGCAATGCAACGTCATTCAATGCAGTTTTCAATATTTTGATTTCTACATCTGTAAGACTGTTGTCGTTCAGTTTTCTTTTAAGAAATGCATAACTTTCTTCAAAATATTCCTCTGATATTTCCCCGGTATTGATGATGAGGATTATATCGTCCAATATTTGTTTTGTAGTTTTTCCTTTTGTTATTGTGGCCATGGCTTATCTGTCTATGAGTTCTTGTAATGATTCAAAGTTATATATTTTTTGTTGTCTTGCCCCATTGGGATAGCTGGTATGGTAGTTTCTGATTGAATCTATAAGGTCCCATTCGGCATCTGTTATTTCTTTACTTTTCATTTCGGTTTGTCCTAAAGTTATAAAGTTTCTTTGTTTGATTTTCCATTAATTTTTTTGGCCTGAAAATCTATTTCGTCGAGTAGTTCGGTTTAGTCAAATCTCAACTTTTCATCGACGTCGAGGTAAACAATAAAGAATGTTCTTTCTTTTCTTTGTTGTTGGTAGAAATAATTACTTCAACCCAGGTTGTTCCGTCGGAGTGTGATTGTCAATCACCACCTAAGATAGGGGTCTGAAGGCAATTCACAACATAAAACAATACATCACTTACACCCCCAAAACAATACTAGCGTCAATATTCAACTTTTTGCTAATATCCCTTGCCACCTTTAAAGGGGGTTCACTTTTTCCAGTTAAATACTCACTGACCCGTGAAGTACTAACTCCTAAAAGTTTCGCAAGGTTCTTTTGGTTCAATCCCATTTCCGCCATTCTCAGCTTGATGACATCGATTAATATTGGCTTTTTAACCGGATAGGTGCGTTCTTCATAATCTGCCACAAGGTCAGAAAGCAGGTTCAATTCAATATACCCCTTTGCTTCCGTATTTTCAATATTATCAGATTCCTGCAAAAGAAATTCAATTCGTTCAACTATGGTGCTGTATTCCTTTGGAGTTTTTATCATTTCAAATTGTTTTAATATTCTTGATTCTATTGTATTCCGAATGTGTACCTATGAATCGAATGTACACCTTTTGGGCGTTGAACGAAATTATTGCAATTAGTCTAAAATCGTTCCCTTTAATATTAAATACATATCGATTACCACCTACATAATCAACACTATTAAAAGTCCGCTTAATATCATTAAAATCAATCCATTGTTTGCCCAGTACAGTATGGTACCATAAATTCAAGCTGTTTTCTGAAATTGGGTGCTTTTCCGTAAACTCCTTTATCTGTTTGTATGTTACGATGCGCATCCGATTTATTTTAAAACAAAATTAAAACATTATTTTGAAATACAAAATTAAATTTCATTTAATGTAATTAACAAAATAGGGATATCCATTATCCAATCACATTTTACGGTGGACTTTTGTGGTTACCAATCACATTTTACGGCGGACATTTTGAAATTTGGGTCATTTTGAACCATGGATCCAATACTTTTTGACTCTCAACCAGAGCATCGATCCCATACCCAGACAGATGTCAAGCCCCCCTATCTAATTTGGGATGACATACTTTTCATTTGAAATATGACAAAACCCTTTATTTTTGGATCACTGAATTAATATTCTGTTACTATGGAACCACTTTTGAATTGGAACGAGTTTATGAAGGTAGAAATGAGGGTTGGCACCATAGTGACCGCCGAACCCTTTAAGGAGGCCAGAAAACCTGCCTATAGGATGCTTGTGGATTTTGGTCCTTTGGGCCAAAGAAAGACTTCCGCCCAGATTACCGATTTATATAAGGTAGAGGAGCTCCCGGGGAAACAGGTCATTGCAGTGATCAACTTCCCCCCTAAACAGATTGCCAACCTGATGAGTGAATGCCTGGTGCTGGGCAGTGTTGCCGATAACGGAGAGGTGACCCTGCTCCAACCCGAACGCCCTGTGGAAAACGGTACCCGCATTGGGTAATTCCTTGGAAGCATCACCATTCCTGTTCAATTTTTTCCAATTCGCTACCATATACAATCTATGGAGCCTCCCCTACCCCCTTGGTTAATTAATCAGTTGAACTACCCTATTCGTCGGTTTATCTGCGTAATATGGGTTTTTGCATATATAAACGGTATAATATATTCGATGAACTGCATTTTTTAATCGTTAAAATTAAAAACCTATGAATAATTGATAAGTATTCGCCATGAATCTTGTGGATCTTTGTGATGTATTAACCCCCAAATCCGATTATCATGAAACGATCTACTATTTTCAGCCTACTTATTTCAGGATTGATTCTTGGCAGCCAAAACTTCTACGGTCAAATGGCCAAGGAATTGATAGACGAAAATATTAACGGCAGTGTTTCCACCCTGGACGGCTATGTGCCCTCCATGTCCGTAACCCAGGATGGCAAGACCGCATACTTCAGCCAAGCCAGTTACCAAAAACCCTTGTACGGGGTATTCTCCAAGAAAGAATTGGTATATGAAATCTACCGTGCTGAAAAAGTGAATGGCCAGTGGGCCAACTTCACAAAGATGGATGTATGCCCCAAACATTATTCCGCCAAGCACCCAGCCATTTCCGAAGATGGAAAAAGATTGTTCTTTGCCTCCAATATGCGCGGCAGCTATGGCAAATACGACATCTATGTTGCCGAAATCAATGCGGATGGCAGCCTGGGAGTCTCCAAAAACCTGGGACCCAAGGTCAATACCAAGGAAGACGAACTCTATCCCAACCTTTACAACGGTACTTTGTTGTTCTTTGCCTCAGGCGGCCATGAAGGTTTTGGAGGATTGGACCTCTACGCCACCCAGGTGGTACAAAACACCCTGAGCCCATCGGTGAACCTAGGAGCGCACATCAACAGCGACAGCGATGATTACGCCATACAATTGAGTCCTGAGAATAAAATGGGGTTTGTGGTCTCCAACAGAGGCCTCAACAACACCATCTCCCAGTATACCGTTGCCTACGGTACGGGTTCCGACCGGGAAGAATACCAGAACATCGCCAAAGGAAAAACCGATCTACAGACCGCAATGAACGATGGATCCCGCAAATATGCGGAGCTATCCTTCGAAGAATAGGACTGGCACAATATAAAATCGGTCATCTACCTGTAGTGTCGTGTGTTTCATAGCCGAGAAAGGAAACACCCATGACCATGATAAGAAAGACAGGGGGAACTGAACGTCTATCATAGAAAGCGGGTTGTATTATTTCAATCTTGACCGATTTTTTCAATGAGGATGGGATGCTTGAAAAAGCGTCCCATCTTTTTTTTATCCAATTGGTTATCAGACACATATTTTAGAAAAAGCCTCGATAAGACGAATTTCAGGACTCATTTCTTTAACACACCGCCATGCAGTTGAACGAAAAACACTACAGTTTATGCGGCCGATGTTAAAAAAATTCTAATTTAACTCTTGAAATAATACATTCCCAAATCAATGAGTCATGAAAGGAAACTACAATTCTCGGAGAAAAGGCATTCCCAAACCCCTTTTCACACCCCTGCCTTAGGACGGTAAGCCACCGTACCCGAGCGATCATTTTTTAGATCAGGTCCTCTTTGGGACCCTACCCGGTTTAAAGACCCCGGGTGTGGGTCAAAGAATCATGCAGTCCGATTTTCTCGGATACAGCATTCCTTGCCCCTACCCTTTTGACGGTCCTTTTGCCTAGGACGGGGCATTCCATGCCCTGAAACGACCTTAAATCAAATACTATGTAAATGTAAAATTCAACCTTCCCCCAAATCTTTCTTATCATGAAAACTGACAAATCAAAAATTGCCATCATCGACAATGATGATGCCCTGGAACCTATTTACAAGATCTATTTCGACGAAAGTTGCGCGTATGAACTTCACGGAATCTACAGATCCGTTCACGAACTCCTATCCAATTTTGGACGTCGACAACCGGATATCATCCTCTGTGAGGCCCAGCTGCATGGGATATCGGGAATAGACGGCCTGGATTATTTCCTAAGGAAAGATCCGGAGCCCAAGGTACTGATGATGAGCAGTCGAAACGACTTCAAGCTCATCAGGGAAGCCTTTAAAAAGGGGGCATCCGGTTATCTGCTCAAACCCTTGGGCAAGGAACGGCTGTTCAACGCCCTGGAAGCCTTGGAAGTCCATGGACTGGCCTTGGAGCACGAAGTGGCCAAGAAGATCATCAGCTCCTTTCAGTCAAAATTCTTTGATTCCTTTTCCAAAAAGGAAAACCAGATCATTGAACTGCTCACCCAAGGCTTTACCTATAAAATGATCGCGGATAGGCTCTGCGTTACCCCGAGTGCCGTGAATTTCCACATCCAGAACATTTATGTGAAGCTCAATGTGAACTCCAAGTCCGAAGCCTTGAAGAAACTCAAGGAATTGGAAATGCGCCAACTCAATGCAGCCTAGGGGCCGATGAATCCCCTCTGACAAAAAACCCCCGGACCCATACAGGCCCGGGGGTTTTCAATTAAACACTTATTTATGAGAAACTTATTTCACTTCTTCAAAATCAACATCCTCCACATTGTCCCCCTCTTTGGCTCCTGAATTTGCAGAGGCATCACCGGAGGCGGAGGCATCCGCTCCATTGGCCTGGGCCGCTTCGGCCTGGGCCTTGTACATTTCCTCCGAGGCGACTTTCCAAGCTTCGTTGATCTTGTCCAGGGCCGGGGATATGACAGCGACGTCCTTACTTTCATAAGCCTTCTTCAATTCCTCGAGGGCATCTTCGATGGGCTTTTTCTTGTCGGCGGACAATTTATCCCCAAACTCCTTCAATTGCTTTTCGGTCTGGAAAATCATCCCGTCGGCCTCGTTCAGCTTATCGGCGGTTTCCTTGGCCTTTTTGTCCGCTTCGGCATTGGCCTCGGCCTCGGCCTTCATCTTTTTGATTTCTTCTTCGGTCAAACCGGAAGAAGCCTCAATTCTGATGTCTTGGGTCTTGTTGGTGGCCTTGTCCGTCGCGGAAACCTTGATGATCCCGTTGGCATCGATGTCAAAGGTCACCTCGATCTGTGGGGTTCCCCGCTGTGCAGGGGGAATTCCGTCCAAGTGGAACCTGCCGATGGTCTTGTTGTCAGCTGCCATGGGACGCTCCCCTTGCAGCACGTGGATTTCCACCGAAGGTTGGTTGTCCGCTGCCGTGGAAAATATCTGTGACTTCTTGGTGGGGATCGTGGTGTTGGCCTCGATCAACTTGGTAAAGACAGATCCCATGGTCTCGATCCCCAGGGAAAGTGGGGTAACGTCCAATAGGAGCACATCTTTCACATCGCCGGTCAATACACCTCCCTGAATGGCGGCCCCAACGGCCACTACCTCATCGGGGTTCACCCCTTTGGATGGCTTTTTGCCAAAGAATTTCTCAACCGCTTCCTGAACCGCGGGGATCCTTGTGGAACCTCCGACCAGGATGACCTCGTCGATATCGCTTTTGGAAAGTCCGGCTGATTTCAGCGCACTCTCACAAGGGGCTATGGTCCTTTTGACCAAGTCTTCGATCAACTGTTCAAATTTGGCCTTGGTCAGGGTCCTGACCAAGTGTTTGGGACCTGAGGCCGTAGCGGTCACATAGGGAAGGTTGATCTCGGTCTGGGCCGAAGAGGAAAGCTCGATCTTGGCCTTCTCTGCGGCCTCTCTCAAGCGTTGAAGGGCCATGGGATCCTTGCGCAGGTCCATGTCCTCTTCTTTTTTGAATTCCTCTGCCAACCAATCGATGACCTTTTGGTCCACATCGTCACCACCCAGGTGGGTATCCCCTTCGGTGGACAACACTTCGAACACCCCATCTCCCAATTCGAGGATGGAAACATCGTGGGTCCCCCCACCAAAATCGAATACCGCTATTTTTTGGTCCTTGTCCTTTTTGTCAAGTCCGTATGCCAACGAGGCCGCTGTAGGCTCATTGATGATCCGCTCCACGGTCAGGCCGGCGATCTCACCGGCTTCCTTGGTGGCCTGTCTTTGGGAATCGTTGAAGTAGGCCGGAACGGTGATCACCGCCCGGGTCACATCCTGTCCCAGATAATCCTCCGCGGTCTTCTTCATCTTTTGAAGGATCATGGCCGAAAGTTCCTGTGGGGTGTACAGACGACCGTCAATGTCCACCCTGGGGGTGTCATTGTCGCCCTTTACCACTTTATAGGGAACCCGGTTGGCCTCCTTGGAGGATTCCGAGAACTTGTTCCCCATAAACCGCTTTATGGAATAAATTGTTTTGGTAGGGTTGGTAACCGCCTGCCTCTTGGCCGGATCACCGACCTTGATTTCCCCGCCCTCCACAAATGCGATCATGGAAGGAGTGGTCCGTTTTCCCTCGGCATTGGGGATCACCACCGGCTCGTTGCCTTCCATAACGGAGACACAGGAGTTGGTCGTACCCAGGTCAATTCCTATAATCTTGCTCATTTTATATAAAGTTATATCTGTTTACAATAATTTTTGTACTGCCCTTGAATTGACAATGATCATGCCATGGCCGAGAATCTGACAAGCTGTCAGCCCCAAGGTCCCAAATATCCAAACGTATGGCCTGATATTGTTGCTTTAATACCGAACTGCTTGCTATCTTTGGGGATAAAAGCGGTTCCATGGAATGCATCAGTGTGTTTGATATGCTCAAGATCGGGGTGGGTCCTTCCAGTTCCCATACCCTTGGGCCTTGGCGTGCGGCCCTTCGTTGGATCGGGGAACTCAGGGAACAGGGTGTCTTTGAGGAAGTACAGGGCATCACCGTTTCCCTTTTCGGCTCCCTGTCCCTGACGGGAAAGGGACATGCCACGGACGTCGCGGTGGTGATGGGACTGCTGGGCACCGACCCCGAAAGGGTCCCCATTGACAGTATTTCAGGTAGTATTGACAGCCTGAGGTCCCGGAAAGTCTTGGTCCTCGATGGACAAAGGGAGATTCCCTTTGATATGGACCGTGACATTGTGTTCAAAAAGGAATTCCTGCCCTTCCATGCCAATGGCATGCGGTTCCGTGCCCAATTGCCGGGGGAGAAGTCCATCGATGCGACCTACTATTCCATAGGGGGTGGATTTGTGGTCAAGGAAGAACTCGAACATTCCAAGGAAAACAAGGAAATATTCCAATCCTTCCCCTATCCCATCCAGACCGGGGACGAGCTGCTCCATTATTGTGAATCGGAGCAAAAGTCCATCTATGAAATAGTACTGGCCAATGAGCGCTCCCTGAGGTCGGACGAGGAAATCGACCGGGGCCTAAAGCGCATTTGGGACACCATGCTGGAAAGTATGTACCTGGGCTGCCATACCGAGGGAAAACTGCCAGGGGGCCTGAACGTGAAGCGCCGGGCCCACGACCTGCACCAAAACCTCATTGGGGACACCCCCTACTCCAACCCACGACAATGGATCGAAAGCATAAGGGACACCGAGGTAAAGTTCAGGCAGATTCTCAAATGGGTCAGCTGTTTCGCCCTCAGTGTCAACGAAGTGAATGCTTCCCTAGGCCGGGTGGTCACCGCCCCCACCAACGGCAGTGCGGGGGTGATACCCGCCGTATTGATGTATTATATGGTGATCGAGAACCACGATGGCGATTTCGATGACGTCAGGCAGTTTTTGTTGGTGGCCAGTGAGGTCGGCAGCATCTTTAAAAAAGGGGCCACCATATCCGCGGCCATGGGAGGCTGTCAGGCAGAGATCGGGGTCTCCTCGGCCATGGCGGCCGCTGGGCTGACCCAGCTTATGGGCGGCAGTCCCGAACAGGTGTTGATGGCGGCTGAAATTGCCATGGAACACCACCTGGGGCTAACCTGCGATCCCATTGGGGGCCTGGTACAGATTCCCTGTATCGAACGAAATGCCATGGGTGCGATCAAGGCGATCAATGCGGCCGAACTTGCCCTGGACAGCGACCCCAAGGAAGCCAAGGTACCCTTGGACAAGGTGGTCAGCACCATGTGGGAGACCGCCAAGGACATGAGTTCCAAATACAAGGAGACTTCGGAAGGGGGCCTTGCCGTGGGGGTATACCTGAGCGATTGTTAATCCGGGCAATCCTCCTTGCCCCGGGTATCGATCAGGTGGACAATTTTCCAATGCCCATCGAAATTCACCATTTGAAAGGAGTTGACACCACAATGGCTGAACTCCCCATTGACCCAAAATTCATAGCCCACCCAGGCATTGGCCAGTCCCTGGTTCACTTGGATCGAAAAGGAAGTGAGCCGTTCCTCATAGGCAATGCTGTCCGGAATACTGACGATCGATTGGACAAACTTGGAAAAATCCTCCGTGGAAAACCGGGTTTTCCCTTGGGAATCCCTGGAGGTGGTCTGCAATGCAATCCCGGGAGCGACCGTGGAGAGGATCAGACTGGAATCCTGTTTGTGGAAGCCCTCGAAAAAGATTTCCACCACCTTTCTGACCTGGGAACGGGCATCCCCTATTTTCCCATTGGTTTGCTGGGCATGGAGCCCAAGTCCCCAAAACAATAGCGGGAGGACAATTAATTTCCAAGACTTTCCCATTCCTTTAGTGATTTGATCGAGATCCAAATTAAAGAAAACTGCTTACTTTTAACGGCTAAACAGGAAATAATGTCCATTGCAAAAAAAGAATACAAAAGAATCACGGTGAAATCCCTGGTGGAAATGAAACAGAACGGGGAAAAGATCAGCATGCTCACCGCCTATGACTATTCCATGGCAAAGATCGTGGATGCCGCCAATGTGGATGCCATCCTGGTCGGGGACTCCGCCAGCAACACCATGGCGGGCCACGAGACCACCCTTCCCATAACCCTGGACCAGATGATCTACCATGCCTCATCGGTGGTACGGGCGGCAAAAAGGGCCCTGGTCGTGGTGGACATCCCCTTTGGCAGTTATCAAAGCGATTCCAAGGAGGCCCTGCGTTCGGCCATCAGGATCATGAAGGAAAGTGGGGCCCATGCCGTCAAGGTGGAGGGAGGCAGTGAAATCAAGGATTCGGTCACCAGGATCCTCCAGGCCGGTATTCCCGTAATGGGCCACTTGGGACTCACCCCCCAATCCATCTATAAGTTCGGAACCTATACCGTACGCGCCAAGGAGGAGGAGGAGGCCCAGAAACTCAAGGACGACGCCAAGATGCTGGAGGAGCTGGGCTGTTTTGGGATCGTCCTGGAAAAAATTCCCGCCAAATTGGCCAAGGAAGTCGCCCAGAGCGTATCGATTCCCATCATCGGGATCGGGGCCGGGGGCGATGTGGACGGACAGGTCCTGGTGGTCCACGACATGCTGGGGATGACCCATGAGTTCCACCCGAGGTTCCTCAGAAGGTACCTCAACCTTTACGAAGCCATGGGAGATGCCATATCCCAATATGTGGAGGACGTGAAGTCCAGGGATTTTCCCAATGCCGAGGAATCCTACTGAACCCCAAAACCAACGCTAGCAATTGGCCGACAGCAACGTTTCTTCCGACCCATCCAATCTTCAGGTCATTTTTGAGGACAACCACCTAATTGTGGTCAACAAAAGGGTCGGGGACATCGTCCAAGGGGACAAAACCGGGGACGATCCCTTGTCGGAGGTGGTGAAAACCTATCTCAAGGAAAAATACAACAAGGCGGGCAATGTGTATCTCGGGGTGGTCCACAGACTTGACAGGCCCACTTCGGGGGTCCTGCTCTTTGCGAAGACTTCAAAGGCCCTGCCCCGTTTGAACAGGCACTTTGCCGAGGGGCAGGCCAAAAAGACCTATTGGGCCGTTGTGGATAGGGTCCCCGAACCCTTAAGTGCAACCCTGACCCATTGGCTGGTGCGCAACCCCAAACAGAACAAATCCTATGCCCATCCCAAGGAAGTCCCCAACAGCAAAAAGGCCGTACTGGAATACAGGGTACTGAAGACTCTGGATCGGTATTGCCTGCTTGAAATCGATTTGGGTACGGGCCGGCACCATCAGATCCGGGCGCAGCTCGCGGCCATGGGATGTCACATCAAGGGCGACCTCAAATACGGGGCGGATCGCAGCAACAGGGATGGCGGGATCCATTTGCACGCCCGATTTCTGGAAATCGAGCACCCCGTGAAAAAGGAACGGATTTCCTTTGAGGCGCCCCCTCCGCCGGACCCCCTTTGGGATGCCTGCATCAACGGGTGATCAAAAGGGCCTTCTCCCGAATGATCTGGGCAACCGGCTTGTTTTCCAAATGGCTTTCAAGCCAGGAAAGGATGTCCAAATAGAGAAATGCCCTTTTTTCATAGGGATGGTTCTCGTACTTTTTCAGTTCCTTGTACAATTTTTCAAACTCATCCCTGAGCTCGTGTGGATAGATTTCCCCAAGGCCCCTTAGAAACTTGATCATTTCCTTTTGTACGGCATGCAGGTCGTTCATTTTCAACAAGAACTTATAGGTGCTCTTCAATTGCACCTCCAAGTGATAGTCCATCCCGGCCTCATAGTGGGCCACTAGGCTCAAGACCCTGGCAAAGCACATCAGGTCCTCCCGCATCTTAAGGTTTTTATTGGAAATGATCCTCTTGAGGTACACGATGCAATTCTTGTTGTCCCCATTGCCAAAGTAGAGGCAGGCAATTTTATAATAGAGGAGCATGATGTGGTGCTCATCGATCCTGTCCCTGTGTTTTTTGACCCCGTATTCCACGATGTTCACCAAATACAGGCCCTTGTCAAAGGTTCCCTCCAAAAAATGAAGGTTCAGCCTGTTGTTGTTGATGTACAAAAAAGCAAGGGAGGCGATATTGTCATTGTGCGGGAACTTGGGGTCCGCCACCTGCTCCTCCAAACGTTCCAGGACATGCCTGAACCTGGAAGCGTACTTTACAAAAAACAGGGATTCCAAAAGGTAGTTGTTCCCCTTGAGGTAAAAGACCGGGTGCAAGGGAACCATCCCGGGATTGTCATCGAACAAGGCCACCCATTTGCTGGCATAGCGGTAGGCCAACAAAAAATCCTGGGTCAACAGGCTGTACCAAAGATAGGCCTTGTACAACCATAATTTTTCCCTGAATCCCAGTTTGTCAACTTGATGGGAGGGCATGTTTTTGTCAAAATACGCCCTGACCTTTTTCAGGTCCTCGTCACTGCGCACGTAACCCACCTGCAACATCATCCCATAGAGTTTCAGGGAAAGGTTGGACAGCTTGCTGGTCATCACATTGTGGGCGGAGAGTTCCTTGGCCTGCTGGGTCAGTTCATCGGCCCGGGCAGGAATGCTCCGGGTTATGTATTGGGTCTCTATGAGCTTTTCCAGTTCCACGATCTCATAGGCCACGTTTTTCTCCTCATGCTCCACGGCAAAGGTCTTGGCCTTGTCCAGGATTTTCAGACTTTGCCTATAGAGCCCCTTTTGGTAGAGGATCGTGGCAAAGTCCAACTGCTCCCTGATCTGTATCCTTATGTTTTGGTTTACGGGGTTCAATCTCAGGCTCACCAGGATCTGTTTGTACAAATGGGCCTTCAGGTTGGAGAGTTGGGCCTTTTTAACAATACCGCTTTCCATAATCTGCCGCTCGTCGTATCGCTGCATCTTGTCCATCAGGTTGAACAGGGCCAAAAACTTGGCGTCCGCATTGACCCCGAGCCTACCCACATAAAGTTTGAATTGACGCTTCTCGGATTTGGACAGTGATTTTATCAACACGAACAAAGCGTCCCTATGGGCATTTGTCATCGTAATATATAATATTTAAAATTCTATTTTACAATCACTTAAACTCCACAACATACGATTTAACGTTGTAACTGTGGGGGGTATTTTTCGAACCTTCACCCCTACTTGCCCTATTTTCGTATGAATTGGATAAATTGATTGAAACAATGGGTAAAGATAAGGTACAAATTTTTGATACCACACTAAGGGATGGGGAACAAGTTCCGGGATGCAAATTGGATACGGAACAAAAATTGGTCATTGCCGAAAGGCTGGACGAACTGGGAGTGGATGTGATCGAAGCTGGCTTTCCAATATCCAGTCCAGGGGATTTCAAATCGGTACATGAAATATCCAAATTGGTGAAAAATGCAACGGTATGCGGCTTGACACGGGCCGTGAAAAGGGACATCGAAGTGGCCGCAGAGGCCATAAAATCAGCGAAAAGACCTAGGATACACACCGGGATAGGCACTTCCGATTCCCATATAAAATACAAGTTCAACGCCAGCCGCGATGAAATCATCCAGCGCGCGATAGCTGCCGTTTCCTATGCAAAATCCTTTGTGGAGGATGTGGAATTCTATGCAGAGGATGCCGGGCGTACGGACAATGAATTTTTGGCCAGGGTATGTGAGGCGGCCATCAAGGCCGGGGCCACTGTCCTGAACATTCCCGATACCACGGGTTATTGTCTCCCGGAGGAATACGGGGGAAAAATGAAATATTTACGTGAAAATGTCAAGGGCATCGACCGGGCCATCCTCTCCTGCCATTGCCACAACGACCTGGGCCTGGCAACGGCAAATTCCATAGCCGGGGTGATCAATGGGGCAAGACAGATCGAATGTACCATAAACGGGATAGGGGAACGGGCCGGAAATACCTCCTTGGAAGAGGTGGTGATGATCTTGAGGCAACATCCCTATCTGAACCTGGATACGGACATCAACAGCAGACTTTTGTGGGACACCAGCCAGATGGTCTCCCAAAAAATGGGAATGCCCGTCCAACCGAACAAGGCCATTGTGGGCTCCAACGCCTTCGCCCATAGCTCGGGCATCCACCAGGATGGGGTCATCAAACAGCGGGAAACCTATGAGATCATAGACCCAAGGGAAGTCGGTGTGAACGAGTCTTCCATAGTCCTTACCGCCAGAAGCGGCCGTGCCGCCCTGGCCTATAGGGCGAAAAAAGTGGGCTATGAGTTGACCAAGATCCAATTGGATTCCGTCTATGACAACTTTTTGTTGTTCGCGGACCGCAAAAAGGAAATCCTCGACGAGGACATCCATCAAATCATCGAGACCAGCAAGATTAACATCCAAAGTATCGCATAATAGGGCCAAAGACACGAACATCCTGACCCCATAAAGGTTTCCATATGAAATTGAACATCGCATTATTGCCAGGGGACGGAGTCGGGCCGGAAGTGACGGCCCAGGCCGTGAAATGCCTGCAGGCCGTGGAAGAGACCTTTGACCACACCTTTGTCTTCAAGGAAGCCCCGGTGGGGGCGGTGGCCTTGGAAAAAAAGGGGAATCCCCTTCCCCCTGCCACCCTGAGACTGTGCCGGGAAGCGGACGCCGTGCTCTTCGGTACCATTGGAAACCCGGGTTATGACACCCTGGACGAAGGAAAAATAAAGCCCGGACAGGCCCTGTTGGAGCTGAGGAAAGAATTGGGACTATACGCCAACATCAGGCCCATCCTCTCCCATCCCAGCCTGGTACACAAATCCCCTTTGAAGAAAGAGATCGTCTCCGGAACGGATTTTATCATCTACCGCGAACTCAGTGGAGGAATTTATTTTGGGGAGAAAAAACTGGATCCAGATGGAACCGTGGCCTCGGATCTCTGTGAATATTCGGAAAAGGAAATAAGCAGGATCGCCCATCTGGCCTTCAAGGCGGCCAAAAGCCGGAAAAACAGATTGTGCCTTGTGGACAAGGCCAATGTCATGGCTTCTTCCAAGCTGTGGCGGAAAGTCGTGACCAGGATCGGGGAAAGCTATCCCGAGGTCAAACTCGATCATCTCTATGTGGACAACGCGGCCATGCAGATCATTTTGGACCCAAGGCAATTCGATGTCATCCTGACGGAAAATCTCTTCGGGGACATCCTTTCCGATGAGGCCATTGTGATCGGGGGCTCCGTCGGGCTGATGGCCTCCGCTTCCATTGGGGATGAAAATGCCCTGTTCGAACCCATACACGGCTCCTACCCCCAATCCAGGGGCAAGAATACCGCCAATCCCATAGCCTCGATACTCTCTGCCGCCATGTTGTTGGAACATTTTGGCCTCATGGAGGAAGCCCTGGCCGTAAAATTGGCGGTGGACAAATCCCTGAGAAGGCATATCGCCACCAAGGACATCCATCCCAAAAGCCAATACGGTACAAATCAGGTCGGGGATTTCATCGCCAGAAACATCGTCGATATCGAGGATAATTTCAGCATGAACGACGAGAACATCGACCTGGGCAAGTCCACAATCATCTAGGCACCCCAAAACAGTGGCTATTCTTCGGTCATTTCCTTGATGACCTCGGAGAAGCGCTCCTTGAACTCTTCGTATTTATCTCCCGTAGCGGGGCCATTGAAGCCGGTATGGATCATCCTTACCTCCCCCTTTTTATCAATGTATATGGTTGTCGGATACGACAATATATGGTCGAGCATGGGCAATTTTTCATGGGCCAGCTGCTTGTTGGAAGTTCCGTATTGGGCCAATAGGATGGGATAGGGCACATGGGCCCTTTCCTTGAGCCTGGCAATGGCCTCAAAGGCCTTTTCAGGAGTCTTTGCATACTCAAAGGCCAGTGCGACGAACTCCAGATCCAAATTGGGGTGGTTTTCCAAAAATTCCACATAAAAGCGGGTCTCATCCAAACAATTGGGGCACCAGGTCCCCATGATCTGAACCAAGGTCACCTTGTCCTTGAACCGGGGATCCTGAAGGCTGACCATATTTCCGTCCATATCCGGAAAGGAGAAATCAAAGCGATCGTATCCCTCCTTCAGGTGGGTCAGGCTTTCCGCTTCGGGCAATTCAAAGACCTCGTTGCGTGCCGCCATGAAATTCTGAACGGAATGGTTGCCGGAATAAAATTTTCCCTCCAGGGTGCTGTCGCTGACCTGGGCCAAAAAGAGATATACATGGGCACCGTCAAAGGCGGACATCTTTAAGCTGTCCCCGGTGACCACCCCTTCCAGGAACCTATAGTCCCCGGTCTTGGTCCTGAAGGTTCCCTTGACATGGTTGTCGTTCTGCATGAAAATGCCCTTGGCGGCATATTCGTTGTCCCGGTTGATGTTGAAATAGGTCTCCCAGATTCCGGAGATGTTGGCCCCGGCATCCTCCTTGACCTGAAAACGATACTCCGGTCCGTGTACGGCGATGAAGTTTACGGACCTTCCCTTGCTGGGCTCCACAAATTTACCCTGCATTTCCGTATTGGTGAAAGTGCCCGTCAAATAGCCCTCAAAAACGGGCATACGAATGTGAAGGGAGTCTCCCCGGAGTTCGATTTCATCCACGATGATCTCCTCCTGGGCATTGTATATTTTCATGATATAGCCCCCTTTCCCTTCCTTGGAGAGTGTAAAATTAAAGGGCAGGGCCCGGGATTCCGATACTTCGATCTGGGCCAGCCAACTGCCCAGGGCCAATTCCTCATCATTCTCCCCCTTACATGCCAATAGCAAAAGTACCAGCGCTGTCAATGTCATCCATCTCCCAGTCATTCCGCACAAATTTTTTACCAAAAGTAGAAAATACTATCCAAATCCTGCCATGACCATCGCCGCATAACCATAATTTACGTTGAATCCAATTCTCCAATGTTTTATATTTGTCCCTTCTAAAAA
>Ga0079224_100006409_pt1 | contig 15601 bp, 13 predicted proteins | sample Stecom2015_FD_80414 | JGI IMG/M metagenome (GOLD analysis project Ga0079224, IMG submission 80414) | Agricultural soil microbial communities from Utah to study Nitrogen management - Steer compost 2015 | ecosystem: Environmental > Terrestrial > Soil > Agricultural land | place: USA: Utah...
ACCAGCACTGTCAACACCTTGGTGGCGGAGTCGGTGTGGGCACACCCGTCCTTGGCACGCATCGCCCCGCGCAACTGCCGCCAAAAGGCCTGCACCTCGCCCTCGCGAAAGCTCTGTCTCACCTGCCGGCGCCAGCGGCGATGGGCGGTTTTGATGACCCTGCCCACCGCCGGGTGCCAACCCGGCACCTCGGCGAAGGCCTCGTCCACCACCCAGTCGAAAACCACCTCGGGGCGGGCCCTACGGGCGTCGCTGAGGGCGGGCAGGGACTGCACCAGATCCCCCATGGAGGTGAGCTTGACGATAAGCACATTCATTGCCGGAAGTCCGTGTGGAAGTCCAGGGCTCAGGGCGCCAGCTGCTTCAGCCTGGCGCTGAGACCGTGGAAAAATTGGTGTTTGTACTTTACACCGGAACCGCTGAGATAGTTCATCTGCAGGGACAGCCGCCTGCCCACCACCGGCTTGTGACCGTGCCAACAGTTTTTTGTGACCGCAAAAGCCACCATGGTGCCCTGCCTGGGGGGGATTTCGGCCACCCAGTCCTCCAGGTCACCGCTCCGCAAAATGCGCAGACAGCCGTCCTGGCCGTGCCAGCTCTGGTTGAAATAGACCAGCACTGTCAACACCTTGGTGGCGGAGTCGGTGTGGGCACACCCGTCCTTGGCACGCATCACCCCGCGCACCGTGGTCAGCACCGGCTTGTCAGCGAGGTCAAGGGCAAACTTGGCGGCCATCAGCTGGCGAAACCTGGCGCTGTTGAGGTCCGCCACCAGACGGGCAAAGGCGCCCCCCCCGCGGGCCTCCCCCAGGGGGATACTACCCGGATGGCGCACCTGGGGGAAATCCCTGACCACCGCCGACAGCTGGTCGCCGACGATAACATCTTCAACCACCATATAGGGGAAGGGTGTGATGTTGACCACCCCTTCGCCAACCCGCTCGAAATCCAGCACCGGCTGTCACCCAACGACTATTGCGAGGGCCGCGATTCTAGCACAGGGGTTGCTGCCGTCATGTGACAGTACCGCGCTGGGCTCGGGGGCGCTCTCGTTGTCCGGCAAGCGCTTGCTGCTATAATCCGGCCTGCCCCAAATCAGCATACAGAGGTAACAGGCTTGGGAATCCAACACCCCATCAGACGCGTCGAAATCCTCGCCACTGATGCCCCGATCCAGCTCTGGATGCCCTCCAAGCACATGGGCAATCTGCTGTTGTCGCTGCGCGCCATCGAGGCCCTGCTGGACCACTTTTCAGCCAACCCCCGCACCCTGATCGTCGACGAGAGCTATCTCGAGATTGTCGCCGCCGCCCAGTTTCCCGCGGCGGTGATTGCCTTTCCCCGCAAGCGGGTCGCCGCCGCTGGTGTGGGCGGAAAATTTCGCACCACCAGGGAGTTTATCGGCCGCACCAGGCGGGCGCGGCCTGGGCTTTGCGTCGCGGTAGAGGGCGACAAGGTCAGCCAGCGCTTTCTGCCCCTTTCCGGGTGCCGCCAGTCGGCGGGGCCGGACAACCGCTATTGCCGCCACTTCAATCTGCGCCTGCCCATGGACCGGGGCAACAGACATATTTTTTTCGACTATGAAGCCGTGGCCCGGGGCATCACCGGCAGGCCCCTGGCGCCCGGGTATGTAGAACTCACCCCCAGCCGGAAGGCCAGGGATCGGGTGGCGGCCCTGCTCAGCGACGAACTGCCCCTTGCCGGACGCCCCTTTGTCATCCTTCACCCCTGCGCCACCAAAGACTACAAACAGTGGCCGACAGCGGGGTTTGCCGCCCTCGCCCGGCACCTGCAGAGCAGGGCTGTCAATGTGGTGATCACCGGGGCCGGGGACTTCGACAGCATCACCATCAACCAGCTGCTGGCCGAACTGTCCCACCCGGTGCTGTCCCTCCACAACAGGCTGACCATCGACGAGTTGATGGCGCTGATGGGCAGCGCCCTGTGCTTCGTCGGCAACGACACCGGCCCCTCCCACCTCGCCGCCGCCTGCGGCACCCCCACCCTGGCCCTGTTTGGCCCCACCGACGAACACCTGTGGGCACCCCTGGGGGAGAACGTCGATGTCCTGCGCAGCCCGGTGCCCTGTGAAGCCACCTGTTTGCGCCGCCGTTGCAGCGTCGGCTACAGGTGCATGCAAACCCTGACCGCCGATACGGTTCTCCAGCACCTCGACGGCCTGTTGTGATCGCCCTGCTGCGCCGCCACCTGTTTCCCCTATCACTGCTGGCGATTGTCGTCGCCAACCTGTTGCTGTCGGCGTGGAAAATCCTCTATGCCCCCCTGGTCAACAAGGATGCCATCCTCTACCTGATCGCCGCCGAAAAGATCGTCGCCAGCGGCCTGCCCGCCGCGGTGGATATCTACAACTGGCCCATGTTCCATATTCTTATGGCGTGGCTCCACCAGCTCAGCGGACTGCCCCTGCTGGCCTCGGGCCAGCTGATTATGACCGCTTGCTTTATCTTGCTGACCCTGGGCTTTTGCCGGGTGGTGAGGGACCTGGGAGGCGATGACAGGACGGTGCTGTTCGCCTTTCTGGTGATTCTCTGCCTGCCCACGGTCACCGACCTGCGCAGCAGCCTGGTGCGGGACCCGGGCCTGCTGGCGTTTATGCTGCTGGCCCTGTCGCAACAGCTGCGCTTTGCCGCCAACCCCAGCTGGCGCCACTGCCTGTGTTGGGCTGGGTACATTTTCATGGCCTTTCTGTTCAGGGTCGAGGCCCTGGCGCTGGCTCTGCTGGCACCCCTGGCAATGCTGCTGGTGACGGGCCAACCCCTTGCCCGGCGGCTGTCGCTGTGTCTGCAGCTGGCGGCGCTGCCTGTGGCGGCGAGCATCCTGGGGCTTGCCCTGGCCCACCTGCTGCTGCCCGAAGGCCTGGCCAAAATCAAGGTGATTGTCGACCTGGGGTTTATGGTGGACGGCGCCCGCAATCTGGCGGTGGACTTCAGCCAGCGTGCGGCAATCATCGGCCACCAGGTGCTGGCGGAATTCTCCGCCGGCGATGCCGGCTACGCCTACCTGGCGGCGCTGCTCGCCATTGTGGTCGTCAACCTGTTCAGTGCCGTCAGCCTGCCCTACGCCCTGCCCCTGATTGCCGCGGGGCGGTGGCGCAGCCCCCCCAGCTCCGGCGCCAGGGTTGTGCTGTTCTACGGCCTGGTGGTGCTCGCCTACCTCTGCCTGTTCACCCTGATCGCCCGCTTCAACCTCACCAGATACTGCCTGCAATTGGCGGTACTCTTGCTGCTGGCGCTGCCCTTTGTTTTCACCCGCCTGTGGCACAAACCCAGCGCCAGGACTACCCTGGTACGGGGGTTGATTGGGTTTTTGATTTTCGCCAATGCCATGGACGGCTTGATCAGCCAGGAGCGACGCAAGGCCTATATCCGGGATGCGGCCCTGTGGGCCCGGGAGGCCCCCGCCATTGGCCAGGATCAGCTGATCAGCAATGAACCCTATATTGCCTACTTCAGCACCAAATCCACCACAGATACCGTGCTGCGGGCCATCAACGCCAGTCGCCAACCCTTGCTTGAGACTGTCGACACCTACTGGCTGGCGTCTCACCTGTACGCCTACCGGGTCCGGCAGGGGGAACAGGAACAGGCCCTGAGGGCGGATATCGCCAGGGCTGACGGAACAGTTCTGCGGCATTTCCCGGGGCGGGACAACCGCTCGGTGGTGGTGTTCCAGATCGGCAAGGATGTACAGCGCTCAGCCCTGCTACTGGAGAGACCGGAATGATGTCCGTAACCGTCGTGATTCCCACCTTCAACCGCTGGCCCCAGGTCTGCACCGCCATCGACTCGGTGCTCCAGCAAAGCTATCCCGCTACCCGCTGCATGGTGGTGGACGATGGCTCCAGCGACGACACCGTTCAGCGCCTTGAAGAAAAGTACGGCGCTGCCATAGACCTGGTGAAAAACCCGGTCAACCGCGGCCAGTCCTTTTGCAAGAACCTGGGGGCCAGCTCCGCCACCTCGGACTTTGTGTGCTTTCTCGATTCCGACGACACCTAAGATGTCGACAGTGTCGCCACCCGGAAGTCCCTGATCGCTGAAGGCCCGGAGCGGATCAAGGTCTGCTTCGGTATCGTGCGCAAGGCCGGCCGCCAGACCAGCTCCCTCACCGGCCTGAAAAAGCGCGGCGACACCCTCAGCCTGGAAGAGTATGTTCGGGAAATGGGCTGGTGCCACAACAACAGCTTTGTGATCGCCCGGGAGACATTCCTCAGGGACGGACTGTACAACCCGGTGCTGCGCAACCGGGAGGATATCGAGCTGATTATTCGCCTGCTGTGCAAGCTGGAGTTTTACTACTGCGGCGCCGAAGTGGGCCAGATACGGGATGTCTGCACCAACAGGGCCAGGGACAACTACGCCAATATTCTCGACCCGGCCAACTCCTTCGCCCACTTTATTCAGGAAAATCCGCTTATTCGCAGCGCCCTGTCCCAGGACACCATCCGCTACCTGATCGCCGAGGAGGTGGTGGAACAACTGCGGGCCCTGTACCGCATGAACAGGTATTCCGAGTATCGCACCCTGTTCGACCTGGCGTCCCAGCAGCACAATATCGGCCACTGGGGCAAGTTCTACAAAAGGTATCTCCTGTCTTATATCAAGGGGGTTTTTGTCACCGACCCCATGGTTCGCGAGGCCAACAGGGATCTGCGGGACACCAGCAGATTTTCCACCCTCAAGCGACGGGGCGAGACTCTGGTCCACGACAACGAGCTGACGGCCTTTTGCCAGGCCCAGGACAACCTCTGCGACCACCTCGACCAGCTGATTGCCGACGGCAACTGCTACAAGTCCGACGCCACCTCCACCGTGGCCAGTGTGGATCACCCCTGGGGCCGCTGGGTGGTCAAGCGCTACAACCACAAGGGCTTCGCCACCACCATGAAGTTGATGACCCGCAAGTCCAGGGCCGAGCGGGCCTTTTGCAAGGGGCTGATCCTGATGAAGATGGGCATCGCCACCCCCAAGCCCCTGCTGTTTGCCGTCCGCTATGTGCGGGGGCTCCCCTACTCCTGCTATATCATCAACGAAAAATCCGACGGCGACACCATTTGCAACCTTTACGACAGTGGCAAAATCACCCGGGAAGACTGGCCCGGCATCGTCAGCAAAATTCGCGAACTGCTGGACAAGCTCCACAACAGGGGCATCACCCACGGGGACATCAAACCCACCAACATTCTGCTCAAGGGCAATGACATCGAAATCATCGACCTCGACTCCATGCGGGTTCACTGGAGCGGGCGGATTTTCGACCATTTCTACAACAAGGATCTCGGCGCCCTGAAAAAACGGGTAGCCGGCTATATCAACAACCCCGGCAAGAGCTGACCCCGGAGGCCTACCTCAGCAATGGCCGAGGTGCAGGAGTTCACTCGGTGAGCGAATCACGGTGGCACAGGTGTGGCCTTTAGGACATTCCCCGCGCCCGTTGTTGCCCGGAAATTCCAGCACCCGATACCCTCATTCGGCTACAGCGGGAAAACCGGCTCCCGGTGAAAATCCCGCAGGTAGAGCTTGCGGGCCTTGTTGCGCACCGCGGCGAAAAAAGCCCTGTTGTCCGCCAGCACCTGCCGCAGGGGCGCATCGTAATAGACCCTGAGAAAGCGCAGCACGTCCCGGCGGCCAAGACCGATATCCAGGGCGGAGAAATAGATGCTGGCGATATCCTTCACCAGCCAGCGGCGGGGCACCGCTGGCCGCAGCTGGGCGCGGTGAAGGTCCACCACAAAGAAGTCGACATTACCCGGCTGCAGACTGTCCTCACCCCGGGTCAGATCCAGTAGAAAGTGACACAGGTACAGGTCCCGGTGGTTGATGCCGTTGCCGTGGAGCTGGCGACAGATGGTGGCAATCCTGGCAATCATCGCCCGTCGCAACGCAAAGGGGGGCGGCTGGTTGGGCCACTCCCGGGTGAACTCGGCGGTGCTCAGGGTGCCGGTGAGTTCCCGGGTGATCAGAAAGGACTGCCGGGTTGCCGGGTTGGCGCCCCGCCGTCCGTAGGCCACCGCACTGAGGGTGGCAATACCCAGCTCGGTGAGCCTGTTGATGGCGAGCCATTCGTTGCTGGCATCCACCACCGGCCGACGCAGCTGGATAAGATTCTTGAGGATTTCCCACCAACCCACGCCGCGGTGAAACTTCCGGTAGTAGACGGCGCCGTCGATGGTGCAGCGGATGGTTTCCCGACCCTCCTTGTGGCGCACCACCACACCCGCCAGGGCGGCGGCCTCCGCGAACGCATCCCGCTCCCGCCACAGGCTGGCCAGGGGCTCCCGCAAAACCAGCTCGGTCATGATGCCACCCCCCGCTGGGCGGCCACGGCTTGGAGAATATCCACGCACTGGCCGGGGCGATCGTAAATACTGGCGGTGTCGGCAAAGGTCTTGCCCCGGCGATGCCAGTCCTCGGAAGAGGTTTGCATCACCGCCTCAGCCTGGTCGGCGATCTCCACCGCGGTGGCGGTATCCGCCACCACCGCACCCATGGCGGCATCCTCCACATAGTGGGCGTAGCCGCAGGTGCGGGTGGCGATCACCGGCAGCCCGGCGATCATCGCCTCCAGCAGGGCATTGCCGGTATTCTCCCGGTAGGCGGGGTGGAGCAGCAGGTCGGCGGCCTGGAGCAGCTCGGGGATATCGTCCCGGCCACCGAGAAAAGCCACCTCGCCGCCCACACCTTCCCGCCGCGCCAGGGCGGCAAAGCGCTGCCACCTGTCCTGGCCCACCACCAGCAGCCGTGCCGGCCTGCCCCGGCGGCGCAGTTCCGCCAGGGCCAGCACACTGCGGTCGAGGCCCTTGGTCTTGAACCCGGAGCCCAGCGCCAGCAACACCTTGTCACCCTCGTCGATACCCAGCTCCCGACGCTTCCGGCGGCGCACCTCGGGGTAGTCGTCCGGGGCCAGCCGGGTTTTGGAAATACCGGGAATCAGTGGGTGAAAGCGCTCCTCCGGCGTCCCGTAGTGGCGGATAAAGCTGCTCCGCTGGGCTGGGGAGACCTCCAGAATGTGGCAGCCGCTGGCCGGCTCGAACACCGCCCGCTCCAGCGCCAGGTAAGCCCGGGTGCGGGGTGCCAGGCGGTACAGCCAGCCCCGCTGGCAGAGGGCCTTTTCGGCAAAGCAGGGGTCCGCGGCGTAGTACACATCCAGCTCCGGCAGCTTGATAAACCCCACCCGCAGGTCCACCTGGCGGCGGGCGAGAATCTGTGCCGCGGCCCGGGCGAAAGCCTGGGTGCGGCTGTGGTTGGTCCAACCGCTCACCGGCACCTCGACGACCTCGATGCCCGCGGGCCTGTCCCCCTGCCAGTGGTGGCAGAGGACGGTGACCCGATGGCCGCGACGGTGGGCCTCCTGGGCCATGGCCAGCATATTGCGCTGCTGGCCGCCGAAGGGAAAGTAACGGTAGATCAGAAAGGCGAAGGTCATGGCAAGGTCTCGGGCCGCTGGGGCAGCAACCTGTGCACCGCCGCCACCACCGCCGCCGGCGCCACCCCGGTCATGCATTTGTGATGGCCGAGGGGGCACTCCCGCCGAAAACAGGGGCCGCAGTCCACGGGTATCGATAGTACCTCGACCCTGTCCGTCAGCGGCGGGGTAAAGCCCGGGGAGGTGGAGCCGTAGATCACCACCAACGGCCGGGCCAGGGCGGCGGCGACATGCATCAGGCCGGAAGCGTTGCTGACCACACAGTCCGCCACCGCCAGCAGGTCGATGGCCTCGCCAAGGGTGGTGGACCCCGCCAGAATATGGCAGTGACCGGCGAGGTCCACAGCGAGGGCAGACCTGATGGCCTCGGCCACCGGCCGGTCATTGGCCGAGCCCATGATCCACACCTGCCAGCCGGCGTCGATAAAGACCTGTGCCACCTCCCCATAGTAGCGCTCCGGCCAGCGCTTTGACGGCCCAAACTCCGCCCCCGGGCACAGCGCCAGCACCGGGCGCCCTCCGCTGAGCCCCAATCCGGCCATGGCCCGGCGGCTGTCCTCCGCAGCGGTGCGCAACCTGGGCCAGGGCAAGCGCCCGGGGAGCACTGCCCCCGCTGGCTCGGCGAGGGCGACAAAGCGCTGAATCATCAGCGGGTATCTGGTCTTGTCCAGCAGGCGAATATCGTTGAGCAGAAAAAACCGCATCTCCCCGCGCCAGCCGGTGCGCCTGGGAATTCCGGCGAAAAAGGGCACCAGAGCGGACTTCAGGGAGTTGGGCAGGACAATGGCCTGGCGGTAGCCGCCCCCGGCCAGCTCTTTGCCCAGCTTGCGGCGCTCGCCGAGCCCCAGCTCGCCGTGGCCAAAGGGCAGGCTGAGGGCGTTGCGCACCTCGGGCATCCGCGCCAGCAGGGGCTTGCTCCAGGCGGGGGCGAGCACGTCGATGGCGGCGTCGGGGGAGCGTTCCTTGAGGGCCATAAACAGGCTCTGGGCCATCACCATGTCCCCCACCCAGGAGGGGCCCACCACCAGGATGGCGTCACCGCGCTGTTCGCCTGCTACCACAGTCCCACCACCTTTGCCGATCCGCTCCAAATATCGGGGCGTCGATTGGCGCCCACCGGGCTAGTATATACCGGCAGGCGGTGAGCACCCCAGCCCGGGGGCGGAAGACTCGCCGCCATTCCAATTTCACCGGCAGATGATTACAATTTGAGCCCCTTGACACCGGGCAACGCCGCCGCAAGGTTGGCAGTGGACCTGTCCACACTCCCACCCAAACCAATTGAGGCGCACCTGTATGACCGCGTTCGGCACCGTTTTCATGCCAGAAATGGCCATTTCCTGGTTTGACGGCAGCCGCTGGAGCAGCGCCGACATCGTGCCGAGCGACAGCCTGAACCTTCACCCCGGGGCCCATGTACTGCACTACGCCAGCACCTGCTTCGAGGGCCTGAAGGCCTTTCGCCAACCCGACGGCGGCGTCAAGGTGTTCCGCATGGACAGGAACCTGGCGCGCTTCGCCCAGAGCGGCAAACTGCTGGCCCTGCCGGACATCGACCAGGCCGCCAGCGGCGAGATGATCCTCGCCATATTGCGCCGCTTCAAGGCCGACGTGCCCGACCTGCCCGGGTCCATGTACATCCGCCCCACCCATATCGGCACCGAACCCGCCATCGGCAAGGCCGGCGCACCCTCCCTCACCTCCTGCCAGTATGTGCTGCTGTCCCCGGTGGGCGCCTATTTCACCGGCGATGCCCCCCGCCTGCGCCTGCTGCTGGAGGAGGACGGCCAGCGCTGCGCCCCCCATATGGGCATGATCAAGAGCGGTGGCAACTACGCCAGCGCCCTGCTGCCCACCCTGAAGGCCAAACAGGCGTGGCGCGTCGACCAAATTCTGTTCTGCCCCGGCGGCGACGTGCAGGAGACCGGTGCCGCCAACTTTATCCTTATCGATGGCGACACCCTGATCACCAAGGCCCTGGACAGCTCCTTCCTCCACGGCATCACCCGGGACTCCATCCTCACCCTGGCGAGGGATCTGGGCATGAAAGTGGAAGAGCGCCAACTGAGCGTGGCGGAACTGCTGGAGCGCGCCGCCAAGCCCGGCTGCGAGGCCGCCCTCTCCGGCACCGCCGCCGTGCTCACCGCCGTGGGCACCCTGATTTACCGCGGCCGGGAGTACACCGTGGGCAGCGGTGCCGAAGGCCCCACCACCCTGATGCTGCGCAAGGCACTGAACGACATTCAGAGTGGCAGGGCCGAAGATCGGCACGGCTGGCTGGTGGCCGTGTAAAAGGCGCCTGGGTCGGCTCGAGCCCGTTGTTCGGCACTGTCAACAAGAGTCCACATTGGCCGCTTTTCACCGGTTTAGAGTCTTTGGGAACCATGACCAACTTGACATGGTTGGGCATCAAACAATTCGGCCAGAATACAGAAAGGGATCATAAATCAAAGACCTGACCCCAGCAGCTTCATGACCCCAGCAGCTTGCAGCAGATGCTTGGCCTTGTTGCGGGGTATGTTTTGCTGCATCATTTGACCATTGTCGCTTTGTCAGTTTTGGTAGATGCAATGAAGACAACCCAACTTGAAAGTATCACCAACGCCGCAATGACCCTGCCTGAGCGGGAAAGGGCGAAACTTGCACATGATTTACTGGCAAGCCTGGATGGCCCTGCCGATATTAGTGTGGCAGAGGCTTGGGACGCTGAAATTTGCCGAAGAATCGGTGATATTGAAGCTGGCAAGGCTGAACTTTTGGATGCGGATGAGGCCATTGCACGCGCCCGGGCTCGGATCAGGAGCTGATTTTGAAAGTAAGGGTTAGCACGGAAGCTAACAAAGAACTTATCGAAGCCGCTGCCTGGTACGAGTTGGAAGTCCCCGGCCTGGGAAATCAGCTGATCGATGCATTTGAGCAAGCGACGATCAGGCTCAGTGAAGCAAACCCGCCCCTCGTGCCAGCAATTGGTGAGGCCGCCAGGCTGGGAGCAAAAAGGCTTGTTCTTCAACGATTTCCTTTCTCCATTGTGACCATAGCAGATAACCAGGCAATCACTGTTGTCGCTTTCGTTCATCACTCCAGAAAGCCCGGGTACTGGCACCAGCGAATCACCCCATAACACCCAACTCGGCGGTCCATTCTTGCGCAGTAAAAATTGACCCGCTGTAGATGATTGTCAGGCCTTGCCAGCTCGGGGGCGCAGGATTGTCCACCGCCGGTCAGCCAGGGTGGCCACGACAAGCATCCACAGGCCCCGCCTGCCTCAAGACGCCGCAACCGGCGCCATCACCTGCTGCCAGATGGCAGCCACTCGCTGGCGATAACCGTCCAGCTCGCTGCCTTGCGCCACCTCCACCACAGCGGGTGCTCCCTGCAAGCTCAGTCGGTGGCCCAGGCCGCGGTAATGGACGTAGGCCTGTTGCAAGGTTTGAACCTGCTCCCCGGCCATCAACTGGTTGCGGGCAATGGCGTCGAGAATCCGCATATTGTCGGTGAACTCCAGCAGGTCCGGGTGCTGGTGGGCGTGGCGGAGCACCAGGTATTGCACCATAAATTCGACATCCACAATGCCGCCGGCATCCTGCTTGAGGTGAAACTGGCCCTCGCCATCCCCCGCCTTGCTGCCCAGATGGACACGCATTTTTTCCCGCATTTCCACCACATCGGCCACCAGGCTCGCCGGGTCCCGCGGCAGGCCGAGGATCTCGTGGCGCACCCGGGCGAACTCCCGGGCGAGGTCGGCGTCGCCGCAGATGGCTCTGGCCCGCGCCAGGGCCTGGTGCTCCCAGGTCCAGGCGCTGTCCCGCTGGTATTTCTCGAAGGCCGCCAGGGAGGTTACCAGCAGGCCGGAGTTGCCGTTGGGGCGCAAGCGGGGGTCCACCTCGTAGAGATCGCCGCTGGCGGTGTGGGTGGTGAGGATGTGGATCATGCGCTGGCAGAGGCGCAGGAAGAAGCTGTTGTTGTCGATGCTGCGCTCGCCGTCGCTGGCCAGGTTGGGATCGGCGCTGTGGAGAAACACCAGGTCCAGGTCCGAGCCGTGGCCCAACTCGATACCGCCGAGCTTGCCGTAGCCCACCACCAGCAGCCCCGGGTCCGCCTGTGCCGGGTCGCCCCTGCCGGGGCGCCCGTGGCGGGCGACCATCCAGCCCCAGGCGATGGCCTGCACCTGTTCGAGCACCGCCTCCGCCAGCCAGGTCAGGTTGTCGCTGACCTTCATCAGGGGCAGGGCGCCGGACACTTCACAGGCGGCGATGCGCAGGGCCTGGGCGCGGCGAAAGTAGCGCAGCGCCTCCATTTGCGCCTCCAGGTCCTCGCCGGGGATGCGCAGCAGGTGCTGGCGCAGGTCCTGGCTGATGCTGTGCTTGTCCTGGGGGGTGAACAGGGTGCGGGGATCGAGCAATTCATCCAGCAGGGCGGGATAGCGGCCGATTTGGCTGGCGATCCAGCTGCTTTCGCCACACAGGTAGACCAGCTGGCGCAGGGCCTCGCGGTTTTCGATCAGCAGCACCAGGTAGGCGCTGCGGCGCAGTACCGCCGCCACCAGCGGCAGGATCCGGCCGAGCACGCCGGTGGCGTCGCCGCGCTCCCGGCACAGGGTGATAAGCAGGGGCATAAAGGTGTCGAGCCGGTCCCGCACCGACGCGCTCATGCCCTTCACGGCACGCCCTTCCCGCAGTTCGTGGAGCTGGGCGGCCAGGGCCGCCGCGTCGCGGTAGCCCAGGGCCTCCAGTTCGCGGCCCAGACTCTCCGCATCCGGCGTCCCCAGCCATAGCGCCCTGGCCGCCTGCTGTTCGGGTTCGGGCCGGGCTTCCCCCGAGGTTTCCGCGGCAATGCCGGCAAACACCCGCTGCACGGCGCTGCGGTGATCCTCCAGGTGACGGTAGAACCCCTGCCAAGAGTTATAGCCCATCACCGCCGCCACCACCGCCCGGCCCCCGCTGTCTTCCGGCAAGACCTGGGTCTGGCGGTCACCGGCCCCCTGCAGGACGTGCTCGGTATTGCGCAGGAATTCGTAGGCCCGCCACAGCAGCTCGGGCTCCCCCGCGGGCAACAGCTGCTCTTCCGCCAGCAGGCCGAGGATCGCCTGCAGGGAGGGGTTCTGGAAGCGCTTGTCCTTGCCGCCGCGAATCAACTGAAAGGCCTGGGCGATAAATTCCACCTCGCGAATGCCGCCGGCCCCCTTCTTGACGTCATCGGCGTTGCCGAGGCGGGCCACTTCCCGGTTGATCAGGTTTTTCATGTCCCGCAGGGACTGGATGGCGGTAAAGTCGATGTACCTGCGGTAGGTGAAGGGACGCAGGATGGCCATCAGGGCCTCGCCGTCCTCCCGCGCCCCCGCCACCACCCGCGCCTTGATCATGGCGTAGCGCTCCCAGTCCCGGCCCTGGGTCTGGTAGTACTCCTCCATGGCGTCGAAATTGAGCACCAGGGCACCGCTCTCGCCGTAGGGGCGCAGGCGCATGTCCACCCGGAACACAAAGCCGTCGGCGGTATTGTTGTCCAGGGCCTGGATCAGTTTCTGGGCGAGGCGGATAAAGAACTCCTGGTTGCTCACCTGGCGCCGACCGCCGCAGGTTTCGCCACCCTCGGGGAAGGCGAAGATCAGGTCGATATCGGAGGACACATTGAGCTCCCAGGCACCCATCTTGCCCATCCCCAGCACCACCAGGCGCTGGGGTCGGCCGCTGGCTGCCCCCACCGGGGTCCCCAGCTGTTGCTCCACCAGGGGCTGGAGAAACTCCAGGCTGTGCTGGAGGCAGGCCTCCGCCAGGCGGGTGACATCCCCGGTGGTCTCCAGCAGGGGGGCGGCGCGGCTGAAGTCCCGCCACACGATGCGCAGCATTTCCCGGCGCCGGAACTGGCGCAGCACCCGCTGCAGCTGCTTTTCGTCGGCAGTGCCGGCGAGCCTGGCCGCCAGCCTAGCGCTGTAGCCGGCATCGTCGTAGGACGTCCCCAGGTCGCCACTGGTGACCAGCTCGACAAAGGTGCCGGGGCTGATCATGCAGGTTTCGTGGACGAAAGTGCTGCAACTCCACACCGTTGCCAGCTGGGCGGCAAAGCTGGAATCCGCCAGCTGTTGCGCCAGCCAGGCGCCTTCCTCCCGGTGGTGCTGGCAGAAATCCGCCACCCGGGCACAGGCCGTGTCCACCAGGGCGTCGCTGAGATGGGGTACCGCCGAGTGGCGGAGTCGGAGGCTGGGATCAGTCGTCATGGTCGGCGGTTACTCGCAATACTTCGGCTACGGAGGTGAGCCCGGCGGCCACCTTGAGGGCGCCGCTGAGGCGCAGGGTTTTCATCCCCTCCCGGAGCGCCTGGATACGCAATTCGGCGATATCTCCGGTGTCCTTCAGCAGGGCCTTGAGGGGCCCGCTGAGGGGCATGATTTCGTACACCCCCTGGCGCCCGAGGAAGCCGGTGTTGCGGCACTCCAGGCAGCCAACGGGCTGGCAAACATGGTCCGGACAGGCCAGCTTCCAGGGGCTGACAAGCTGCTGCCACACCCCGTCGTCGGCGGCGACCTGCTCCTTGCAGTGGGGGCACAGCAGGCGCACCAGGCGCTGGGCCATGACCCCGTTGAGGGTCACCCGCAGCAGGTGAGCGGGAATCCCCAGGTCCAGCAGCCGGGTGACCGCCGCCGGCGCGCCGTTGGTGTGCAGGGTGGACAGCACCAGGTGGCCGGTGAGGGCCGCCTGGATGGCCATCTCCGCAGTCTCCCGGTCGCGGATTTCACCCACCATGATGATATCCGGGTCCTGGCGCATCAGGGTGCGGATGCCGGAGGCAAAGTCCAGGTCGATGGCGTGGTGGACCTGGGTCTGGTTGAACACATCCACCACCATTTCGATGGGGTCTTCCACGGTGCTGACATTGACCTCCTCGGTGGCCAGCTGCCTGAGGGTGGAGTACAGGGTGGTGGTTTTTCCGGAGCCGGTGGGGCCGGTGACCAGCACGATGCCGTGGGGCCGGGAGACCATCTCCTGCCAGCGCTGGTAGTCCTGGCCGGTGAGGCCCAGGTCACTGAAGCTGCGCAGCAGCACCTCGGGGTCAAAGATCCGCATCACCAGTTTTTCGCCGAAGGCGGTGGGCAGGGTGGACAGGCGCAGCTCCACCTCGCTGCCCTGGGGGGTGCGGGACTTGATGCGGCCGTCCTGGGGCTTGCGGCGCTCGGCGACATTCATGCGGCCGAGGATCTTGAGGCGGCTGGTGATGGCCTGCATCACCGGCGCCGGCAGTTCGTACACCTGGTGAAGCACCCCGTCGATGCGGAAGCGGACCTTGCATTTTTCCCGCCGGGGTTCGATATGGATATCGCTGGCCCGCTGCTCGTAGGCGTACTGCAGCAGCCAGTCGACGATGCGCACGATGTGCTGGTCCTGGGCGTCGGGGTCCTTCAGGGAACCCAGCTCGAACAGCTGCTCCATATTGCCGGTGGCGGTGCGGGCGTCGGGGGCCTGTTGGCGGTCGGCGCCCTGCACCGACCTGGCCAGGGAGTAGAATTCCACCGTGTATTTGCGCAGGTCGTCGGTGTTGGTCACCACCCGCCGCACCGGCTTGCGGCAGACCTGCTCCACGGTATTCACCCAGGCGGTGATCATCGGCTGACCGGTGGCGATCACCGCCTCCCGGTCGTTGACCTCGACACAGAGAATACCGTGGCGACTGGCAAATTCGAAGGACATCACCGAGGTAACCGCGGGCACATTCACCTTGAGGGGGTCGATATGCCAGACCTCGAGCCCGGCCTTGTCGGCAAACCAGGCGGTCAGGGTGTCCAGATCGAGGATCCGTCCGGGGACCTTGAGGCACTCCGGCTGGCGGCTGGCGATATAGCTGAGGGGGTGCGCCTGGCGCTGCTCCCGGGTGCGCTCGCCACTGGCTATTCGGTTGGCCTCAAGCCGGGTGAGCAGGCCGTCGCCAACCAGCTCATCCAGCAATAGGGGCAGGTCCACCGCCCGTTCCAAGCCCTTGGCAAACTGCATAGCGTCATTCCTGTGATAGGTGGCAGTGAATTAAGGGCTTTTGCGGCCTCGTAGCCCAACCGCAGCCCCGGGATGGCGTTTCGCGACCGTATGCAGCAGGGACGCTGCTGGAAACCTCTGCCCTCGACCCCAAAGTGTCGCCCTAATTTCCGACTTGTGAGTAATTCAGCGCC